>Ga0194060_10002534_pt1 | contig 12996 bp, 6 predicted proteins | sample SepL225m_MetaG_FD_163427 | JGI IMG/M metagenome (GOLD analysis project Ga0194060, IMG submission 163427) | Anoxic zone freshwater microbial communities from boreal shield lake in IISD Experimental Lakes Area, Ontario, Canada - Sep2016-L222-5m | ecosystem: Environmental > Aquatic > Freshwater >... | reverse complement strand
GCCTCCTGCTCCACCAACTCGCCCCGGAACGCCCGCGCCAGCACCGCCCGCTCTATGTCGGCGATGCGCCCGCCGGCCGCCCGCGCTGCCGCCTCGATCACGTCGGCCTGGGATAGCAGCGCCTCGACGCGGGCCACGATCCGCCGCTGCTCGGCCAGCGGGGCGAGGGGGATGGCGAAATTTCGAATAGCACCGAGATTGATGCGCTCCCTTCCAACACCATGGGTTGCATCAGCGGCGCGCTTGAAATGAGCAGGTGTGTTTAGCGCAAACGTGACGTACTTTGGATCAGCAATACTGGCGTTCAATCGAAGGCGGATGCAGTCGGCTTTTACAATAGCTCTACCGATGCCTTCTGGTACAAGGCAGGCTCTGCCGACAGGATCGGCAAGCGCCGCAATAATGACATCGCCCGCTTGAGCCTCGTGTTTCTGTAGCTCAGCGAACTTCTGCTCAGAAATGTACGCCCGGTTGCTGTCTCTGAATTCTGCTATGCCGATATTTTGGAGGCGAATAACGCGTACCCCTGCCACCACATAGTCAGCTGTCTTGAGGTTAGACCCAAAGGGGCCATCTGTTAGCGCGTACGGCTCTTGCGCAGCGAGTTCTTCGACTGTTGCCCACGCCCACCCTTCCGGCAGCTCCGACAGCCCCTCGGGCAGCGGTCGGGCCACCTCGCGGTTTCTCCGGCCACTCGGCTGCTCCCGCTCGGCCCTGATCCGCTCCAGCAGCTCGGCCGCCGGCTCGTCGCCGGGCTCGGGCTGGCTGAGCCGCCCGCTGAAGGCTGCGGCCAGCACCGCCTGGCGCAGCCGCTTCACCAGCGCCGGCAGCGGCGCCAGGGCCTCGCGCGCCGTGCGGGCCTGGGTGAGCAGCGCCTCCACGCGCGCCACGATGCGGCGCTGCTCGGCGGGAGGGGGGAGCGGGATGGGCACCTCGCGGATCTTCTCCTGTGAGATATTCCGCATCGAGTCGCTCGTCCCCGTTGCGTTTCTGGCAAAGAAGTCACGGGCCTGCGGCGTGCGCAGGGCGTAGAGCAGGTACTTCGCTGAGACATCGGATGATGCTGGCACCAGACGCAGCGTCTTGTCCGAGAGCATGAGATGCGGATGATCGTGCGCTACATAGACAACGGCTGCGATCAGCTCAGAGGTGTTCGCTCGTGAGATCAAGAGGTCGCCGGCACGCACGGTCAGCTCCGGCTCGGCAATGTCACCAGGAAGAAGCGCCTTATTCTCTTCAGCCAGGAACTCACCCCAGCTCACCGCGCTCACTTTGAGCACACCAAACTCGCCGTCACGAGCAGGGCGGCCCTGGTTCTTCGGGCTGCGCCCCGCCTCGATATGCGACAGCACCGCGCCGAGCTTCGTCCACACCCAACTCAGGGGCAGTTCGCTGAGGCCCTCCGGCGGTTGGCGGTCGGCAGTCGGCGGTCGCGTAGCGGTCGTCACTGCGGTACCTGCTTCGGCAGCGACCGCTTGAGGCCGTTGAAGTGGGTGGGCAACACATGCTTATCGTGCTGCAGGCGCCCGGCGACGATGCCGGGGGCGATGCCGATATCAGCTGCAAACCGCTCGATCTCGCTGGTACTGAACGGGCCTCTACGCCGCTGGAGGTAGACTCGCAGCGTATCGGGCGGGATGAGGAAGTCTGAGGCAAACCCGTTGGCCTCGTCCTCTTTCTCGGTCTGCTCGCGATCCTCCTCGTCGAGGTGCGCATCACGCTTGCCGTGGAGCAGGATGTGCCCGGCCTCGTGGAAGAAGGAGAACCAGAACTGATCGTCGCGCTTGTAGCGCAGGCTGAGCTGGATCAGCGCCTTGGTTGGGCTCAACCAGCGGGCCGCCCCGCACATGCGGGTCTGCGGCAGCTCAGGCAGGATAACGACGGCAACCCCCGCCGGCGCACAGAGCACCGGCAGCCGCACCAGAAAGACCTCGGGCGCCTCGCGGCTCAGGGCGCGGGCCGCGTGCAGCACCTCGCGGAAGCGGGCCGCGTCGAAGGGCGCGCAGTCGATGGCCCGCCCTAGCCGCTCGCCCTGGCGCAGCCACGCGGATACGGCGACCTCATTGGCGGCAAACGCCTGTGACTGTCGGTGTGCGGCGACCGCCGCGCTCCATTGATCCGGCGAGGCGATGCTGAAGAACTGGAGTACCTCGCGGAGCTGGTCGAGCATCTCGTCGCGCTGCTCAATCCAGCCCCGTTTGACCATCTCCTTCCAGGGCACCCGATCCAGCCACGCTACATGCTGTTCAAGCTGCTGCTCATCGCTCTGGCGCGCCAGAAACTCGCGATACTGCTGCTCGCGGGTGAGCCAGAAGCGCGCTGGCGTGCCGAGCACGCGCTCCAGCTGGAGCGCCGTCTCGGGGGTGATCGCGGCCTTACCCTGGATGATCTCGTTGATCGTCTTCTTCGGTCGCCCGGTGCGCTCGGCCAGCTCTGCCTGGCTCATCCCGCGCTCCTCAAGCAGCTCTTCAAGGGTTTCGCCAGGTGGAGAGACGTAGTCCGGTCGGTACTCATTGGTGCGACTAGTCATGATAATCTTCCACCTCCAGGATTCGCACGCTGGTCACACGTGACCAGTCGAGCCCTCCATCATCTTTCCGTGGGGTCGGTTCATTCGCGGGCTCAAAGATCAGCCGGTAGGGATGGCGGACGTCGATGGCGAGCTGGCCGACACGATCATATTTGAGCTCGTGACATCGGCCAGGTAGGGTGCGCATCACCTCCAGATTGTCGGCGGCCCGCAGCTCATCCAGCCGCTTCAGAATGCGCCGTGCATTCTCGGCACCATAGCTCCGGCTCAATGCCTTGAGGCTGTTGAACTCCGCGGCCATCCGCTTGTTGAGGAAGACGATATCCAATACGTGGCCCCGCATTCTGTTAACATCAGGGGTTAACAGAAGTATAGCACAGATCGCGTGGATTTAGTGTATACGGTGCATTAAAATAGCCTGACAGGTCGCTCATCCACGCCGTGGCGCAGCATCGAGCAACGCGCCCAGCTCGCTCACCGCGCCCATGGCCGTCTCCAGGCGGGTCAGGATCTCGCCCAGCAGCTCCTCGGGCTCGGGCAGCGACTCGGGGCGGTCGAGGCCCGCATCGCGCATCCAGGTCAGGTCAAGGCTGTCGCCGCGGGCGATGAGCTCGGCCCGGCTGAAGGGGCGAAAGCGCTCGGTTGGCGTGCGGGTGCCGGGCCGGGGCGTCGGGTGCGGGCCGTAGCAGGCCGCGAATTCGGCGAAGTAGGCCTCGGTCAGCGGCTGGCCCTTGGTCACATTCGGCATGTTGGTGCGCAGATCGTACACCCAGACCGTCTCGGTCGGCCGGCCCTTCTGGAAGAAGAGCACATTCGCCTTCACGCCGGTTGAGTAGGGCGTAAACGTGCCCACCGGCAGGCGCAAGATGGTGTGCAGATCGCAATCCTGCATCAGCAGACGCCGCACATCCTGGGCCGCATGGTCCTCGAAGAGCACATTGTCGGGCAGCACCATCGCGGCCCGGCCGCCCGGCTTGAGCACCACCAGCACGTGCTGGATGAAGTTCAGCTGCTTGTTGGCGGTCTCGATCGTGAAGTCGTCGCGCTCCGGCACCTCGCCGGCGCCCTTGGTGCCGAAGGGCGGGTTGGTGAGAATGATGTCGTAGTGCCGACCCGAGTCGCCCATGGCGATGGTATCGCCGTAGATGATCTCGGCCTCGACCTCGTGGAGGAAGAGGTTCATCTGGGCCAGGCGGCAGGTCTCCAGCACCAGCTCGCCGCCCGAGTAGGTGCGCTTCTGCAGCCGCAGCTGCTCCTCGCGGGTGAGCCGCCCGCCGGCGCGCTTGAGCATCCACTCGACCGCGCCGATCAGGAAGCCGCCGGTTCCGACCGCAGGATCATGCACCGTAAAGGCGCGATTCTCCCGGATATCAGGCTGGAGGCAGCGGACGATCGTGCGAATGAGCGGGCGAGGGGTGAAGTACTGGCCAGCGCCCTTCTGCTCGGCGGCGAACTTCTGCAGCAGGCCCTCGTAGGCATCGCCCTTCAGATCGACATCGAGGTTGGCCCACTCGATCTCATCGATCAGGCTGATCAGCTTCTTGAGGTTGACCGGCTCGCGGAATCGCGAGAGCGCGCCGGCGAAGATGCTGGCGAGCAGACCGCGCTGCTTGCCCAGCTCGCGCAGCGTGTCGATGTAGTGATCCAGCAGGGCGGTGCCGGACTTGGCGCGCAGATCGGCCCAGCCGTAGCCAGGTGGAATATCGAACCCCTTCTCGTCGGCGAGCTTGAGGAAGAGCAGATAGGTCAGCTGCTCGATGTAATCGCCGTAGTTGATGCCGTCGTGGCGGAGGGTATTGCAGAACCCCCAGAGCTTCTGGACAACGTCCATGAATGACATACCTGTGGTGCAGCGGCGGATGCTCGGGCTATGATACCACGATCACAGCGCAGATGTTCGCCTTATGCAGCAATCGCGGTGTTCAGCTCGTCGAGCAGCTCCGCGAGCTGGCCATCAAAGGCCGCATCGACCCGCTTCCAGGTCGCACCCTCGCGGGTGAAGCTGATCAGCCGGAAATCCTCGCGCCCGATCACCAAGTTGCCGATCACATAGTTGCGGATCAGATCCAGCCAGCGCTCCTGCTCGGGAGTGAAGCTGCGACCGGCCCGCAGGAGCGCCAGCGCGTGATCGACGCGCTCTTCGGCCGAGCGCAGCGGCTCGCCCAGGGCGGCGTGCTTGATCATCGAGATCAGGTCGGCCAGCTGCACCTGGTAGGCCTGGCGCAGCCGCTCCTCAGTGAAGCCCTCGGGGCGCGCGCGCAGCCGGGCGCGCAGATCGGCCAGGGTCTCCGTGCGCCAGCCCGATGGGCGTTCGAGCAGAATGCGAATCGCCTCGATATGGTCGGGGTTCTCGCGCACGTAGCGGCTGAACGCCTCCAGATAGTCATCAGGGCGCAGCGAGCGCCCGTCGCCGGTGGGGATGAGCGGGCTGGAGGTCACGTAGTCCGTCGTGGACTCCGCGATCAGGAAGGGGTTGCGGGCGCGCGGGTAATGCACCAGCAGCTGTTGAAATGCCGGGTCACGCAGGATGCGCATCGTCGCCGCCCACTGGGCCTGGAGCGCGTGGGGTAGATCGGTCGCGAAGGCGTCGATATCACCATCGGGGATGTAGTGCGCCACGGCCTCGCGGCCTTCGCCGGAGATCGCGCGGGCCATGCGCTGGAGGCGGCTCGCCAGCACCCGCGTGTTATAGGCTCGATCTCGGTTCTGGTAGATGTCATCAATGACGTCGGCGACCGGGCGGCTCTCCTTGGTCGGTGCCGCCTCCTCGACGAAGGGGCTCGATCCGGCGAAGTAGGGCAGCACACCCACCGCATCAAAGACGAGGAACGACTCTTTGGCGATCTCGTCGCAGCGGCGCGTGCCCCGGCCCATCATCTGGTCGAAGAGGATGCGCGAGCGGATCGGGCGCAGGAACACGATCGCCTCCAGGGCCGGGATATCGACCCCGGTGGAAAGCATATCGACGGTGACGACCACGCCGGGCGCGGGCCGGTTGCGGAACTCGCGGATGCGCTGGAGCGGCCGGTCGACGGTGGGGCTGCCGGTAATCTTCTGGACGAAGGCATCGCCGTGGCCCAGGGCATCACGCAACAGATCCACCAGTCGGTCGGCGTGCGAGACGTGGGGCATATCGTTGTGGGCGAAGATCAGCGTCTTGGGGAAGCGCCCGCGCTCCTGGGCAACCCGGAGTAGGTGGGCGACGATCGCGGCCACCACCTTACGGTCACGGTCGGGGGCAGCCCACTGGGTGTCGAGGTCGCTCGGCGGCAGCTCGCGCTCGTCCTCGAGCTCCTCATAGCGAATAGCGCCGGTCTCGCGATCCTGGAGCGCCACCGCCTCGCCGGGGCGCAGGAAGGTGCCCTGGAGCGTGACTTGCGACTCGATGGCGATGGGGTCGTAGTCCACCAGATAGCCCTCACTGACCGCCTGCTGATAGGGGTAGGTGTAGGCCGCCGCTTCAAAATAGGCCGAGGTGTGGGCGGCCGGGGTTGCGGTCAACCCGATCTTGACGCCATCGAAGTGATCGAGCACCTCGCGCCAGCGGCTGGCCTCGGAGCCGGTGTAGCCACGGTGGCACTCATCGGCCACGATAATATCGAAAGCGTGGATGGGGATGTCGAGCGGGCCAGCGCCCTCGGTCTCCGCATCCGTCGCCCAGCTCGTATCGGCGGGCGGGCCGAACAGATTGATCTGCATGCGCTGGATCGTGCTGATGTAGACAAACGCCTGGCCCGCCTCCGGGTTGGTCAAATACGAGGTAGGAAGCACGCGCGGGTTAAAGCGGTCGTCGTCCAAATCCTCGCGGCGGAAGCGCTGGCTGTAGACCTCATAGATACGGTCGAACTTCAAGCCGGACTCCGCCTCGAAGCGGCCAAAGGCGCTGACCGCCTGGGCCGCGAGGGCGCGCCGGTCGACCAGGAAGAGCACGCGGCGGGCGACGCCGGCCTTCAGCAGGCGGTAGAGCAGGGCAATGGTGGTCAGCGTCTTGCCGGTGCCGGTGGCCATCGACACCAGCATGCGCCGGCGCCCCGCCTGGAGGGTCTGCTCAACTGCGGCGATGGCCTCGCGCTGGTAGGGGCGCAGGGCCGGGTAGTCAATGGCCGTGGCCCGCAGCGCGAGAGTCGCTGACGCCCACTGGTGGCCCAGCAGCTCGCGCAGGGCGGCCGGCGTGTGAAAGCGCTTGACCTCCCGCGAGCGGCTCTGTGGGTCACGCAGATCCTGGAAAAAGATCCGCTCGCCGTTGGTGGAGTAGACAAAGGGCACCCGAAAGCCGTGGAAGTCGAAGGGGCTGGGGGTGAGGTCACGGGCGTAGCGCTGGGCCTGCTGGAGCACATTCTGTGGGCCGACGGCAAGTTTCTTCGCCTCGACCACCGCGAGGGGCTCGCCCTGAGGAAAGAGCACGTAGTCGGCCGGGCCGTTGGCCGTCGGGTACTCGGTGCAGACGGCCACCCCGGCCGGGATCTGCGAGCGGTGGGGGATGATCGGCCCCCAGCCCGACTGCTGGAGCTTCGCGTCGATCAGGCGGGCGCGGGTGGCAGCTTCCGAGGGCGACGGCGACATAGCGATCCTGCGCAGCGGGCTCGTGCGTCGAAGCGCGAAGCGATCCGAACGCGGAGGTAGATACAGTATCCCGCTAAGTATAGCATCACCATAAAGCCCATGCAGGTTCTACAAGGTGACAATTCATGAAGATGCGGACGTATCAGTCGTCCTTTGGGGGCATCTATGGCGTCGGTATAGGCACCATCGTTGTAGAAGGCGACGGAAGCAGTGTCGGAGCAGCCGTGGGGGATAGCGCCTGGCAGAGCTGGCTGAGCTGCTGTGGTGCGCCATAAGCCGCATCTATGATATGGCTGGCTGACACCTGAAGAACTTCACGCGGGGTGCAGGTCGCCGGGTCAAGGGTATCGAAGACGAAAAAGAGCTCCTCGCCACGGGCAATAAGAAAGAGATTGCTATAGACATATCCCGCTGTCCCATCGGCAAGCGTTGTACCTTGTCCGGGTCTTGCCGAAAGCGGCTGGGTAAGGAAGAGTCGGGCTGGCTGAATGGTAATCTGCGGGGCCGTTGAGCGTCCAAGGAGCACGCTTTGGTTCATCATCCACACAAAGGCGAAACCTGTGACAAACATGCCGATAATCAGCGTCACAACAGCGGTGTAGTACTGAGAAAGCTGGTGCAAGCGTCGAGACTCGGCATCAGTAATGGGGAACCAGCGCTGGTAGCGAGGGAGGCGAGAGTGCAACCACCGCTTGAGGGATGCAGGTATCTGAAGTGGGGGCAAACGAAGCCATCGTGGGAGCGAAAGTTTTGGTAGCTGCCGCAACAAAGCGCGAAGCGGCCAGGTGAGTAGCGTGAGGAGAGCATCGATCAGCAGAGCAACGACAACGAAGAAGGCGTTTGACCAGACAAAGCGAATGCCCAGCCCGTAGACTACCGCAGTGGCCAACAGCACCGCGAAGAAGAACAGGGGCATCGCTCCCCACTCGTAATACTGATTCAGCGAGATGGGAACCAGGATCTCGGGAAGTTTGAGTGCGATGAGCAAAGAAGAGCCAAACGCTCGCCCAAAGAGATAGAGCAGCGCAGTGATCAGGCCCAACGTCGCAAGGAGCGCAAGACCTTCATTTGTGAATTTCCAAAAGCCCGAGAAGGTCGGTACGCCGGTTATCTCCGAAGTCAAGCGAGCAGGAGTTGACTCGGTTGCCTCTGGTTGTACTCCATTCGCAGGAAGAGAAGGCGGTCGTGTCGCTGACATCATCTATATCTCGGTGATAGGTTTGTTGAACCACTACAAGAAAGAACGTCTGTGTCTATTGGTATTGCTCAAGCCAGGTAGGACACACCGGATGTTATTTTTCGGTAGCTATTCCACCACAAGCTTGCTCATAGGCGGAAACGACACGCTGGATTTCAGCTTCGCGATTTATGAACCAATCAAGCGTCCAGATTCTCAGGTATTGCCAGCCCCGATCACATAGTTGCTGTGGTCGTAGGCGCTCCCGGTCACGCGATGCCGGCGTGTCTCGATATTGCGGCCCGTCACACTCAATTGCGAGGACGAAGCGATCTGCCTGCGTGGGATGGCGAATCGCAAAAGTAATCGGTACGGCGGACATACCATAGTGCGGAACCACGGACAGGCCAGCGCGCTGCAAGCCGCTAAGGACATCCTGCTCGAAGGCATCCAGATCACGATTGGCATGTACTCTCTCGCCAAAATTGCCGCCGCGACCCGCGTACGCTAAAAAGTTACGGAGCATATGCACACCGCGTGCCGAGCTCTGGCCGTGAGCCATATCCGCGTCAGTGAACGAAGAAATGACGGTCATCCGCCTGCGAGCGCGTGTGATGGCTACATTGAGCCGCCGCTCGCCACCGGTCTTGTTGAGCGGCCCGAAGTTGAGCGCCAGGCGACCATCGGCGCGTTTCGCGTAGCCTACTGAGAGGATAATTGCATCGCGCTCGTCGCCCTGCACGCGCTCAAGGTTGCGAATGAAGACGCGCTCCGGATGCTCTTCGGCAAAGAACCGTTCCAGGTCGGCGCGATCTTGAAGCATCTGCTCAACTGCACGCTCGATCGCTGCCGCGTGCTCCATGCCGAAGGCGATCACACCCAGTGACTCCTTAGGGCGGAGTGTAAGGTGCTCGGCAATCAGGGTGACTACGTGAGCGAGTTCGTCATCGTACGAGTCCGCCAGGACATGACTAATCGCTTGCTCGTCAGTACCCGCGTCGGGGAAGGTAACAAGCCGACCTTCGTATATCTCCTGATTAGCAAAACCGATCAGGGATTCATCTCGGCTACGGTAATGCCAATCAAGAGGCCATGTCGGCAGAAATGTTGAGGCTGCATCGAGCAGACTCTCAAAGCGATCTTCCGGCTCAGGAACTTCCGGCTCATCGCCACTTCCACTGGTGAAGAACGGGGTGGGAGGGAGTTGATTGCGGTCGCCAGCGACAACCACCGCAGCGCCGCGGCGCAGGGCAGCGATGGCGACTTCGGGGACGATCTGACTGGCCTCGTCGAAGATGACCACATCGAACAGCTGCCGCTCAACCGGGGTGAACTGAGCAACCGAGAGTGGGCTACCTAGCCAACAGGGGCAGACGGCGGTGAGTGCATCAGGTGCCAGCGCCACAATTTCTCGCAGGGGACGCCATTTGCCCTGCTTAAACGCTTCGCGTCGTAGTTTGGCTTCCTGCTGGCGGTCACGTGCGAGCACACTACGGGCATAGGTGACGTGGGCTGCCTTCACTTCGAGTGAGCCACGGGCGATGCGCTGCACATCAAGGCTCGCGAAGCGCTGAGCCAGATCTGCGTGGGCCGTCCCATTGAATCCTCTGATCGTGGGTTCGATACGAATGGCTTCATCCAGACATGATCGGATCCAGGCATGGCCAAGAAGCCCCGTCCACTGTGATGGAGGTACCCGTTGAGCACCGATCTCGCGCAACAGGGGGCTCACACCGGCTCGGCTAAGCGCATCGCGCAGAGCAAGCATACGAGGGAGACGATCAGGAGTATCCCGGTCTGAGTGGAGACGTGTTATGAAAAAGGTGAGGTTGCTCAACGAAGCGAGTGCCGGATCGCTGTTGCCTAACCAGCGTTTAATTGCGTCCTGACGGAATAGCGGAACGAACTGCTCCAAGGTTTCGAGTACTTCTTCAGCGCCTGCTTCCTGGAGGATAGTGTGCGCGGCAAGCAACTGCTCGCGGGAGGGGACGGAAATCGACTCACCCTGGGCAGCCTGCCACCACTCCTGACGTTTCGCTGCCCGGGCGATGTCTCGCTCTAAATCCCAAGGCCAGATAAAGCGCCCCGCATGGTAGTAACGTCGGGTCGCACCATAGGCCTCGCGCACATCTGGATCACTCACAAAAGCCCATAACGCCTGGAACGCGTTGCTGCCAGCAGGAGCGAGCATCTCTGCTAGGCGGGTCAAATCCTCATCGAAGAGTGCGGGATTATATTTTTTCAGCGTTGCTGCGATCCTCGGGAGAATCTCTATCAAGACCATAATCTGGTCAATGGTCTGTGGTGCAGAGAAACCGCCGGCTGTAGCGGCTCGGCTAGTTACATCGCGCAGGCGGGGGATGTGTTGATCCACGAGTTGGTCGACGATATCCCAAGCAGCATCGACGGCCTCACCGCTTCGGAGGTTTGCCCAGGTCCAGGGTGAAGGGTGCCGCCCAAGAAACAGATCGCCAAAACCGCCTGCCTCAACCAGAGCCTGCTCGATCTGCCCTATTCGTCGCGGGGTGAGCATTGCCAATTCCGGCATGTGCCATCGGGTCGTTGTTTGAAGCTCTACCGGTGAGATAAGCAGTCTGCCTACAAGATCATAAACGCTCAGCCTGCTTGGCTCACGCTGGTCGTGGAGTACATGGACATGCTGATCTAGTCGGGTGTGTAGATGTTGGTACGCAGTCTCGACTGTTTTTCCGTCCCCTGGTCGGTGCTGATCAACGGCAAGCATAGCTCGGGCAAGTTGGGCGGCAATAGCTTTCCGCGTAAGCTTTGGGTCGTGGAAGTCGAGCAGCATATACCCAAGCTCGGTTGCCTGTAAGCGGTTTTTTACGACATCGAGAGCAGCGCGTTTTTCAGCGACAAATAGCACTCGTTTACCATGAGCAGCCAGCACAGCGATCATGTTGGCAATTACCTGGGACTTGCCCGTCCCAGGTGGGCCCTGGATGACCCCGCTCTGGCCAGCCAACACTGCGGCAATCACCTGGAGTTGACTGGAGTCGGCGTCGCGGATCAGGAAGCGTTGCCAGTCGGTTGGATCAGCAATTGGCTTCGGCGACCGAGCGTTGTTTCGGGCGCGGAGCACGTCGGTAGCGCCTGTATCACCAGCGAGTGCGGCAATAACATCGTGGCGCATAAGTTGCTCAGGATGCGACAACAACTCCTGAACAAGCTGGAGTTGTTGGAATGCAAAGTTACCTAGCACACTCGCGGGATCGAGTGAGAACCCTGGCACGTTGTGCGTGGCTTGCTGGAGCAACACCACAGCCTCAGCGGCGGCTTCACCGGCATCGGTGGCTTCGCTTTCGTCAAGCTCGCGGAGTGCCGTGACATCACAGCGAAACCGGTTTTCCAGGATATGCAGCAGGGCAATATTAATCCGCGGTGCTCCCCGTCGGCTGAGCCGGGCATCCGCCCCCCGATTCAGAAGCTCGATCTGTATGGGAACAAGAACCACTGGCGCGCAAGGCTTCGCTTTACTAGGGCCAGGATCCCAGGAGGCCAGGTGGAGCGCGAGGTGCAGGGTCTCAATTGCCCGATCATCACGGTAGGTCTGCGCGTCTTTCGTGATCGTCCGTAGGCGTGTAATAACTTCCTGTCGCTGATCAAGCGGGAACAGGTCACCAATAGTGATAGTTTTTCCGCGCAGCAAGGGGGTAATAGCAGTTCGGTCAAGGGTGAGGGTACCGCTACGAAGGGTTCGGAATGCAGTAAGTTGATTACGCCCGCGATTGGTGTCCAGCAGACTTCGCACCCAGGCATTCCGGGCTAACGCTACGCGGCCTGCTCGGTCAGTGCGAGGTTGTGACATGTTCGTGCTATCGTGTTATTCGAAGAGAATCCTCACGCTAGTCTACCACAGGAGTTCGTAGCTGGTTGCTAAGAAAGCTGAGGATTTCCAATGTGTTCACGACACCAAGAAAATCGAATAATAAAGGGGGGCACTTATACTGAAATAAATGCCTGTATCAGAGCTAGGAAGCCATTGCTGACTGTCTAGCCCGCGCCTGCCATACCGCTGGCACCGTCTCGCGCTCCTGTCCGTCGCTGTTTGTACCGAAGATGTTGCCCCTCTGCACCACCGAGAGGATGCGCTGCTCGTCAGCGATCAGGCCGAAGTAGAGAGTAAGCATGTGATCGGCCTCAGGAACGCTTTGCGCCCTCACAATGCAGAAATCGTTCACGTATCGGCCCTGCTCGAACACGCGCACCCGGCGCTCATACCGGCGCTGGGGGTCGCGGCGCAGGCGATAGACTCGACCGGGGTGCAGGCCGCTCGACACGTCGAGGAAGCCCTGGCGCTCCAGCAGGGCATGCTGCGGGCCGAGAAACATACGCAGCGTGTTCTCGGCGCGCTGGGCCGGGGTCAGCCCGTCGCCGAGGTCGCGCTGGTCGCCGATGGCCAGGATGGCCCGGTCGCTGATTGGGCCTGCGGGTCGGGTGGCGCGGCGATCAACGGGGCCATCCACGACATGCAGCGGCGGCTCACCCACCAGCGGCACGCCGGCCTGGCGGCAGAACGAGGAGGCGATGGCGTAGCCGCCCCAGCCGGCCACCGGGGCCGCCCGCGATCCGAGGGTGGTCGGGTGGCAGATGGCGAAGGCGATGGTGGCGGTCGCCACGCTCCCGGTGGTGCCGGTCGCCTGGAGCAGCACCAGGTGGTAGGGCGCGTCACTGACCGTGATCCGAGCCTCCGGATCACGGTCAGTGA
>Ga0194060_10002532_pt1 | contig 12999 bp, 6 predicted proteins | sample SepL225m_MetaG_FD_163427 | JGI IMG/M metagenome (GOLD analysis project Ga0194060, IMG submission 163427) | Anoxic zone freshwater microbial communities from boreal shield lake in IISD Experimental Lakes Area, Ontario, Canada - Sep2016-L222-5m | ecosystem: Environmental > Aquatic > Freshwater >... | reverse complement strand
CCGGCCTGCAAGACACCGGACCGGGCAACGTCAATGGGCGCGCCGTACAGGTGTGGACGTCCTCCACGGTCAATGTTTCGGATGCCGCCCCCGGGTCGCTTCCCGGCATTGCCTCGCCGCTCGCCTATCAAAACAAGATCGGTCACGCCTCCACCCGAGCGGACGCCGTCCAAAGCCTGGTCGATATTCTGCAATACGTGAACGTCGCCCTCAGTGAGACGGGATCCACCCGCGGCGTGGATGGAACCGTGGCCGTGAAAGAAGCACGCCATGACCCGGCGTTGTTGCACGCTGGCGATTCGAATCCGGTTAGTCTCTATGCCACGGGTGGTGACATCAGCGGAGTGACGCTATTTTCACCCAAGGCGACGCAGATCGTCGCCCAGCGCGACATCACCGACATCGCGTTCTATCTGCAAAATGTGACGACAACGGATGTCAGCGTGGTTTGCGCGGGTCGTGACCTCATTTTGTTTGACCAGAATTCCACGCTGCGCACGCCCGCTAGCAATATTCTGCAAGGCAACGCGGTGGGTGACGCCACGCGGAGCACGGCAGCCGGCAATAGCACCAGCGCATTAGCCGGGGATATCCAGATCAATGGCCCCGGCACATTGGAAATTCTCAGCGGGCGCAACCTCGACCTGGGCACCGGTGCCAACTTCACCGACGGCACCGGCGTGGGCATCACCAGCATCGGCAATACCCGAAATCCGAATTTGCCGTTTAGCGGGGCGCAGATCCTGGCAGGCTCGGGCATGGGCAGTGGCCAATCCCTGGCCAGCAGCCGGGCCGACTTTGGCGCGTTCAGCGCGAAGTTCATCAAGGCTGACGACGGGACAAAGCCCATCACCGACGGTACCAATCATCTCGCCGAGGCCATGCTCGGTTACTCATTGGAGCAATTGATAGATGGGATCACCAATCCGGAGATTCTGGGCAAATTGTCTAAAGATTTGGCCGCAATCGGTCTCGATTTCACCCCTAACCAGTTGCAAGCCATCGCCAGTCATCCGGAGCTAATCAGCCAAATCGGCCAGCACCTCCAGGCCACATTCGATGCGCTGGATACGGAACACCGCAGCCAATTGACACTGCAAGCGTTCTATCTGGTGCTGCGCGACGCGGGTCGTGCGGCTTCGATTGACGGGATTTACGATACGGGCTATCAGGCGGTGCTTGCCTTGTTCGGCAAGGATCACCCTGCGGGCGATATCCTCGTCCGCGCCCGTGAGATCCGCACCACTTCCGGTGGTGCCATCAGTCTGCTGGCGCCCGGCGGTGGCATCACCCTGGCTTCGGCAATATTCGGCAACCCGCTGACGCCTCCGGGTATCGTCACCGAGTATGGCGGTGGCATCTCCACCTTCACCAACACCGATGTGGCTATCGGCCAAGCCCGTATCTTCACCCTGCGCGGCGGGGATATCACCCTGTGGTCGTCTAACGGAAATATCGCGGCCGGCACCGCGCCCAAGACCGTGGTCACCGCGCCGCCCACCCGCGTGGTCATGGACATCACCAGCGCCGATGTGCAGACCGACCTCGGCGGCCTGGCCACCGGTGGTGGCATCGGCGTGCTCGCGGCCGTCGAGGGCGTGAAGGCGGGCAATGTGGACCTCATCGCACCCAAGGGTTTTGTGGATGCGGGTGATGCGGGCATCCGCGTCACCGGCAACCTCAACATCGCCGCCCAGGTGGTGCTCAATTCATCTAACATTTCAAGCGGCGGCACCAGCACCGGGGCCACCCCGGTGGCCGCCAGCGCGCCGAGCGTCACTTCCGTCACCTCGGCATCCAACTCGAGTGCGGCGGCCGGGGCCACGCTGGCCAAGCCGGAGTCCGGGCAAAACGGCGGCGACCCGAAGGCGGCGGCGGAGCCGCTGTCCATCATCACGGTGGAGGTCATCGGCTATGGCGGCGGCTCCGGGGGTGGGGATGAGGAGGATAAGAAGGATCAGGATGGCGAGACAAATCCCGCCGTCTGATTCGTTAATACAAAAATCATGAAACTCCATCAGCACTTTATCCTTTTGTTAGCTTTCGGGATTGCGACGGCACAGGCGACGGAGCCCGTGCCGCCTGTCGCCGCGGAAGTTGTGGCCGCTGCGGAGCGTGGTGAGCCAGAGTCCCAATTCCAAGTGGCGCGCGCCTGCCTGCGTGGCGAGGGCGTGCCCAAGGATGTGAACAAGGCATATCACTTGATGAAAGCGGCGGCGGAGCAAGGCCACGCGGACGCGATGGGTGGACTCGGGTATTTTTATAGTGTCGGTGGGGTGGTGGCCACGGACGAGAAGCTGGCGGCGGATTGGTTCCGCAAGGGCGCGGCCAAGGGTTCCGCCAAGGCCCAACTCAACCTCGGGAAGCTGCTGCTTGCTGACAAAGCCGGTAGCGACGGAGCAGACCTTGAGAAGCAGCATGCGGAAGGTGTCCAATGGATCAAGCAAGCCGCTGATCAGGGGCTTGCGGATGCCGGGCTCGCCTATGGCAATATCCTCTATTTTGGCGACCACGGCGTGGCGCGGGATTATGCGCAAGCGGCCCCCTATCTAACATCCGCCGCCGAACACGGGTTGGCGGAGGCCCAGAATTGCCTGGGCGTCATGCACGAGTATGGTCTGGGGATGCCCAAGAATGTCGCCGCCGCCGAACCCTTGTATCGCCAAGCGGCGCTTAAAGGCAGCGCCAAGGCGCAAAGCAATCTGGGTGCCATTCTCAATCCACGGAACGAGAATCATGAGATCCGCATCGAGGCTTTGGCGTGGCTGATGATCGCCTCAAGTTTGCGCGAGATCACCGCCGTCAAAATGCTCAAGGATGTGACCCCGGGCCTTGATAAAAGCGACCTGGAAGCCGCCACCCAGCGGGTTCCAGAGTTGCAGAAGCTCATTGATGTCCACTGACGTGGCGGCGGTTTTCAACCGCTACCAACCGAAACTTGGTCTGAATATTGGCATATCATAACTCCGCCTCTTTGCCTCAAGCCGAGCAGAAGATGATTTGGCACATTTCGCGGCTCTTTGGGCCAATGAAATGTCACAGCATCGTCCATTCTTCCACTTGGATATTGGATATTGGATATTGGATATTGGATATTGGATATTGGATATTGGATATTGGATATTGGATATTGGATATTGGATATTGGATATTGGATATTGGATATTGGATATTGGATATTGGATATTCGGTCCGAAGATCTTCAATGTCCAACATCCAACTCCCAACTCCCAATTTCCAAGTGAAGAGCAAGACATGACACCGCATTGTCACTTCTCCGATCTGGACAACTCATGCGCGACTGATTTGCGAACTCGTCTGAAACGTCAAAATGAGCCAAAGCATTTCCACCGAGTTCAGGAACTGTGAGCTTTGAGAGAAAAACGGACTCAGTGATGTCGGTTGCTGGAACCACTGATTGCGCTGGCATCAATGGTTAGATGCGCCTGAAGCCGGTGCCTCCACTGGCAATTGGACTTCCAGCGCGCTGTTCATGGTCAGCCGGTTGTAGGCCTCATCTCCGAAGAGGGCGCGATACATTTCATTGGCCCGTGCCCGCGCCTTGTCGACCGCCGGGCCGGGCTCGATCACCACGGTGTTGTCGGCCGCCGTCACCGGCGCGGCCGGGTCAGGGGAAGTGCCGGGCGGTTTGCCCGCGGTTCCGGCCTGATTCCCGGCACTGGCCGCCAGATCCTGATAGAACCGGTCCACAATTCCCTGCATGCAGTCCAACACCGGCTGCGGGAGTTTGTGCTCCGGATCCCGGTTCGGATCGCTCAGGGCGAGGATCACTGCCGGCAACTTCACATTGTCGGAGAGCCGGAGGCCACGGGGGAGGATGTTAGATTTAACCACCGAGGAACCCGTGGGTTGTGTCGCCTGGCTTGCGGTGGGTTGTGCCGCAGCAGCAGGCGGGGGTTGAGAGGGGTTGGAGTCCGGTGTCTGCTGAGGGATTTGGGCCGGAGGGGTGGTGTCTACGGATTTTCCGTTTTGTACGCGCTGCGCGACCGTTCGGGAGGGGTGCGGCTGGTTGGTGCTCAAATCATGCCCACCGGATTGGCGGTTGATCAAGAAAGCGCACACGGCCAACACGATGGTGGCCACAAGTTTGAGATGCAACGGACGCATGGCTGAAGAAAATTGGATGGGAGATATATGAAGGAAAAAGCTGGTGCCGGGGATGCCGGCACCAGCCTGTTTGTTGCTATGCTTGCCTATGAACGCAATATGAAAACGTGTTCATGTCGGTGGCAAGCTGCGCCAGGTCATGGGGCAACCACTCCGCCATCGACCTCACGACCGACCAATAGATCGGCCTTTGCCATTCCTGCGGAACCAATCTGATTCGGGAGTTCACCGAACACGGCGGTATAGACCGTCAGCTTGTCGCCGCTTGTGAGGTTTCTGTTGCGGAAGATCCGCTCGTATCCCCAGGCGGTGTATTGACCCCGGCTAATCTTCGCCTTGTCGTTATCACCCAGTTGGGTTCCGCCGGCTGCCAAGTCGGAGAGCGTAACGCCGTTGTAGCCAATGATTCTGCCGCCATTGTTGCGGATCGTCATGGCATCGCTGATTCCTACCCAGGAAATGAGGGCAACATTTTTTGCGCCGCCAAGTTGATCGCTGCCGCTGGCACCATAGACGGTGACTGCGCTGCCGGTTTTGCTCATGGCAGTTGCAATATCGCCACCACTGGAATAGCCACCGTTGCCGTCCATGGATTGTCCCCACACGGTGGAGGCGTTTCCGGTGGTGGAGCAATTGTTACCATTGCCGGCGGGGGTGAGGGTTGAGATGCCGCTGGCTGGAACCAATTGGAGCCGGGTCATGGCAGTGCCGCTGTACGTGTTCAGCACATATTGCTGCACCGGATTGACAAATCCAAAGCCGGTTTCCGCCAGGTAGGTGGTGCGGGTGCCTGACAGGTCACTGCGTCCCATTGCAATGACATAGCTTGTGTCGTCGGCAGTTAGACCGGTGAACAGGCTGAGTGGTTCAGGGCCCTTGCCAAGCACGCAACGGTATTGCTGCGTATTCACACTGGTGAGGTTGGCGCTCGCACCATTGTTGGTCACCATGCTGAACACGATCACCCCGACTTGATCTTCAAATGCGGCGTATCTGCCGTAGGGAGTGGAGTCCTTGCCCACGTCGGAGAACGCGATGTCCGAGGTGGTTCCCAACGCGGCAACAGGCGTGCTTGTGGATGGAAGCTCAGCACCGCCAGCAGTGGCGGTGGTGCCGGTGAGTACGGACGCCGCCAAGTATGTGGGGGGGGACGGATCGGTCACCTCGGTCATCATCGCACGCACGCCTTCGACGGATCCCGTGAAGCAGCAACGGATGGTGGTGGTGCCGGTCACGCCGGGGAAATTCCCGATGAAGATTGAGCGGGTGCTACCGGTTATTAGACCGGCTCCCTTGTCATGCGCATACTTGAAGGACACGGTGCCGTTGCCCAGTAGGTATTGCGCCTTGATGGCATTGATAGTGGCCGCACGGAACGCGTTGGCACCGGTAATGTTGACGGTTACGTCAGCATGAGATGTGGCGGCGAACGCGAAGATGGCGAAACCCGCGAGGTATTTGGTAAGTTTCATGGTGTTGGCTTGTTTTGTTTGTTTTGTTTGTTTGTTGGGTTGGTTTCAGGAGATGGTTGGAATCGCAAGCAGTGTATGGTTCATTATCGTTGTTGATAGTTTGGGGGAATCGGTTGCCGGCAGGATTCGCTCTGCGTGATGGATTCACGCCAATGAATGCTGAAAGCGGTGCAATCATCGCCCATCGCGGGCATTCGCCTACACCTTAGCGGTGACAATTTTGTCACCTTCACGTGTGACGGAATCGTAACACAGCCGGGTTTGCCGGAAATCAAGAGTTGTCTATTTTGGGCCTCGATTCGCTTGCCAATGGCCGAGGGTGTTTGCTTCCGGTCACCAAGCGAAGACCGTCTCCCGCCAGCTCCAGCACACTAACAATATTTGCGCTATCTCCTATCAAATCCCAACCCAAGGAATTCCTAACCACACCACCATGAACCACCTCCCATCAAAATGGATATCAAGCGCGCTGGCCGTCGGTCTCGCGATCTCACCGGCCATCGCCGGGGCTTATGCCTATGCTCCTGGCGATCTCATCCTGTATTTCCAGCAAGAAGGCGGCACCAAGACGGTGTATGCCGATCTGGGCAATGCCGCCACGGACTTCCGCGGCACCGCCGCCGGTCCCGATGCTCCTAACAAAAAGCTGTTTCTCAATGTCAATGCCGCCCTCATCAGCGCGTTTGGATCCGGATGGGCGACTGACGCGACGATCTATGTCGGCGTGGCCGGGGTTTGGGGGACGGACAAATACGACGCCACCCTGCAGGACAGCGATCCGACCCGTACGCTCTATGTGTCCCGCCCGCGCGACAGTGTGGGCACCGTCGGTGCCGCGGGTTCCGCGGCGTGGAGCATGAACACCGACGGCGGCATGACCACAGGCGCCGGTCAAATCACCCAACAGAACAGCGCGTTTCCCACCAACTATCCCGGCGTGCAGGTGACGGTGGCCACCTCCGATGTCACGACGGCGATCCAGAACAACAACCCGTTCATGTCCGCAGGCCTTCAGGGCACCGCCTTCCAGGTGTTTGGAGGTGGCGTGCAACAGGGCGGATACACGGGTAACTTCGGCACCTTTGGTGATGCCGGACTCGTCAAGTTCGCCCTCGACCTTTATCGCATTCTGGGCAGGACGGATGTGGCCGGGCAGGTTGGCGGGGTGGCAAAGCAGGGTTCCTACGAGGGAACCGTTACAGTGGACAGCAGTGGTCAGGTTTCCTTCATTGCGCAAAAACCGAATTATTCCCCTGGGGATCTGGTGATGGCCATCCAGCAGCAGGGTGGCACTAACACGGTTTACGCCAACCTTGGCAGCGCCGCCACCAAGTTCCGCGGCACCGCCGCCGGAGTCGATACTCTCGATCAGGTGAACTTCCTCGATATCAGCGCCGCCATGACCACCGCGTTTGGTTCCGGTTGGGCCACCGATCCCAACATCTATGTTGGAGCCGCCGGCGTCTGGGGGACGGACCAATACAGCAGCGACCTTCAGGACGGTGATCCGAGTCGCACAGTCTATGTGTCGCGTTCGCGAGGCAGCATGGGCACCATCGGTACCGCGAATTCCGCGGCGTGGAGCTTGAACTCCAATGGTGGTATGACCACAGCTGCCGTGCAGATCACCCAACAGAACAATGCCTATGCAAGCAACTATGGCACGCAGGTTGCCGTCTCACCGACGGATGTGTCCAAGATTGTTAATAACAACCCGTTTCTGATTCCTGGCACGCAGGGCACAGCATTCCAGGAGTTTGGCGGCGGTGTGCAGCAGGGCGGAATGACCGGCAACTTCGGCAATTTTGGTGCCGCCGGAAGTGTCAAGTTCGCGCTCGATCTCTATCGGATCCTTGGCAAGACCGGCGTCGCCGGGCAGGTCGCCGGCAATCTTCGCAGTGGTTCATTTGAAGGCACCCTGACGCTCAGTGGCAGCGGCAAGGTTTCCTTCATCACACAAAAGCCGGTGTATTCTCCCGGAGATCTGGTGTTGGCCATCCAGCAGCAGGGTGGCACTAACACGGTTTACGCCAACCTTGGCAGCGCCGCCACCCAGTTTCGCGGCACCGCCACCGGAGCAGATGTGGCCAATCAGGTGAACTTCCTCGACATCAGCGCCGCCCTCACCAGCGCGTTTGGTTCGGGTTGGGCGACTGACCCTAACATTTATGTTGGAGCCGCCGGCGTCTGGGGGACGGACCAGTACAGCGTCGACCTTCAGGACGGCGACCCGAGTCGGACGATTTATGTGTCCCGCTCGCGTGACAGCGTGGGTACTGTCGGTACCGCGAATTCCGCAGCCTGGAGCATGAACTCCGATGGCAGCATGACCACGGCCGCCGTGCAGATTACCCAACAGAACAATGCCTATGCGGGCAACTATGCCACACAGGTGGCCGTCTCGCCGACGGATGTATCCAAGATTGTTAATAACAATCCGTTCCTCATTCCAGGCACGCAAGGCACGGCATTCCAGGTCTTTGGGGGTGGCGTGCAGCAGGGCGGGCTGACTGGAACCATAGGCACCTTTGGTGATGCGGGAACCGTGAAGTTCGCGCTTGATCTCTATCGGATTCTGGGTAAAACCGGCGTCACCGGCCAGGTCGCTGGCAATCTTCGCAGCGGTTCCTTTGAAGGCACCCTCACGCTCAACAGCGGCGGGATGGTATCCTTCATCGCACAGGGGCCGCCGCCAACTGCATTTGACACCTGGATGAGCGGGTTCCCGGCAATCGCCGCCGCCGGTGATAAGCTTCCCGGCGCCAACCCGAGCGGGGACGGTATGAACAACCTGGCGAAGTTTGCTTTCGGTGGGGATCCCGGCAGCGGTGCGGACAAAGGCAGCCCACTGGTCAAGACAGTGGATGCCAATGCCGATTCGGTGAAGGACTTTTCACTGACGTTGCAAATGCGAGCCGGAGCCACCTTTACGGATGGCGGCAATGGCACCTTGATTTCCAACACGGTTGATGGCATATCCTATCGGATCGAAGGCAGCACGAATCTCGTCAACTGGACCAGCCAGGTGAGTGAGGTGACGTCGCTGGGTTCTGGCTCGCCCAAGACAGGCTACGTTTTCAAGACCTTCCGCCTCAATGGCGGCAGCGGCCTGATCGGCAAGGGCTTCATCCGCGCCTTCGTGACGCAATAATCCGCGGGGTTGTGCAACGGCACCATCCTCACCCCGTAAACGGATCCACGATCAAGCCCTCCCTGCCATGCGGGGAGGGCTTTTTTAGGTCTGCGCCACGGCCCCAATGTGAAGAAATTGCTACAAAGAAAACATTGAGAGCCCGGCGCAAATCCACGCATGCTCATGCGCTTATGAAAGTCATCCACCAACAAATCCAAGACATATATCCCGTCAGCCACCCCATACGCCCTGATCCGTCCGAGGAAAGGCCCGCCGACAGGGAAGTCCGCCGCTTGCGCGGATTGAGTGCCGAAGTCGGCAGAGCCTGCAATGCCTGGCTCAACGGCCGGGGTATTAAGGTTAGAACATGGGGCAGCTTCAGCCCTAACAGAAGCAGGGGCAAGGGCACCCGAATGAAACTTGAATTCCTCAACGAAGCATGAAATCCATCGAAGGCATCACTCCTTGATTTTCGTGTTCTTCGTGTTCTTCGTGTTCTTCGTGTTCTTCGTGGTGGAGAGAATCTGCTGTTGCGGCGAATGCTAATCGCCCAGGCAGGTTCCCATCTGGCGTGGGCTTTGCGCCCATGCGGGCCCTTTGTTTCCGTGGGGTTATGCCCCGATGGAGCGCGGTGTCAAGACTTGCCAGTGAACAACATGTAGCGCCACAACCCACTGGCAGGCGGCTTCGTGTCACGTTTTCGTCACATGATGCCGCTTTGCATGGCGGGGTGAAACGCGTTGATTGTGGCATGTTATCCAAGCGCATGAACCAGCCAGCCCACGCCTACCGGATTCTCGATCTAGCGGATGCCATGCCCGTCTTTCGCAAGGGCGCCGGCCACCTCCTCAAAAAGCCCGCCGAGGATTTGCTGGGACTCACGGGCATGAATCGATTCTTTGTTCACCTGAAACCGCAGGAGGATTCGTCGACCGTATTTCAGCGGGCGCTGGATTTGTTGGAAATGAGTTACCGCATTGACCATGGCTCCGTGGAAGCCATTCCAGAGGTGGGTCCGGTCATTGTGGTGGCCAACCATCCCTTCGGCGGGGCGGACGCGCTGGTGCTGGCGCACCTGCTGGCGGCACGCCGCAAGGACATGAAGATGCTGGCCAACCATCTGATAGGGCGGCTGGAGGCGGTGCGGCCATGGCTCATCGGCGTCGATCCCTTCGGGTTTGGGGCCGCCTCCCAGCGGCACAACATCGCGCCGCTCAAGGAAGCACTGGCGCATCTGCGCGACGGCGGCTGTCTGGGCATCTTTCCCGCCGGGGAAGTGTCCGCCTTCTCACCGCAGCATGGGATTGTGTTAGATAAACCCTGGTCGCGGCACGTCGCGGCACTGGTGCGCAAGACGGGGGCCACCGTGGTGCCGGTTTGCTTCACCGGCAACAACAGCCTGGTTTTTCAGGCGGCGGGTTTGATGCATCCGTTGCTGCGCACCGCGCTTTTGCCGCGTGAGTTCCTGCGTTGCCAGGGCAAGAGCATCGAAGTGCGGATTGGCAAGCCATTGCCTGCCGCAGAGTTGACGCAGGGCATGGATGACCAGGGCGTGGTGGACGCCCTGCGGACGCGGGTCGATCTGTTAGGTGGAAATCCGACCACCTCGCCCCGTCCGCGCGGGATGGTTGGATGGCTGCCAAGGTCATGGCGCAAACCCAGCCCGCTCGCTGAACCCTTGGCCGCAGCGGTTGACCCCGCGCTGATGGCCGCTGAAATCCTCGCCTTGCCGGGGGACAGCCTGCTGGCAGCCCATGGAGATCTGGAGGTGCGCATTGCCACGGCCGACGCGATTCCTCACACGCTGCTAGAAATCGGACGCTTGCGTGAATTGACGTTTCGCGGGGCAGGGGAGGGAACCTGGCGTGCCTGCGACCTGGATGGTTTCGACGCCCACTACCGGCACCTGTTTCTTTGGAATCGCCGCACCCGGGAAATCGCCGGTGCCTATCGGATAGGTCTGAGTGACGAACTGCACGCCCGGAGCGGACGGGGCGGGTTTTACACTCACACGTTGTTTCGCTTTCACCCGGAGTTTTTGCGCCGCCTGGGTCCCTGCATGGAACTCGGCCGCTCCTTTGTCATACCAGCCTACCAGCGCAAGCCGCATTCGCTCTTTCTGCTGTGGAAAGGCATCGGGCATTTCGTGGCGCGCCACCCGCGTTACCGCATGTTGTTTGGCCCGGTTAGCATCAGCAGTGACTATTCCCTGGCGTCCCGCTCGTTGATGGTGGAATTCCTGCGCCAGCATCATGGCGAACCCGCCATGGCGGATTTGGTCAAACCCCGCAACCCGTTCCGCCCGGCCTATCGCCTGCAACGCCAACATGCCGAAATCGCGGCGGGCCTGAAGTCCATCGAGGAGGTCTCGGCGTTGGTGGCCGGCATGGAGCAAAACGGCAAAGGCGTGCCCGTGTTGTTGCGCCAATATGTGAACCTGAATGCCGTGCTGCTCAAATTCAACGTGGATCCGCTCTTCACCGATGCATTGGATGGACTGGTGGTGGTGGATATGCTCGCGGCTGACCCGCGGATGATGGCCCGCTATATGGGCGTGGCAGGCTGGGAAGCTTTTTGCCATTTCCACATGCGGAAGAAATGACTTTCCCCGGGGTTGTGTTTTCTCCGGGAAATGCGGGGTCGCCGGTGCAAACCGGCGGCCCCGTTCATTCTTGATAGGATAGCCCGTCTTCCCTGACAGGCGGGACGCCTGTCTTCCCTGACAGGCGGGATGCCTGTCCTCCTGCTAACGTGCCAACTCCGCGGGCAGCTCCGCCTCTCGGAGTCTGGCGAGAAACGGCGCATAATGCACCAACTCCATCTGCCCGTCGTGATGCTCGATGATAGCTGTTAGACTTTCCACCCAGTCGCCCGAATTCAGGTAGTGAATGGCCCCCACCTGCTTGTCCTCGGGCGTGTGGATGTGCCCGCAAATGATGCCCGTACAGTCCCGATGGCGGGCCAATCCCTGCAGCAATTCCTCGTAACGGTCCACGAAACAGACCGCCGACTTGACCTTGGCCTTGATGCGTTTGCTGAGAGAAAAATATTCCTTGCCGCGCCAGGCCCGCCACAGGTTGTAAGCCCGGTTGATTTGGAGCAGGAAATCATACCCCACCGATCCGAGCGAGGCCAGCCAGCGGTGATTGGTGGAGACACTGTCAAATCCATCGCCGTGCACCACCAGATAACGGATGCCGTTCAATCCCTCGTGAATGTGTTCCTTCAAGAACCGCACCCGCCCGAAGGCCAGCGGCAGCAGGCGCTCCAGAATGTCATCGTGGTTGCCGCGCAGATAGATCACCTCGGTGCCGTCGTGCTCCGTCATCTTGAGGATCTTGCGGATCACGTGACTGTGGCTGTCGCGCCAGCGCCCGCCGCGCTGCAGCGCCCAGCCGTCAATGATGTCGCCATTGAGCACGAGCTTGCGGCAGCGGAGGTGCTTGAGGAATTCGACCACCTCGTCGGCCTTGCTATCGGTCGTGCCCAGATGAATGTCGGATAGAAAAACCGTCCGGCAGGAAAACTTGGTCCGCTCGCCGCTTTCCCGCGGGAGTTTGGGCTCGATCCTTGCGCTTTCCGCGATGCTTGCGAGGTGTTGCTCGAAGTCCACGATCACGGTGTCCCAGCCGAGGGTCAGCGTGGTTTGGCGGGCGGCCCGGCGCATCGGGTGGTCGGCCTGCAAAGTGAGTGCCTTCAAGGCGAGCCAGATGAATTCCGCGCGGTCCCCCTTGGCCGCCTTGAAGCCGTTCTCGCCCGAACGCACATGCAATGCGGCCGCCGCAAAATCAAAGCACACCGTCACCAAGCCGCTCGCCAGTCCTTCTAACAGAACATTGCCGAAGGTGTCGGTCTCGCTGGGAAACACCAGGATATCGGCGGAGGCATAGTGCCTGGCGAGGTCCTTGCCGGTTTTCAGCCCGACAAAGCGGACCCACGGGTATTGCCCGCTGAGTTTGCCGCGCAACGGGCCGTCACCGACCACCACGCATTGGACGTCCGGATGGGCCTGGCGCATTTGCTCAAACGTGTGTATCGCCAGGTCGAAGTTTTTCTCCGGGGCCACTCGGCCCACCATCAGAGCCACCGGGCTGTCGGCCTGAGTCCCCCATTCGGCACGCAGTGTTTCGCAGCGCCGTTGGGGCGTGAAAATTTGCGTGTCCACCCCGCACCCTAGCAGGTGGACATTGTCCACCCCTTCAGCCGCGAGTCGCTCCACCATGTCCCGTGAGGGCGTGAGCGTGCAATCCGCGCGCTGCCGGAAAC
>Ga0194060_10002531_pt1 | contig 13002 bp, 13 predicted proteins | sample SepL225m_MetaG_FD_163427 | JGI IMG/M metagenome (GOLD analysis project Ga0194060, IMG submission 163427) | Anoxic zone freshwater microbial communities from boreal shield lake in IISD Experimental Lakes Area, Ontario, Canada - Sep2016-L222-5m | ecosystem: Environmental > Aquatic > Freshwater >... | reverse complement strand
GGATCTGACCCGCTTCCGCGACCGCGCCCACGTCGGCGTGGACGAGCAGAGTGGTCAGTAAAAGACCAAAGACTTCAGGCTTTTGACCTCAGACCTGTAGTAACCGCCGTCCCCGGCGGTATGAGTAATGCGTTAATTAAGCGTGCAGCAAGCGAGGCACAATAGGACCGCCTTTTCTTCAAAAATAACAGGTTGTGGTAGTTATTATTTCCCTCTTAGCGGTTATAACTCGCGTGATAAGTGTGATATTTAAGGTTATTCGTTTTTGTATTGCATTATTTTTGCAAAATGAGCATATTGGATGCCTTTTCATGTGGTTATGAATGAAAATTTCGCAGCCAGGAGACGGACATGCTTATTGAATTCAACGTGACCAATTTCCTTTCCTTCAAAAATCGGGCAACTTTCAGCATGATGGCGTCTAATGACGACACTCTCGCTGAGACGAACGTCATCGAGAGCGGGAAACACCGGCTTGTTCGTAGTGCGGTGGTTTACGGTGCAAACGCCAGCGGAAAGAGCAACCTCCTTGAGGCGTTTTCATTTATGCGGAAGATGGTTTTGAACTCCTCCAAGGACACGCAGGCTAATGAAGCAATAGACGTTGATCCTTTCTTGTTGAGCACTGAATGTGATGGGAAGCCATCAGGGTTTGAGGTCTTGTTTGTGCACGACGGAATTCCGTATCGGTATGGGTTTGAGGTTGACCAGAAGGGCGTTCGTAGCGAATGGCTTTTTTCCAGGCCAACCACTAAAGAGGGGAGCCACTTCACTCGTGAAGGGGCTGATATTAAGGTCAATCCGGATTGGTTCAAAGAAGGGAAAGGACTGGAAACGCGTACTCGTGAAAACGCTCTATTCCTTTCTGTCTGCGCTCAGTTCAATGGAGAATTGGCAACCGCTCTCTTGTCTTGGTTCCAAAATCTGAGAACCATGCATGGGTTTGCACGGATTGGTTTCTACAACGCAACAATTGATCGTTTAAAGAAACCAGAGCATAAGGCTCGTGTGCTTGAGTTGACTAAGGTGGCCGACCGCGGGATCACTGATTTTGATCTTCAGCAGAAAACGATCACGATGCAAGATCTTCCAAAAGAAATGCCGGACGAGATGAAAAAGGATATCATCAAAAATCACGCCGGGATTGTGGAATTGAAGACAACGCATCGGAAAGTAGACGGCAATAACAAGGATGTGGGGGGCGTCGTCTTTGACCTTGATGAGGACGAATCGGCTGGTACGCAAAAGCTGGTTAAACTCAGTGGGCCGCTCTTGGAGACCTTGGAGACTGGAAAAATTCTTATCGTGGACGAACTTGACGCCAGATTACATCCTCTTCTCACGCGACTAATCGTGTCTCTGTTTAATTCGCCGGCGAACCGCTCTAACGCTCAGTTAATCTTTGCGTCGCACGACACGACCTTGTTGACGCCTAAACTATTCCGGCGAGATCAGGTGTGGTTTACAGAGAAAGACCAGTATGGTGCCACGGACCTTTATTCTCTGGTGGAACTAAAGGGTGTACGGAATGCTGCGGCATTTGGAAAGGACTATATTCAAGGTAAATACGGAGCTATTCCTTTCATCGGCGATCCGAAGTGGTTGTTTTGTGAGGGTGCCCATGAGTAAGCCCTGGGATCGCGAGCGAGAGAACGTGCGGCGCGAAGAGACACGGCTAATCCGTGACCGAATACTCATCGTGTGCGAGGGCGAAAAGACTGAGCCTAACTACTTTCGTAAATTTCCGGTGCAGATTGACTTGGTAGAGTTGAATGTGACTGGTATTGGGGCTAACACGTTAAGTCTTGTCAAAGAGACGATTCGGTATCGTGATGAAGCTGTGAGGAAAAGGAAGCCGTACAATCAAGTTTGGTGCGTGTTCGACAGGGATGAATTCCCTGCGGCGAACTTCAAAGAGGCATTTCGGCTGGCGAATGCGCAAGGCGTCAGGGTCGCTTATTCGAACCAGTGTTTTGAGCTTTGGTATATGCTGCACTTCTGTTTCAACGACGCGGCACTCCATCGGCATGCGTACGGAAAGAAACTCACAGAGTTCATGGGGCGTAAGTACCTCAAGAACGACGAGAAAATGTACAACGATTTAAAGGACAGGCAATGGACAGCCATGCAGAATGCCCGCAAGTTGCTGAATCGATACTCCCCTTGCAATTCAGAAGGTGATGACCCCTCAACAACAGTGCATCTCCTGGTCGAGATCTTGAACGAGTTCATTCCCGGGAAAGATGATTGAACGTTGATCGGAGTTTCCTGCATTAAGCAACGCCTGCAGAGAGCTCGCCGAGATCTCAGTTTCTCCAATTCTTCCAGAAGAACCGTTGCGGGATTTTCAGTTTCGTACCCGAAACTTAAAACCCCGCAACATTGAATTCTTCGCGAGCTTCTGTTCAAACTCTTCTATTTCTGGATCAGTGTGAATCAGTGAAGATCAGCGGTGAAGTCTTCTCTTTATTGCTCTGTCCTTACTCGATCCATACTTCACGGTGGCGGGGGCCGTCGAACTCCGCGAAATAGATAGATTGCCAGGTGCCAAGTTGAAGCCGGCCGTCCTTGACGATGACTCGTACGGATGAACCCATGAGGCTGGCCTTAAGGTGGGCATCGCTGTTCCCTTCGCCATGCCGGTAATAGGACTCACGGTGGGGTACAAGGTGGGCCAGCTTCTCCAGCAGGTCATGGCAGACATCAGGATCTGCATTCTCATTGATAGTCACTCCGGCAGTAGTGTGGGGAACAAAGATCGTGACCGTGCCCGTCGCCATTCCTCGCGTAGCGACAACCTCCCGAATCTTGTCCGTAATATCCACTAACTGGCACCGAGATTCCGTCACAACCTGAATCGTATTCATAAATTTTCCATTAACGCCCGTGTGCCCCAGTTTTGACCGGCCGCCTCGTTCATGTTCCATTCTCGGGCCACCGGTTCCTCAATGCGGAGGAGAAGCCGATAGTGGGTCCAGCTTAATTCTGAACGCAGTGCGTTCAGAATCGGGAAGGCACGGTAGAAAGGTGGGGAGCGTGGCTTGTGGGGAGCGTGGCTTCGCCACAAAAGTTCATTGGTGCTGAATGAGTTGTGGCGGGAATGAGTATAATAACTGGCCTTATAAACCCCGAAATGGGCGGCAAAATGATGATTTAAGGTGACGCTGGAATAGAAACCTTGCCTGGCAAATCGTAGGCCACCTTCGTGCCGTCGACTTTCACTATGCCCTCCTTGCATAAAGCATCCAGAAGAGCTGTCAGTTCCTGTTCGGAAAGCTGTTTCCGGAATAGTGCATGTAACGTGCTGCGGAGCGTCTTCACGGTCCGCGGCCTAGCTTCGGCACGTCGAATCAGATCTTTGACTGCCGTCTTCATCTGGGCATCGAGCGCGGGGTGGGGTGTCGGACGGAGTATGCTGGCGATGCCGGCTGACCGGCACACCATGATGCCTTTCCCTGCGAGATGCTTGATCAGCGCATCGAACCCGGAGTCTTTCGAGATGATGTGGAACCCCGCCGTTGGGTCCTGAGCCGAGAGCGTGCCGATGTAGTAGGCGATATGGAAGTCGAGCGCGTTCCGCCCAGCGGTTTCGAGCAGCACATACTCGGCATTGCCGCCCAACGATTGGAGCGCCATGGCGAGACCGAGCGGGATCTTTCCCTGATTCGGGCCAACGAACACTTTAACCTTGAACGATCCATCATTGAGGAGCGTAAGCTCCTTCGGCTGGACGTTTTCGTAGTCGATCAGGACGTAGTTGGTTTTCGCCATGTGCCGCTCCTCAAGAATCGCGTCAGTCTGGCACAGGTGCTGGCCGATTTCAATCAGGTGTTAATGCCCTGTCGCCACTTACGGGCCACAGGATCCTCAATGCGGAGGCAATTCTCAATTAGTATGAGGCTCTTGAAAAACCCCCTCCGGGGTGTTTGCAAGAGCAGTATTCAGAATTCAGGAGACAGGAGTCAGAATGCGCTAACGCGTTGCTCACGAAAGGGTTCTGATTCTGAATACTGGCTTCTGAATACTGCGTTTGCAGAACCGACGAAGGAGGTTTTGCAAGCGCCTCGTATGTCCCTGGATTTCCCCCCGGGAACTAAGCGGCAAGGCTATGCCGTGATGACTTTCAGGATGCAGTTCCGGAGCCACTCCAGGCAGGGGGCGGGAAGTCCGGCGCCGACAATGGCCGTTCCGCTGTCGGTTTCGATCAGGATGCCCGCCGCGCCCTGGTCTCCTTTTTTGCCGATCCTTACGGTTTCCACGCCGGTGGTGCTGATCCGGGACCCGTTGGTCGGGCCCCAGGGCGTCTGCCGGAGCATATGGATTTCGTCCTTTGCCACGCGGATCTGTTCCGTGGTGATCAGCACCCAGAACACCGAGATGATGACGATGAGCATGAAGACGCTGCCCACGATACCGAAGATGAGGGGGCAGTCCTTGATGAAGAAGCCGATGTAGACAAAGACACCGGAGAACAGGATGCCGATGAGTCCGCCGGACAAGGCCGTACTCTTCCGCGTCTTGACGGAAAGCTCCAGGACCTTGTCGTCCACCTTCAGGGTAAGTCCGGTGGGTGGGGGCTTCGCGGGATCGAAATCCACATGGAGTTTACCCGCCCGGGCCAGTTCCTTCACGGACTTGTCGAGATCCTCGACGGCGCGGGTCACGAGACTGGCGCCTTCGCCCTCCACGGCCGGCAGGTTCAGGACTCGGCAGGCGTTCTCCCAGATGCCGCGGATACCCAGGTCCATCCGGGATTCATACAGGCGCACCGCCTTCTTAGGGTCGGGGTGGAGCAGTTCGACGATATAGAGCGTGTAGGAGGGTTTGTTCTTGCCCCCTGAATGGTGCTCGCTCCGGGAGCCGACCCCGGTGAAGTCCGATAGGCGTGCCGTCCACTGTTTTGTCCCAAAGATTGACGTCCGGGTGACGCAGACTTGTTCCCGGGACAGCAGGGTGGTGGTGCTGCAGGAGAGCATGTAGAGTCCGCCCAGGACCATGCCGATGCCGATGACGGTGAAGATGAGGAGGCCCCATAGACCCGCCTGCATGGTTCCGGATGAAGCGGCCTTGATCAGGGCAAGGGTCGGTATCCCGCCCCAGAGACAGGCGAAGAGGATGATGAAGATCCCAACCACCCGAGACCCCTTGTTAACCTGCGTTACCGGCAGGTGGGCGAGGTCAATCTGTTTAGTTTGGCTGTTTTTCGATAAAGATATGTTGATATTCATGGCGACGATTTGTCTCAAGCAAGGTGCCTGCAGGCAAGCATTTTCTGGCGGGATGAGCGGGTGCGTGGCTTCGCCACGTCAAGTGTCTCTGGGATAATTTGGTATGCGCGATTAAGTATTCAGGATTCAGGCCGATGGATATGATTGCCGTTAGATTGTATATGGTGCGAATCTTTCGCAATAAACACCAAGGGTTATTGGGTGGCATCTGCGATTGACGGAATATAGCATATGTGCGATACTGAAGGAGTTGGCAAGAAGCAGTATTTGGCGACACGGAATGTTCGTGAATTTATCGCGGCCCAGCCGATGGAGATTCAAGCCGAGTACGTGAAATTGGTCGAGCGGATCGAATGTGATGGGTTTTTGATTGAGCCGTTTGGGAAGAAACTCGATCGGAAACTTTTTGAAATGCGGTTGAGGCGAGGCCGACAGGTGAGGGTGATTTATTATTATCATGCCGGGAATCATGTAATCGGTTTGCATGCCTTTGTGAAGAAGACGCAACAGACACCCCTGAGGGAGATCTCTCAGGCACTGCGAATGAAGCGGATAATTGAGGGTGGTGACTATGGCGAAGACAAATAAGGTAATGGATCGGATGCGTGCAGCCCACGAGGCGCAGGTTAAGGGGATTCGTGCATATCCTGGCTTTCAGCAGATCAGTGACGAATTTGACGTGGAATATGAAGTAGCACAGCAAATGGTGGCAACTCGAACGCAGGCAGGCCTTACTCAGGCCGACCTGGCCCGGCGTATGCATACGACGCAGAGCGTGGTATCACGGATCGAGTCTGGTGTGAATGTTTCAATTGAAACCTTGTCCCGTTTCGCCGTTGCATGCGGGAGCCGGTTGCAGGTAAGGCTGGTCCGCGAAAAGGTGTTGCCGGCTGCAGTGCCGTAACCATTTTAATGAAATGGGCCGAAATGTCGTTCAAGAGTGCGGGTATTACCCAGTTGGAAAGTGGTCGTTCGTCGGCATCCACCTTAATCGAAATGACGGGGTTTTCGCCGTTGTAGGCCCGCCATCTGCAGCGGGCGTTGCGCCAGCCCGTGGTGTTGCATTGGCTACTGGCTCGCAAGGTCGAATTCATTGCAAAAATCGGAGATTGCCTCAAGGAACTTGAAGAGTCTAGTTAGACGTTGCTCGAAAATACCTTTTCGAGCAACGTCTAACTAGTTTCAAACCAACGAGTTCCCCTCCTTGGAGGGGTTAGGGGTGGGTTCCGGGCGTAGAGAGTCGTTAGCTGGAAACTGAAAAATGAATTATGAGATAGTTCATAATGCGATTTGCTGGCTCTGCCCAATGCAATGATGCATAGCGTGATTACATCAGATAGGATTAGGATGGTGATATGAAACAACGATGCAAATGGTGTGGTTCGGACCCTTTATATATCGCTTACCACGATGATGAATGGGGTGTCCCCGTATATGATGACCGCCGCCTCTTTGAATTCTTGATCCTCGAGGGTGCGCAGGCTGGCCTGAGCTGGCTCACGATCCTCAGGAAACGGGAGAACTACCGGAAAGCCTTTCATGATTTCGATCCCGTGAAAATCGCCGCCTATTCCCAAAGTGACATTGATCGTCTTCTGGCTGATTCAGGAATCGTCCGCAATCGTCTGAAAATCGAAGCGGCCATCAAAAATGCACGGGGAGTTCTTGAGATCAAGAAAGAGTTCGGGTCGTTCAGTGCGTATTTGTGGCGCTATGTTGATGGGTGCCCCAAACAGAATCATTGGGTCTCGATGCAACAATTGCCTTCAAAGACAGAAGAGTCTGATTTGATGAGCAAGGAACTGAAAAAGCGGGGTTTCAACTTCGTCGGCTCAACAATCTGTTATTCCTTGATGCAGGCCGTCGGCATGGTCAACGATCATACGGTGGACTGTTACCGTTACGCGGAAATAGCGAAGAAACGGTGTGGGGGTCGTGGCTTCGCCACAAGAGTTCATTGAGCCAGAATGACTTGTGTCGGGAATGAGTGTAATAACTGGCCTTAGAAGCAATGCCGGCATAATGATGATTTAAGGTGACACTGGAATAGCAACCTTGCCCGGCAAATCGTAGGCCACCTTCAGGCCGTCGATCTTTACCATGCCGCATAAAGCATCCAGAAGGGCTGTCAGTTCCTGTTCGGAAAGCTGTTTCCTGAGTAGCGTAAGCTCCTTCGGCTGGACATTTTCGTAGTCGATCAGGACGTAGTTGGTTTTCGCCATGTTCCTCTCCTCAAGAATGCCGGAAGTCTGGCACAGGTGATGGCCGATTTCAATCAGGCGTTCATGCCCCATTAGGCTTGGATGACAACGTTTCTTGCATCCGCTAACGGTGCTGATAGACTCTCGCGCATGTCGTAAAGGAGCAAGAAATGAAGAACGGAGCCGCATCGCATGCCGCTCGCTGGCTGCTGGCGGGGTTGGTGTTGGGAACAGGGGGATGTGTGACGGGGAGTGTCAAAGAGGCCGCCTACACAGTGGAGAAAACAGACGGGGTCTTCCAGGTACGCCAGTATGCACCCCAGGTCGTGGCCGAGACCGTTGTCGACGGGACGCTGGAGGACGCCGGCAATAAGGCGTTCCGCCCCCTGTTCAATTACATCTCAGGGGCCAACCGATCAAAGGGAAAGATCGCCATGACCGCACCCGTCGCCCAGCAGCGCGATGAGGAGAAGATTGCGATGACGGCGCCGGTGGGGCAGGAGGCCGTGAGCAACCATTGGGCCATCACGTTCATGATGCCGACCAACTTCACCATGGAGACGCTTCCGGTGCCCGCGAACGAGAAGGTTCGCCTGCGCGCCATTCCGGCCCGGCGCATGGCGGCGGTGCAGTACTCGGGCACGTGGAGCCAAAAGAGGTATGACCGCAACCTCGCCCGGCTGCGAGATTGGATGAAGGCGAATGGTCTAATCGCTGCCGGTGAACCGATCTGGGCGAGGTATAATCCGCCCTTTACGCCGTGGTTCATGCGACGAAATGAGATTCTCGTTCCGACAACGCCAGCGAAATAGGCGAAGGCCCCCTCCTCACGGGGTAAAGGAGCATCCCCGACGATAGAGCCGCCCACGGGGCTGGATGCTCCTAGGAACAGGTGGGGAGGGGTGAAAGGACTGGTTCATGGCGCGGTGTTCAGAGAAACGTCACCCAGCGGGCATCCGGCGAACACATCACCGAGCCTTTGCTCGATAACCGCGCGGTCGAAGGTCCCGGATAACATACGCGAACGACTAAACAATCGTAACGGGACGCTTCTGCCTCCCTCTGACCCCGCTCACCGCAAAACGGGCCAGTTTCGGTGATCAGACCAGCCTCAGTACTTCAAAAAGCGCTTTTACACCCAATCTTGACATTCCCGCCGAATTCCCACATGTTCCCCGTTAGAGATGCGTTAAATTTAGGGCATATGCCGAGAGGTGGTGGCCTTTGTTGTCTTCGTACCGGTAGCGGCCATCAAGGCGCCATGGTCGGTAAAGGCGTAGGGCACTCCCTTTTCTCTAACACCAGGGCTTTCGTCCGGATGGTTCCTTGAAACTTTCCCCTGATTTGCAGTTGGATCGCTTTGCCGCCAGCCGGAATCGTGAATGTCTGGCGTACTTTCATCCAGCCATCAGATCGTGCCAACAAGGGTTCTTTTACCGAGAAATTCTGGTTGGTGATAGCCCCCTTGACGTCCTGCCGGATAAGAGTAACCGCCATGATGGTCGTCCCTCCAAAATTTGCGCCCTTTTCAAATAACCCGCTCATGCTCCAACTCTCCCCGGGCGTGACTTGGATGAGTGGGGCAAAGAGAGTCAGCCACGCGTCGCCTTTTTCAGATTCAAGCTGGATGGCGAGCTCATTTTTTTTGAGACATACAACGGATGCCTTTTGAGTTCGTGAATCACCTAGATTAATTTGCCAGCCTCGAATTGTGCGGTTTGGCGGACTAGGAATCTGGGGCTGGGGGAGCAGATTGGTTTTGGCGGGGAAATTAGTGGCCACAATAACAGTGGGAATGGCGCCTATCAGTGTTTGATGATCGCCTTGATCGCGCCAGCCCCAAAGGAGGCCTAGAACTGTAAGTGCGACAGTGAGCGAGGCGAACCAGAATCGCCTTTGCCAGCAACGGATCGAACGTTGCAGTGAGGAAATGTCCTGCGATGCCACAGTGGGGCGTGCTGCTTTTTCCGGTGTGGTGGGTGGGGTAAAGTCCAGTCGTTCCCGCAGAGGAAGCGCCTTGGCCAGAGGGTCCATCTGTAACAGTGCACTCTGGTTGGTATCCAGTCCGGCGCGAATCATGGTGGTCCGGTAACTCTCTAAATCGAATGGCACACGGCGCCAGAAAACAGACTTTGCCTCGGTGTCGTAAATGCAATAACTGGCCCTGGGGTCGCCATCTCGTGAGCAGCCTACTGAGCCGACATTGACAAAATAGCGTTTGCCGGACTCGATTTCAAAATCCTGCGGTTCAGCTTGTCGCGGGATTCCACTTGGGCCAATTAAAAAAAAGGCCGGCTCATGCGTATGGCCCGCCAGTAAAAGGGGGGAATTGACAGCCTGCCAGGAGGGCAGGGTATCTTCAGGATTAAGGACGTAATCGAAGCTGGCGGGACGTGAAAACTCGCCATGTACGCACTGAAAGCCGTTGCCGATCAGGATCAACGGAAAAGAAGACAAAAATGCAGAGGCTTTCCGATTGAGCCTGGCGGCTGTCCATCGGATCATTTCTCTGGCATGGGGATTAAACGAGGAGTCGTCCATGCGACCGCTGACAACAGCATCATGATTTCCCAGAACGAAGGCATCGACATGGGCATGGACCTCGTGGAGTACTTCCGCGGGTGAGGGGCCATAACCAATGACATCGCCGAGGCACAGGATGTAATCGATTTTATTGCTGCGGATATCGAGGTGTACGGCCCGCCAGGCCTGCAAGTTGGCGTGGATATCAGAGATGAATGCATAGCGCATTACTAATAACTAGCATAATATAGGCGTTATGCCCAATTATAAAATTCAGTTATTCGTTAAATCAGGAAATTCCACGCCGCGAATAACCATCAACCAATAACTGATATCCTTATTTCGCCTTCATCGACCATTTGTCGTTGGGGTCGTTTGGTTGGCCGCTGTGGGCTGTGCCTGCTCCCTGAGTATTTGTCGGGAAATGATCCGGCTGTGAGGCGTCGCGCTTGGAAACAAATAATTTCGGGCTTAGAAGCAGCAATTTTCCTGCAAAATTACCGCGCAGGGCCAATCGGATCAGGGTGCCGTTTTCAGGAATAGTAAACTCCACCTGTGCTTTAGAAAGTCCTGAGACTTCAGGAGGAGGAATTTTCAATGCGACAAAGTTGGAAACAATGTTGCCGCCACTTTGCTGGAGCATGATAAACAGGGACGCCTCACCGGAAAAATCTTTTTTCTTCTGGAATGAGGCGTCAAATGACCAGTTTTCGCCGGGTTTGACGGATATCCAGCTGGATGACAGAAGGATCCCCTTATGGTCATTTTTAGCATTAAAATACAGGAAAGGCTGTTTGAAAGGGTCAAGATTGATTCCGACCTGCTGATTGATTTTATCCTCCAAATGAACATCCCAGCCGGCAATGGGTTCGCCGGGCTTAACAATTTTCGCTGGGAACGATAAACTGCTGTGTTCGGACGCTGCCAGTGGCGTCGCGCTTGCTGCATTAATGTCTGCTTTATGGGGGATGGTCCGCCAGATGGCGATGCCTGCAACCAGCATCACAAATACGGCCAGGGAAATCATGCTGAGCGGGATTCCATTTTTCCGTCTGGGGATAGTCTTGAGATCCTGGACGGCGACCACATCGTGGGCCGCCTGAGCGGGCGACTTGGGAGGGGAGAAGGTAACATGCCAGTTAGTAGCCGTTTGTTCCGTTGCGGTTGAGGGGTCAGGGAGGTAGTAACTCGGGTCCAACTTCAGCCCTGTGGCCTTTAAGCCTTTCCGGTAGGACTCAACATCAAAAGCGACTCGACGCCAGTAGATGGAGCGTGTTTCGGTGTCATAGATGCAGTAGCAGGCGCGGGGATCCTTGTCTCGCGGTTGGCCCACCGACCCGGCATTCACGAAATAGCGCTTGCCGGTGTCGATCTTGAAATCCTGTGGTTCGACAATGCGGGGAATGCCGCTGTTGCCGAGCACCATGATGGCGGGTTCGTGGGTGTGTCCGACGAACAGCAGATCTGCCGTCGTGGCTTTCCAGGAGGGCAGTACCTCCTCCGATTCCGAGGCATAGTTGAAACTGCCCGGTTCGGCGAATTCACCATGGGCGCAGAGAAAACCGTCCCCGATCAGGGTGAGCGGGAGCGAGGAGATAAAGGCCAGATCCTCCGTGCTCAATTGTTTGCGGGTCCATTCCAGAAGCAGTCTGGCATCATCATTAAATAACGATATATCCAGTTTCCCGCAGAGCGCGGCGTCATGATTGCCCAGGATGACGGCATCGACCTTGTTGCGGACTTCCTTGAGCAGTTGGGCGGGATTCGGTCCATATCCAACGAGATCGCCAAGGCAGATAATGCGGTCGGCATTATTGTTCTGGATGTCTTCGTAGACTGCTTTCCACGCCTGAATATTGGCGTGGAGATCGGAAACGATGGCATAACGCATAAGGCCCGTCCTGTTGGTTTGTTGTGAGTCAGTCGTTTAGATCAATGGTGTGAACCTATTCAAGGCATTTCTCATCAGATGGAGGCGATCGCATCGATTTCAACCGCCACATCCTTCGGGAGGCGCGCGACTTGAACCGTGGAGCGGGCCGGGGCGATCTCCGCCCGGAAGTATTCGGCATAGACGGCATTCATTTTTGGAAAGTCATGCATGTCACGCAGGAACACGGTGGTTTTGACAACCTGATCGAGAGACGACCCCGCCGCCTCAAGAATCGCCTTGAGATTTTCGAGCACTTGCCTCGTCTGCTCCTCGACCGGTCCCGTGGTGAGGGCGCCGGTTTTCGGGTCAATGGGAATCTGGCCCGCGGTAAATACGAGTTGGCCCGTGCTCACAGCTTGCTGGTAGGGCCCCACGGGAGCAGGCGCCTTGTCGGTGGTTATGATCCTTTTTTGCATAAGTCCCGGAACTTTAGCATGGAAAATTCTGGCTTCAACCGCTAAATGAGGCCGTAATTGATGCCACCTGTTCTGGACACGCGGGAGTCTGATCTGTAATCTGCTTGAATCTGGAGGAGACTTTATGAAAAAAATCATGGTTTCTGTTTGCGTGTTGGCATTGGCGCTCTGCGGTCAGGCGCAGGAGATCGGGTATATCGAGACCTTCAGCCTTGCGGGTGACCGGGAGTCAGCTTTGAAAGAGCTGGTTCCGGGAACCGACGACTACTTTTACTTCCATGCGCTTCAGGCGCAAAACACCGGGGCACGCCAGCGGTTTCAGGAGGGGATGGACGGCTGGATCCGTGATCGCAATGGATCGGTAACCGACGGCGCGCGCGAACTGCTCAATCGTCAGGCGCTGCTCGATTATGACAAGGACCCGAAGAAAACCCTCGATTATTTGCGCCGCGAGTTAAATCTTTATTTTGCGCATTCCCGCAAAACCGGCGAACTTACCAGCGATGCCCCCACCGTGCTGGATAACGCACGCCTCAGCATCCAGACACTGCTTCCGCGCGCTCTATCCGTCGATCCCCGAAGTCTTGAACGCCTTGAGGATGCCGGGCTCCGGCTTGCCGACGGACTGAAGATCACCGACGAACAGCGCCGTAACCTGCTGTCCCGGCTGCGCCGTTCCGACTATCCCGGTTTGGTGGACC
>Ga0194060_10002530_pt1 | contig 13004 bp, 7 predicted proteins | sample SepL225m_MetaG_FD_163427 | JGI IMG/M metagenome (GOLD analysis project Ga0194060, IMG submission 163427) | Anoxic zone freshwater microbial communities from boreal shield lake in IISD Experimental Lakes Area, Ontario, Canada - Sep2016-L222-5m | ecosystem: Environmental > Aquatic > Freshwater >... | reverse complement strand
GTCATGGTGGCACGCGGGGACTTGGGCATCGAAACGCCGGCGGTTCGTGTGCCGATTGAACAAAAATTGATTATTGAAAAATGCCGATTGGTCGGGAAGCCGGTTGTGGTTGCGACTCAGATGCTTGATTCGATGATTCGGAACCCTCGTGCGACGCGAGCTGAAATATCGGATATCGCGAACGCCGTTATCGATCACACTGACGCGACCATGCTTTCGGGCGAAACCGCGACCGGAAAATATCCTGTTGAATCGGTTAAGGTGATGGCTGAAACCATCACGGTGACGGAAGAATCGCGTTATGATGATTTGGCTTTCAAGCAAACCGCGCTTCGATTTACGGGCACGGAACAGGTTTTGAGGGCGCGCGTTGATACGGCGGTGAATATGGCGCTGGGTTCTGGAGCCAAGGCGATGGTTATTTCTTCAAGCTCTGGTCTTAAAGTTCGCCTAGCATCTTCACTTCGTCAGGAGCTTCCGATCATCGCAATCGTGCCGAGCGTTAGACTTGCTTGTCAGCTGAATCTTTCTTGGACCGTAACGGCAATTGCTTCAAAGTCATGGAATAAACTTAAGCCTGCGGCAATCAAAAAATTAGTTATTGCAACAAAGCTTATTAATCAAAAAGACGGTTTTGTATTTCTAGCAGACGAAAAGAACGCCGGTCCTGTGATGATTTCATAATAAGCCACTAAACCTGCAAAACAAATGCCAAGTATTCTTTTTGCCGGAGCCGCTCAAAATGTTACCGGTTCGCGCCATGTTGTTACAATTGGCGGTCATCAAATACTACTTGATTGCGGAAATTTTCAAGGCGATAGAAACATCGCCGAGGCTTTTAATCGGGCATTGCTGTTTGATGCAAAAAAAATCGAAGCGGTGATTTTGTCGCATGGACATTTGGATCATTGCGGAGCCTTACCTCTTCTCATGAAGCAGGGTTTTAAGGGCGTGATTTGGTCGACGGAAGCGACGCGTGATGTGGCTGAGGCAATCATGCTTGATAATGCTAGAATTGCGGAAGAAAATTTTCGGCACGTAAAAAAGAACGAGCCGAATATCCCGCATTTGCCGCCGGTTTATGATGATAAAGATGTGAAGCTCGTAATGCAGAGATTTAAATCGGTAAGATACGGAAAAAAGTTTGCGCCAGCCCAGGATGTAAAAGCGATGCTTTATGACGCCGGACATATTATTGGTTCCTCGGTGATTCGACTGGAATCGAAAGGTGAAACGATCGGTTTTACCGGAGATTTAGGTCGTGTGAATACGCCGACGCTTGAAGATCCGACGCAGATTCAGGATGTTCATACGCTGGTTATGGAAGCAACCTATGGCGGACGCGAACACCGCGGTTTTGATTATGCGCGCGAACGCCTCGCAGTTGTCATGAAGGATGCGTTCAAGATGAAATCAAAAATCATAGCGCCTTCTTTTGCGCTCGGACGCACACAGTTGCTTCTTGCCATGATTTTTGATTTGATTGCGAGCAAAAAAGTCCCGAGCATGCCGATTATTGTCGATTCTCCGCTCGCCGATAAAATGTCCGTGATTTACGAAAAGCATAAAGATTTATTTGATGCCGAGACTCGGGCGCTCATCGGACACGCGCGAAATAACCCGTTTCATTTTAAAGAATTGCAACTTATTTCTGATCGCGATGAGTCGAAGATGTTGAATGGCAAATCCGGACCAATGTTGATTATCTCGAGCTCTGGCATGGCTGAGTCGGGACGAGTCAAGCATCATCTTGCTCATAACATTCATGATCCGCACACAATTGTGCTTATAACCGGTTACATGGCTTCCGGTACGCTTGGGCGTCACATAATCGAAGGTAAAAGGCATGTGAAGATTTTTGGAAAGTGGTTCCCGATGAATGCGCGGGTTGAAGATTTGCGCGGACTTTCGGCGCATGCGGATGAAAAAGATTTGGTTGCTTACGCGAATAATATCAAGGGACTGCGGAGAATCTTTCTGGTTCACGGCGAGCCTCAGGCCGGGGATCCGCTCACAGCTGATCTATTAAAAGCGATGCCGGGCGTAAAAGTTAAGATGCCGACACTCGGAGAAACGGTAGAGTGGTAAAATATAAGATAATATGACTGAGCAAAAACACTCACAATCGCTTGAAAAAACTGTGCCGAAGCCAGATATCACGGATCCGCAAGTTCAGCGCAAGATGTTGCTTGAACAGGAGCCAAAAATTCTGGAGGCGGCTTCGATGCTCGCAACTAGAATCAAAGCTGTGCCGCTTGATCCGCGTTTTCCGGACCTTGAGCCTAAGGCGCTCATCGTCGGGGGTTTTGTGCGCGATGCGCTTCTGAATAAGAATCCGAAAGATGCGGATATCGAAGTTTACGGTCTGATGGCGGATCGTTTGGAGATGGTTTTAGAGCAGCTTTTTCCGGGTAAGGTAAATATGGTTGGGCGAGCATTCGGAATTTATAAAATCGCAGCCGAACCGGGTATTGAATTCGATGTTTCGATTCCACGCTATGAATCAAAAACCGGTCCAAATCACGATGACATAAAGGTTACCGGCGTGCCTTCAATGACTATTAAAGAAGCAGTGCGTCGGCGTGATTTTTCTTGGAATGCGCTTGCAGCTGACCCATTGTCCGGCGAAGTCTTCGATTATTTTAACGGCGCATCTGACTTGAAAAACGGAATTTTGCGAGCCACCGACCCGGAGCGTTTTCAGGATGATCCTCTTCGTGTTTATCGCGCGATTCAATTTTCGGCGCGCATGGGTTTGAAAGTTGAGCCGGAATCTTTCAAGCTCATGACTCAGATGGTTGAAAGAGGGGACTTGGACTATGTTAAGCCTGAGCGCATTTCTTCGGAAATACAAAAGCTTTTACTTAAATCAGAAAAACCTTCTATTGGCTTAGAATTGGCACGCGAACTTGGTATTGTCGAAAAATATTTTCCTGAAATGCAGGCGCTTATCGGATTGGAACAGGAAAAAGAATGGCATCCTGAGGGTGATGTTTGGACTCACACGATGATGGTTCTTGATGCGGCGGCTAAGATTATCAAAAAGAACCCGAACATATTTAGTGAGAATGAAAAGCTTTCCGTCATGATCGGCTCGATTTGTCATGATTTCGGAAAGGCTACGACAACGAAATTTGAGAACGGGCGCATCCGTTCGTCGGGGCATGAGGCGGCGGGTGAAGAGCCGGCGCTCAGGTTCTTGAAGAGGCTAAAGATTGGCGATGAGATTGTCGCCATGGTCAAGGCGATTGTTGTTGAGCATCTCCAGCCTGGAGTTTTGTATCGTGCGCGAATCATGCCGGAAGAAAAGCCCGGCAGCCTTAACGCCCGTCAATACACGAACGCCGTCAGAAAATGCATGAAACGAATCGGAAGAATGCCGTGTCGCGTGTTTCTTGCGGCTTCGGAGGCTGACCATCGCGGGCGAACTGTTCCGGGTGTTGCTGATGATGAATATACGGAAGGGTTATTATTTGAGGAGGCGGTCGCGCGGTTCGGTTTAGACAAGGAAGCGGCGAAGCCATTGGTTGGAGGTGTGGATATCATTAAGATTGCAGGCGAATTAGGCCTGGCGATGAAACAAGGACCACAAATCGGGTTCTTTCAAAAAAAGATTGAAGAGAAGCGCGATAGCGGCGATATCGTGACCCGAGAAGAAGGTCTAAAATTGCTTCGTGAGATGTTGCAGACCGTGAAAGATCGCGAATCGGTCAATGCCTAGTTTGAAGCTCTTAGCATACTTTTCCACAGGGGACCGCTCTACAGATACGCCTTTTTAGGCGTTTTTGTTTTCAAAACTTATCCACAGCTGGTGACTGTCACTAAGGGGACAGTCACTCTATCCACAGGTCACGGTGTGGCGTGAATACTTTTTCTTGATTTTAGGTAAGATAGTTTCGCGTCCTATGAGATTTGCGCACCTCCATACTCACTCTCACTATTCGCTTCTAGAGGGCCTTCCTTCGACGAAAAAGCTGATTGCACGCGCCAAAGATCAGGGTTGCGAGGCTTTAGCGTTGACTGATAACGGTTCGATGTACGGGATTATCGAGCTTCTTAAGAACTGCAAAGATACCGGAGTAAAGCCAATTATCGGGCTTGATGCCTACATCGCGCCGAATAAGATGACCGATAAGCGCGCCCGTATCGATGACCGTCCGAATCGCTTGGTTTTGCTCGTCAAAGATGCCGAGGGGTATCACAACCTGATTAGGTTATCCACAATCGGTTTTACCGAAGGTTTTTATTATAAACCGCGTATTGATTTAGATGTTTTAGAAAAATATTCGAAAGGTTTGATTGCGCTCACCGGTTCGACGCGTGGACTGATTCCGTCGCTTTTAAAAGATGAAAACGAGGAAAAAGCGCTTGAAACTGCGCAGCGTTTGCAAGCGATGTTCGGACCGGATAATTTTTATTTGGAGTTGATTCATCACCCAGATTATCCGGAGCAACAGGAAGTTAATGCCAAGCTCATAGCGTTCGGACGAAAAAATAATATCCCGCTCGTCGCGACCAAGAATGTTTTTTATATCAAACCGGAAGATGATGAGGCGTACCAGACTTTGATTTGTATTCAAAAAGGTAAAACGCTTGAAGAGCATAAACTTTCTTCGCAGCTTGAAGTTGACTTGTCGATGTCAAAGCCCGAAGAGATTGCCGAGGCTTTTAAGGACGTGCCGGATGCGATCGAAAACATCGGGAAAATTATTGATAACTGCAATGCGGTGGTTGAACTCGGCAAAAATTATCTGCCGGTTTTTCACGTGCCTGGCGGAAAATCAGATAATGATTATCTGCGTGAGTTATGTGAAGCAGGTTTGAAAGTTCGCTATCCGGACGGTTTAACGCCGGAACTCATTGAGCGTTTTGAATTCGAATTCGGGGTTATTAAAAAAATGGGATACGCTTCGTACTTTTTGATTGTGCACGACTTTGTGAACTGGGCGAAGACGAATGGTGTGCTCGTGGGTCCGGGGCGTGGTTCGGCTGCCGGTTCGCTTGTGTCATATGCTCTTCGCATTACCGATTTGGATCCGCTCAAATACGGCTTGCTCTTCGAGCGTTTCCTGAACCCAGACCGTATCTCGATGCCGGATATCGATATGGACTTTTCGGATTTCCGCCGCGGGGATGTTATGCAATACGTGAAGCAAAAATACGGCACCGATCACGTCGCCGGCATCATCACTTTTGGAACGATGGCGCCGAAAGCCGCGGTGCGCGATGCTGCTCGCGTTCTGGGTTTGAGCTTTGGTGAGACGAATAAAATCGCGAAATTGATTCCGAATCCGGTGCAGGGGAAACACGTAAAACTTGAAGAAGCGATTAAGCCCGGCATTGTGGCGCCGGAACTCGCAGCGCTTTATGCCGCAGACCCGACAGCTAAGCGCGTGCTTGATTTGGCCATCAAAATCGTGGGCACGCCGCGCCACGCTTCTCAGCATGCTTGCGGTATCGTGATTGGCGATGTGCCACTTGTTGAACGTGTACCGCTCCAGCAGTCACAGCACGAAGATGTGGACTTCGTTACGCAGTATTCGCTCGCGACGGTTGAATATGCCGGCATGGTTAAAATGGACTTCCTGGGCCTTTCAAACCTGACAATTATTCAGGATTGTTTGGATATTATCGAGGCGGTGTATAAAGTTAAGATTGATATAGAACATGTGCCGCTCGATGATAAAAAGACTTTTGAGCTTCTCGGGCGCGCCGAAACCACCGGTGTGTTTCAGCTCGAATCCGATGGCATGAAACGCTATATCAAAGAACTTCAGCCGACCGTGTTTGAAGATATCATCGCTATGGTCGCGCTTTATCGCCCGGGTCCGATGCAATTTATCGAGTCGTTTATCAACCGCAAACATGGTGAAGAAAAAATCGAATACGAGCACGAGCTCATGAAAAACTCGCTCGCGAATACTTACGGTATTCCGGTTTATCAGGAGCAAGTCATGCAACTTTCAAAAGATATGGCGGGGTTCACGGCCGGCGAGGCCGATACTTTGCGTAAAGCCATGGGCAAAAAAATCGTTGAACTGATGGCGAAGATGAAGGTTCAGTTTATTGAGGGTGCGGTTAAAAAAGGTGTTGCGCAGAAAACGGCGACTGTGGTTTTCGAAAAGCTCGAAGCTTTCGCGGCCTACGGTTTCAACAAGTCTCACGCCGCCTGTTATGCACTTATTGCTTATCGCACCGCTTTCTTGAAAGCGCATTATCCCTCGTGTTTTATGGCGGCGCTCATGAATTCGGATGCCGGCGTAATCGAGCGCATCACGATCGAAGTCGAAGAATGCAAACTGCTTGGGCTTGAAGTTATGCCGCCGGATGTGAACGAATCTTTCGCTGGTTTTGCCGTTGTGCCGAATACTAATAAAATACGTTTCGGCTTGGGCGCTATCAAAAATATCGGGGACGAAGTCGCGAAGGCGATTGTTTCGACGCGCAAAACCGGTGGGCCTTATCTTTCGCTTGAAGACTTTGCGACGCGTTTACCGACTAAATTTTTCAATAAAAAAACTTTGGAATCACTCGCGCAGTGCGGCGCACTCGACCGCTACGGCGAACGCGGACAGATTCTGGAAAATCAGGAAACGATTTTGAAATTTCACCGCGGCGTGCAGGAGGTGAACAATAATCAAGTTTCGCTTTTCGGCGCGACTTCTTTTGCTAAACCGAAATTGAATCTAAAACCGTGCGCGCCGGCTTCGAAGAATGAAATGCTTGGTTGGGAAAAAGAACTACTCGGACTTTATCTTTCATCGCATCCGTTCGCCGAATCGGAAAAATATTTCACAGGATTTACGTCGCCATGCGCAAAAATCAGCGAGTTTACCGGAAAGTTTTTGTACGTCGCGGGTTTGGTGCGCGATTTTAAACAAATCACCACCAAAAAAGGGGATCCGATGGCTTTTGCGACGATTGAAGATTCTTCAGGATCCTGCGAAGCGGTGATTTTTCCGAAGACTTTTAAAGAATTCCGCGCGGTTTTTGAACCCGGAGTTTTAGCTGTCGTTTCGGGAAAGCTTGATGCGCAGCAAGACGGCGAACCGAAGATTTTGGTTTCGACCGCTTATCGCATCAACGATGAAAACGCGCGTGACGTCGCTGATACTTTGAAACGCGGCGCGCCGATGATTCAGGATATGAAAGCGTTTGAAACTTCGGCGGTTACAATTACGGTGCCGGAATATACGCCGAAGGAAGCGCTTGGTTCACTCAAAGAAATTTTGCAAAAGCATCCCGGTTCTTCGCGAGTTTATCTGCTTATGAAACGAGAAGGCAAAGAGCAGAAAATCGAAACCAGCTTCATGATTGATTTCAAAAACGAAGTCGAGAAAGAAATTCTCAAGGTCTTCGGGGGGACGGGGAAGGTGACCAAAAAATAACTTCTTCGGCACTACGCGAGCCGGAATACGCGAGCGCGGTATGGCTGTCTGCGCGGCGGGCAAAGATACGGCTGATTGCCCGGCGCGCAGACAGACCATAATCGCTCGCCTCGAGCCTACTCAAGTTTGACACCCCGGGCGAAGACCCGGGCCCAGTGTTTTTATGTTGTCATCCCGAAGCCGAGGGATCTTGAAAAGTATTTCGTCCCGTCGTGTTGAAGAATCCCGAACCAGATTTCTCAAGAAAAAAATAAAAAAAGACCGGTGGCGCGGATGATTCACGCGTGACCGGCGGAGGTCAGATGGTCTATTTTGTGGATTGCTTGGTTAGGAGCTCTGCTGCGACTTCTTCGAAGCTGGCTTGTTGCTGCCAGGCATACTCGAGAGCTTCTCGCGCCTTCGCCAGAACGCCCTCGATGTTCGCATGCATCATACGGTGGAGCTTGTCCTTATCGGGTGCGTAGTGGCCCTTGGGGTTCAGTGTCTCGCGCAACACAGCCTCGGTGATCACGGCCTTCGCTTCCGAGTACGGCTTGTTGTAGAAAAGGGCGCTAAAGAAGTGCTTTTCCATCTCCGGCGTCTCGGCGAGCTGCCAGGCTTCGGCGAGCGTCCGGAGGAGCAGATGGCGCGTCGTGCGGAAGTGCTCCGGTGGCGCATCCGACGTCTCCTCCAGCTTCAAGCCGTCGATGCGGCCGAGGAGCGAGATTGAGACTTCGCCTGCGCAGTAAGCAGCCTTCGCAAGCCAGCCGTTTTTTTCGGCATCCTTACGTCGCGCGTCGCTTCCGAGCGACCAATTGATTCTGGTGGGGGAGATAACGATGGCGTTGAAGAGCAGTCCCCTCGCACGTAGCTCTGCACCTTTGTCATCCGCGTGTTCGAGGCACTTGTCGAAGGCCCAGGTGAGCTCGTCGCGAAGACTGCGCGGGAATGCTTCCACTCGGAGGGCTTCGAGATAGGCATAGAGCTCCCATTGTCCGGTTGCGAGCGTGAACTCCATGGGCGTCAGCCAAAACGCCTGCGGATTGGTGAGGGAAAAGGTCGGGGTCATCGTGGACATGGTGCCTTTCTGAGCGGTAAAAACCGCATGATTGCCAAGAAGAAGGTAGTCCTCTTTTCTTTTTAAGTCAATAGCACAAGATCTCTCGGCTTCGAGATGACAACATTAAAAGCAAATGACAATAGGAGGCTCGATGCGAGCGATTTTGAGTGTACCTCGCGCCGGGCAGTGCGCCCCCAATCTGCCCGCCGCGAGGTACCTCAAACCGCGCTCGCGTATCATGCCGAAACGTTGTTGTGGTATAATGATGGCAATCAAATATAACGAGATTGTGCTATGTCTGCTGCACCTCGAGTTCGTTTTTATCGCAATATTGTTGGTACTTTCGTGGCATTAAACATCGTGCTGCTTGTTTTTGTTGTTTATTTGTCTTTCGTTAAGGCCACGATTCACGTCACTCCGAAAGATGTTTCTGTTTCTAAGCAGTTTATTGCTGATGTTTCCGCAAAACCGGCGAAGCCAACCGAGGTTCCTGGCATGGTTGTCGCTAAGATGTTCGAAAAATCAAAGCTTTTTCAGGTTACTGAGGGCAAAGAATCTCTGGGTAAGTCAACCGGCAAAATCGTTATCCACAACGGCACGGCGAACGCGCAGACCTGGCGCGCCACAACTCGCTTTCTCTCGAAAGACGGCGTTCTTTTCCGTACGCCTGTCGCGGTTACGATTCCGGCTAATGGTGAGCGTGAAATTACGGTCGTAGCTGATGCTGTTGGTCCGCTTGGCGATGTCGAGCCGGGTAAGTTCACAGTTCCGGCGCTCGCAGCGAATTTGCAGGAAAAAATTTACGGCGAATCAAAAGTAGCTTTTACTGGTGGAATCAAGAAGATTGCGGCGGTGACCCAGGAAGCGCTCGATGCGGCCAAAAAAGAACTCGCAGCTGAAATCTATGCCGAAGCTCAAACTCAGATTGCGACGGAATCGAAAGGTAATTTCACGGATTCATCTTTTACCTACGAGCTGGGTGACAGTCGCTCTGACACGACTCCCGGAACCGAAGCTGATCAATTTAATGTGAATGTGAAGCTAAAGGTGATTGGCGTGTTCTATGATGCTAAATCTCTGCTCGTGCTCGCTAAAGCAAAGCTATTTGAATCGCTTTCTGACGAGCTCATGCTCGGCGAAGTTGATTCCAAGAACATAAAGGTTGAACTGGATAAATACGATTTGGAAACGCTGATTGCAAATGTTAAGGTAACAGCTATCGGTTCAGCGTTATTAAAAGATGGAGGCTCGATTCTGAACAAGGATAAGGTGGTCGGACTCTCAGTTAAAGACGCAGTCGATTATCTTAAAGGTTTTGAGGAAGTTAAAGACGCGAGAATCGAAATGCGCCCATTCTGGGTCTCAAAACTGCCGAAACTCAAGGATCACATCGAATTCGTGATTGAAAAATAGAGCGAGGGGTTGCTCAAAAATCAATAAATCAATAAATCAAAGAAAGCACAGAAGCACTATTGCCTTTTTGCGCCAGATGCGCGAAGATTCAGTCGTGCTTTTTGATTTTTTGTTTTATTGATTTCTTGATTTTTTGAAGTATGGCTATTAAAATCAGCGAATTCGGGCCCCTGGAAACCATGCGTCACTCGGCTGCGCATGTTTTGGCTGCGGCGATTGTGAAGCTCTTTCCGGAGGCCAAGCTTGGCGTCGGACCGGTTATCGAAAACGGTTTTTATTACGATGTGAAAATTGACCGCGCAATCACGCCGGAGGATTTCAAAAACATCGAGCACGAAATGCACCGCATCATCAACGCGAAGCTCCCGATGAAGCGTGAGGAGATGAAAATCGATGAAGCGATTAAGTTTTTTGCCGACCGCGGTCAGGATTTCAAAGTTGATTTGTTGAAAGATTTGAAAACTCGCGGAACTACGGCGGTTAGCGAAGATGAGGCTGCCGATATCGATTCCGCAAAGCTAGACACAGCTTCGGTTTATTATACCGGTGACTTTGTTGATTTGTGTCGCGGTCCTCACGTCGAAAACACCGGTAAGATTGGCGTCGTTAAAATCGATAAAATCGCCGCCGCTTATTGGCGCGGAAAGGAAACCAATCCTCAGCTTCAGCGCATCTATGGATTGTGCTTCGAGAATAAAGAAGCCTTGAATAAATACGAACAGTTGCTTGAAGAAGCCAAGAAGCGCGATCATCGCAAACTCGGTGTGGAGTTGGATTTATTCGCGTTTTCGCCGCTCGTCGGCCCTGGCTTGCCTTTGTTTACGCCGAAGGGTGCCATGATGCGTCGTCTGCTTGAAGAATTTGTCTGGTCGCTCATGAAGCCATACGGATATCAGCGCGTGTGGATTCCACACATGGCGAAAACGGATTTATACAAAACGTCCGGTCACTGGGATAAATTTGCTGATGATATCTTTCACATAACGAGCAAGAAATCCGAAGATGCTTTCGTGATGAAGCCGATGAACTGCCCGCATCACACGCAGATTTTTGCTTCGTCGCCGCGCTCATATCGAGATTTGCCGATTCGTTACTCGGAAGTGACGACCTGCTATCGCGATGAAAATACCGGTCAGCTCGCGGGTTTGACTCGCGTTCGTTCGCTCACTCAAGACGATGCTCATATTTTTTGCACCATGGATCAGGTGAAGCAGGAAGTGCTGAACATTTACGATATCATCACCAAGTTCTACGCGACTTTCGGCATGTCACTACGTATTCGACTTTCGACGAACGATCCGGAACATCCGGAAAAAACCCTCGGCGGTCCGGAAATTTGGGAGAAGGCGATTGGCGAATTGCGTGGTTTGCTCGTTGAAATGGGCAAAGAATTCGAAGTTGGTGTCGGCGAAGCGGCCTTCTATGGACCGAAAATCGACTTCATGGCAAAAGATGCAATTGGCCGCGAATGGCAGCTCGCGACGGTTCAGCTCGACTTCAATCTCCCGGAGCGGTTCCAGCTTGAATATAACGATTCTGATGGCACCAAGAAGCGCCCGGTCATGATTCACCGCGCTATTTCCGGTTCGATTGAACGGTTCCTCGGCGTTATCATCGAACATTATGCCGGCGTCTTCCCGACTTGGCTCTCGCCGGTTCAGGTTAAGGTTCTGGCCGTCGGAGAATCTCATCGTGAGTTCGCCAAAAAGTTGGTGATGGAATTTGGCGGCGTTGATATTCGCGCCGAAGTTGATGTAACGGATGACACGGTCGGCAAGAAGATTCGCCGCGCTGAGGCCGAGAAAGTGCCATTCATGCTGGTTGTCGGCGATAAAGAAGCCGGTGGGGGAACGCTCGCCGTGCGTCGCCGTGGTGAACGCGAGACGGTGGAAATGGAAAAGTCGGCTTTCATCGAACTCATCGGAAAAGAAAACACGGAAAGAAAATAAACTTGATGAAAATAAAAACCCCCGCAATCAAGCGGGGATTTTTATTTACATGATTTGTTTTCCAGGGTTGCCGTAGTTCATCTTCATGATTCTGACGGCGTCTTTCGCGGCCTGTTTGGAAATCTGATCCATGCTCTGATTAGGATTCGCCTGATGTTTCAAATCAATCAATACATTAGTGAGTCGATTAGCATCTGCGCGGAGTTCGCTATCGATCGGGGATACGTCCCAACCGCCAGGTCCTTTAAGCGCTACTTCTACGGCCTGCTCTGCAGGTGTCAGTCTTGTTTCCATTGTTCTGCCTGAAGCGACGCGTTCGGTGCGTGGCGCTCGACCGTATTGAACCGTAGCGCCTTCGTCATCCATTCGGACGTCTCCACGAAGATTTCGAACGGTTGCACCTTCGTCGTCCATGGTAACCTCCGGATGTAGAGTTCTGGCGGTAGCACCTTCGTCGTCCATTCGAACGCTGATTCCAGCTCGCGGAGGCAATTCGTCGTCGCTCATTCGTACGCTTGTAAGTAGTCCGGCGACGGCAACGAGAGCTGGCAGGGCATAGCGTCGAGTTTTCTTGGCAGCTCTGCTGATGTCGTTCTTAGTCTGTTCCAAATCTCTTTCGGCAAATTCAAGCGTCTTCTTGAACTTGTCGGCAGCCTCGCCCTTAAGGCGCATAGACACATTCTTCAGCTTCTCCTGCAAAGCCTCAATCGTAGTTGTCGCTTTTTCCAGATCTTGAGCACTTTCCTCGATTTCGATTTCGTGGCCCTTTGCAAGCGCAGCTTCGGAAAGAGGTTGTCTTTCTGCTCGCGGAGAGATGGCTCTAAGGTCTTCCGTAGATTCAAATGATGCTTCCTGCGCAGCTTCTGCTTCAGCTGTCTTTCCGCGTCCAAAGACTCCGCGAACCTTTTCCATCCCGCGTCTGAGTGATATTCCCGGACCACGAAGCGCTTCCAAGTCTTCAGCTTCTCTTGAGGCTTCTTCTGTTTCGAGAGCACTTCTTTGAAGAGCTTTATAATCTTTTTCGAGCTGTTCTAATTCAGTCTCGCTAAGTTTTGCGCCCGGTTCACGCGGCTTCTCAGGCAGTGCCTGTTCGAGTAAACGGTCGATTTCTTCTGAGGTACTCGTGTCTTTCGGCGCGCCTTTTGCGAGTATTGTCTCGTATTCTTCATCGATGGCGCGCTCTTCGGCGCTACGATTGTCGACTGGGGATTCTTT
>Ga0194060_10002529_pt1 | contig 13006 bp, 9 predicted proteins | sample SepL225m_MetaG_FD_163427 | JGI IMG/M metagenome (GOLD analysis project Ga0194060, IMG submission 163427) | Anoxic zone freshwater microbial communities from boreal shield lake in IISD Experimental Lakes Area, Ontario, Canada - Sep2016-L222-5m | ecosystem: Environmental > Aquatic > Freshwater >... | reverse complement strand
TGTCCGGCAGCGCGCCGTTCCAGGCCGACGGGGACGCCCGGTACGCGGTGGCCATGATGCAGCTGACGGCGGAGCCGCCGTCGCTGGGCGTGCGCAACCCGACGCTGCCGCAGGAGCTGACTGACCTTGTTGGGAGGATGCTCTCCAAAGATCCCGACTGCCGTCCGACCGCCAGCGAGGTGGCAGGCGTGCTCAAGTCCGCTGCGAGCTAGGCCGTCAGCGGGAGACGATAGCCTCATCCAGCATCCACATTTCGCCCTTCCAAACCTATGACCACCCAAGACATCGTCGCCGAGCTCAAACGACTCGCCAACGCACACACCACTGCGTGATGAACAGTTTCGTCATCGCCGTCGCCTGCTACGTCAAACCGCTCCACAAGCTCGCGGTTACGACGGCCAACGGCATCGGCAAGGTCGCCGTGGACCTGGTCGGGGAGTGCCAGATTCCGTTCGCGCCAGACAAAATCAAGAAATGCGAAGCCCGCAGCGCGATCGGCAAGAAGCGCAAGTCGCCGAAGTGCTGATCGGAGTGCGTTCCCACCGGAGGAGTTGAACAGGATGACGGCGGAGACAGAGTCCCGGCGGCTCACCACAAGATCACTGGGCAGATAGCGGGCGGGCCAGCGGCGAGTCCGGCGACGACGAACGCCGCCATAGGGACCGGCAAACCTATCGATTCGTGCGGCCAAGTGCACGGAAGTCAACGCGTTCTGAGTTCCCGCCAGGGACAAAAGGGCGAAGCCGCAGAGGCACCGGCGGCATCGTGACACCGGCAGCGGAATCCGCCGTTCTGAAATCCGCCGTTCGGCTTCTGGCGGCGGCTGTGGCCGCGTATAATGCGTTGATTTACCACGCACACAAAGCAGCATGGTCGTTTTCCCCGGACAGCCGCTACATCGCCTATACCTCGAATGAAACCGGCAAACCTGAGATTTACGTCATGGCCGCGCCGCCCGCGACGGGGAAGTGGTTGATCTCGACCGACGGCGGCGGCATGGCTGCCTGGCGCGGCGACGGGCGCGAACTGTTCTACCTCTCCGAAGACCTGAAGATGATGACGGTCGATATCAATCCCGGCCCGCCATTTCAGGCCTCGACGCCCAAGTTCCTGTTTCAGACGGGCGTCACCGGCATGAACGACGCCCGGAACAATTACGTTGTCAACCGCGACGGCAGCCGCTTTCTGATCCTCTCCCCGAACAGCGGCGACGCCGGCGCGCTGCGGGTGATCGTGAACTGGCCGTTGCTGCTGAAGAATTGAAACCGGCGATAGGCCCTGTCCCTACGGAGAACTCCATCCGCCGCACGTTCTCTATCGTTTGTTCTCGACATCTCGCGGTTCGCCAGGGCCGGCCCATTCGAGTTGCGGCTGACGCGGGGGCAGCGCGACGTTCGGACGTCGCGTTGAGTCGTTCGACTCGCGTCGTGGTGATCGTGGACACGATCCCACGGCCGCCGATTGTGGCTGCGGAGGTCGCGCAGGACGAACGTCAGGCGCGCGCCGTTCGTAGTGGTGGTGCCAACTGCCGACGCGGGGGACGGCGACGATCCGGGCCTCCAGTCGATGCACCGGCCTTTGGAGATCGCAATCGCGTATGCCTCGGCGACCGGGCGCCGCCTGGGTTAATTGGGGTTGTTGCGGGCGTCACCGGGGATCGCACGAGATCGCTTCTGATCGATGGGCCATCAATACGGACGAGGTCTGATCGCTTCAGAGCGCTGTTCCGACGCGTCTGTTAACCGGAAGGTTGTCCGCCTTCGCTCGTCGACAGAGCCTGACGACGAGTTTCGGCGAGATCCCGCCATAGCGCGACCCTTCGGCAGGCTCAGGGTCGTCTCGAGCGACGTCGACGGATGAAGCGCGACGGCGGATATGTTCAAATCCTGCCTGAGGAGCCAAAAACGTTAGGAAAGTCGCCAGGTATCAGTCCCCGCTTTTAGAACTCCATCGCATTTGGGTGGCGAACCCTGCACCCGCATCGACCCGATCGGGTCGGAATCTGCCCGTGACGGCGCGAATCGGAACAAGTGGCGATAACCGATCCGCGTGTCCAGGACCGAGACTGCGCCGCATCTGGCTCGTTGCGTTCGAGTGGGCTGAATTGAAACTATGCCAGATATAGCCTACACTGGTCTCGATGAACACGCCCGCGCCGAAACCGGTCATCTGGATGGGTGATTCGTTGGAGCGGCTGCAGGAGTTTCCGGCGACGGTGCAGGATGAAATCGGATACGCGATCTATCTGGCACAAATCGGCGAGAAGCATGTGCACGCCAAGCCGCTGAGAGGGCTCGGGCCCGGCGTCCTGGAGGTCGTGTCCGACCACCGAGGCGATACGTTTCGCGCGATCTATGCCGTTCGGTTTCAGGACCGGGTGTACGTCCTTCATGCGTTCCAGAAGAAATCCAAGAAGGGCATCGCCACGCCGCAGCCTGACTTTGCCTTGCTGAAACACCGGCTCGCGCGGGCGGCCACGCTTCATGCGACACAGGAGAACTGAGCCATGGCAACCAAGAAGGATCACGTGGTGGGGAGCGGCAACGTGTTCGCCGATTTGCGGGTTCCCCGTCCCGAAGAAGCGCTGGCCAAAGCGGAACTCGCTCACAAGATTACGAAGCTGATCGAGCGCCTCCGGCTGACTCAGGCCGAGGCGGCGAACATCCTGGACGTCGATCAACCCAAAGTGTCTGCCCTGCGGTGCGGTCGGCTATCGGGCTTCTCGCTCGATCGCCTCGTTCGGTTTGTTGTCTTGCTCGGCCATGATGTAGAAATCGTGGTGAAGAAGCGGTCGCGGCCAGGGGTCCCTGCTCGGCTGTTGGTCGCTTGAACGGTTACGTGAATCGCAAGGGGACCTGACAGAAGCTCGGTGCCTACCGTAGTCGTGGATGGGTGAGAAATTGACGTCGGACTATCGAACGTTTGCCGACGAACCGCTCCCGTTCAGGCCCCGACGCCCGCCAGCGAAACGTCGCAGCGGAGCGCCGCGGCGACCTGCTCCCCGCTGAACTCCGACTTCTTCCTGGCCGCTCCCGTCCGAGGGCGGTCCGAAGCCGCGAGCCTTCTCTACTCCCGGGATTCGATGTTGAGTTCCTGTTTCGTTCGCGCAAACCATCGAAAAGTGATGGTTTGTGTCCATTAGACCGTGGCGTGCCGGCCAATCCCAGGGCCGTGCGTCGTGGCGTCTCTTCGATCGCGAGGACGGGGCTGAAGGGGCGACCGAACAAGTCACCGAACAAGTTGGCCGTTTCGCCATGGCGCTTCACCGCATTGGGGTGGAGAACACTGCAGCCGCACCGACCCGTTCGGGTTCGTGCCGCCGGCAGAATACGAAGGGCATGCCGATTGGCAGGCCAAGTTGGACTGACTCACGCAGTTCGCCCTCCGAGATTCCCGCTACGGTTCATCATTTTTCCATCGGGTAGTCGGGATACAGCACCTTGTAGCATTCCGGGCAAATGCCGTGGCTGAACTGGACGTCAGCACGCTTGATGATGAATGACTCGACCTGGGTCCAGTAGCCCGTGTCATCGCGGATCTTCTTGCAGCTGGCGCAAATGGGGAGCAGCCCGCTCAGGGTCTTGATTTCAGCCAACGCCTGTTGGAGTCCGGCGATCAGGTGCTCGCGTTCCGCCTCGGCCCGCTTGCGCTCGGAGATGTCCACCGCCAGGCCGATTCCGCCCCTGAGCTGGTGATGCTCATCCCACAGCGGAACTGTCGTCAGCGCCACGCACGCGCAACCGGAACACATCGCGAGCGTGCATGGCCCCTCGTAGTTGCCCTCTTTCCCTGCCAGGGCCGCCTGGATCGCGGTCTGGATCGCCGGCTCCTTCAGCGCCGACAGGTTCAGTCCGGCCGCTGCCTCGCCGTCCGCCTGCAGCAGCGCCAGGAACTGATCGTTGCATTCCGTCACCGCAAGATCCCGGTTGAAAAGAAAAATGCCCGCCGGAGTCTGCCGGAACAGCAGACGCAGTCGATCCTCGCTGCTCCGGAGTTGGCTGGCCGTCTGGTCGAGCGCGCGGTTGGCCTGGCTCAGATTCTCCGTACGCGCGGCCACCAGCGCCTCGAGCTCCGCCCGCTTGCGCGTGGCCGCGCGCAGGCGCCAGCGCACGAACTGGCTGATGGCCAAACCCAGACCGGCCAGTGCGAGCAGGCGAGCCCACCAGGTTTCCCACCACATCGGTTCGATCCAGAACTCGGCCGCCGCCGTTTTCAGCGCCAGCGGGTCGTCGCGGACACCGCAACGCAATTCCAGGCGATGCCGGCCGGGTCCAAGCCCTTGAATGGAGACCTTCCGTTCCGTCGAATCGGTCCAGGGCTCATCATCCAATCGGTAGGCAAACCTGACCAGTTGTTCGGCTTTGTAGGTCAGGGACGAAAACTCCGCGCGAACGAGCCGCGGCCTCAGGGAGACCTCCAGGCGCGCGATCAGGGGTTCGGCAACCAGCGGCCCGGGCGGACCTCCTTTCCCGGGGTGGTAGCGCGCCAGCCCGCCGCTCGTGCCGAGCCACACGCTGCCGTCCGCATCGGCCCAGAAGGCCTCTCCATCGCAATCATTCCAGACCAGGCCGTCCTCGATCGAGAATCTCGTCCAGGTATCCCCGCGCAGAACCATCGCTCCGTTCGCGCTGCCGCGCCAGAAGTTGCCGAGGGCATCGAAGCCGTGAAGAGCCGTGACTTCCACCGATTTCGGGTCGGCCGGCACGATCGCGGTCGCACGAGCGATGCGATCTCCCGAGAACTCCACTCGCTCCACGCCGGCGTCGTATCGGTGCCGCAGCCACAGAGACCCATCGGCGGCCAACGCCGCCACGTAAGGGTCGTCGCTCAGCAGCCCGTCGGCTTTCCGGTATCGCCGCCACTGCCCCGCGCGCAGGCGCCACAATCCTTCCCGGTTCGTGACCCAGACGTTCTCATTGGCATCTTCCAGGATCTTCCATGCGCCGCTGTTCACGGATTCCGGCGCTTCCACCCTGACAAATCGGTTTGATGTCACTGGCCGGTCATTGCGGAACAAACCGCAGGCGGTCGGGACCCACAGCCGGTCGTGCCGGTCTACAAACACGTCCTCGGGATTGCACGGGAGCCCGTCCGTATTGCCGACGACACGAATCTTCCCGTTGGTCGGATCGATGCGGGCCAACCCTCCGGGTTTCATAGCCGCCCATATGGCGCCGTCCGAAGTCTCGGCGAGCCAGCGGACGTTGTCCCCTCCCAGCCCTTCCGTTTTGGTCCAGGTGTTGGTCTGTCCTGAGCGGTCGAAACGCGTCAACCCGAGGCTTGTTCCAACCCAGAGCGTCCCTTTTTTATCCCGCCGGATGCTCCAGATCAGGTTCGATGGCAGGCCCTGGGCCACGCGCCAGGATTCCCATTCACCTTGTCCGAGCCATCGCGCTAACCCGCCCCCGGTGAGTCCGAGCCAGACGGACCCCTCGCGATCCTCCAGCGCTGCGGTGGTCGATTCGTTGCGCAGGCCCCTCCGGCGGTTCACGACGGTCCATCCCGTCGAATTGTGGATGGCCAGGCCCCGATCGGTCGGGACCATGATGGATCCGTCCCGCCTCGTCGTCATCGCCCCCCAGAACCCGCTCGATCCGATGTCCGGTTGTTCCTGCGAAAACCTGGTCTTTCCCGGAGCCTTGCGGTAGAGGCTCTTCGCACTGCGCGCCCACACGGATCCGTCGGGCGAGACCTGAATTCCGTCCCACGAATCTTCGGGCAAACCATCCTTCCGACCGAACGCCGAAACCGTCCCGCCTTCCTCCAGACAGAGCTGCCGGTCACATCCGAACCACAAGCTCGCACCCTGCCGGAGAAGGCCGCGGGCCGCTTTGCCTGCCAGCGCGTCGGGCAGCCGATAGGAGCGCACCGCGAAGGATCCGTCGCGGCCACGTGACGCTTCGTAAAGGCCGGTCGGCGTGGCGATCAGCACACCGCCGCCCGCAGCATCCGCCATGACCTGGGCCCCACGCATCATCGCCTCGACACCGGGAATTACCCGAAAGAACTTCCCGTCGAAACGAAAGATCTTGGAGCAGGTATTGGCCCAAAGGGCGCCGTCTGCCGCGGTGAACAGGCCGTGCGTTTCGGTGGTGCACGTCAGGCCTTCGGCTGCGCCTGTCAGCCGAAAACGGGTGCCGTCATAGCGGTAGAGCCCGCCTTCTGTTCCGGCCCAGATGTAGCCGTCTCCGTCTTGAGCCAGCGACAGCACAACCAGATTCTGAAGCCCCTCAGCCGTGCCGTAGAGACGAAAACTGTACTCCTGGGCAACGGCGGCAGCGGCGAATGCCAGCGCGAACATCACGGCCACGCCGATCACACGGCGATGGATGATCCGACATCCCCATCCCCTGCCCGATCGGCATCGCTCTGGACAAGAGCAGGCATCTCGGATGGATCGAACAAGCGGTCTGCAGATGCGTTGCATGAGATCCTGTTTCAGATATGGTGGCGATAGGACGCCTCAGACCCCTCTCCGCTCACCTGCGGCTTGCGAGTCAACACAACAGTCCGTCATCAGACGCCGCCCGGGGCAGCCGCTCGGCCTGGCGCTGAGTCGAGTATGACCGCTGCGACCGGGTAGTCAAGAGATCTGCGTGCAGATTGCAGCCATTTTGGACCGGCCTTCACGATCTTCTCCCTGTCGCCCGCACGCGTTCGGAGCCCACCTCGTGCGGTCCACCACGTCTCCCGGCAAAGCGGCCGACGCGCGCCGGCTTGGTGCCGACGATGTGGTGATGTCAACGAACCCTGACGAGATGAAGCGCCACGCTGGCAGCTTCGACTTCACGCTGGACACCGTCGCCGCGTGCGGAGACCCGTCCGGTCGGGGTTCGGGCCCGTGCCTGCGGCGCATTTGTCGTTGACAGATAATGATCTGAACTATTAATGTCATAGCCAAATCATCATGGCTGTTCGCCCCCTCCCCTTCGCGCCGGCGGTCGAGGAAGCCATCGTCCTCACGTTGTTCGACCTCACCAACCAGTTGACCAAGCTTGGTGGGGATCTGACCGCCCGCGCAGGGCTGACGCCCCAGCAGTGGCTCGTGCTGCTGCAGGTGGCCGGGGACCCCAACTTTCCGCAACCGGCCGGCCCGCCCGCCCCGCCCGCCCACGCGAGTCGCGGCGTGCTGGCCTCCGATATCGCCTTGGCGCGCGGGGTCTCCCGCGCCAACGTCAGCGCCCTGCTCGCCGGCCTGCTTCGCCGCGGGTTCGTCCGGCAGGAGGAACAATCCCGCGATCGGCGACGCAAGCACCTGGTGCTCACTCCCGCCGGCCGCAAGGTGCTGCACAGACTCGAAACCAGCCGCCGCAGAGCCAACCGGGATCTGCTGGCGGATCTCGATACCCGACAGTGCGTGGCCTTGAACGGGGCGCTGCTCGCCTGTTTGCGTCGCCTCTGGCTGCCGGACATGGATCCGAGCAAGGTGGTCAAGGCCGGTGGGCCCAGCACGCGGGAGTCGCGCGGATAGACGCCGGGACAATGGTGTTGGCGGCCGGCCCTGATGCCGGTTTCTGGAGGGTGATATGAATCTCTCGGTCCTGCTGTGGGGCATTCCCCAAGCGATGCGAGTGGCAGCACGCGTGTACCCGGAGTACGCCGCGCGGTTGAAGGAGAAGAATCTGGTCGCCCAGCTCAGGCTGAGGGACAAGCCGGAAGGCCGCTGGATCACACTCGACAGCGGCAAGGTCCGTTCGGGGAACGGCATCCACACACGACCCGATCTCACGATCGAGTTCAAGAACAGGGCCATCGCGGAGGAGTTTCTCACGCCGCCCTTCGACTTGCTGAAGCGCATCGACGCCGCCAAGAACTTCAAGGTCGTCCTGCACGGGTCCGACGAACTGGCCGTCTGGTTTCTCGGCACGCTGGCCGGGATGGAGACCGCCACCTGGACCGCCGGAACCGACATGGGCGACGGCGTCACCCGCTACACCAACGGCACCAACGGCGGCCCGATCTTCGTCTATGCCAAGGACGGCAAGATCATCCGCACCACCCCGATCGACTTCGACGACACTGACGCGCCGTCGTGGTCCATCACCGCGCGCGGCAAGACCTTTACGCCACCGAGACGGATGACGCTGGCGGCCCACGGTGCGTGCCAGAAGTCGATGGTCTACTCGAAGGATCGACTGCTCTACCCGATGAAGCGGGTGGATTTCGATCCCAACGGCGCGCGCAATCCGCAGAACCGCGGGATTTCAGGGTTCGAGCGCATCAGCTGGGACGAGGCACTCGACCTGGTCGCCGGCGAGATCAAGCGGGCGAAGGCCGTCGGCCCCGGCGCCATCGCGGTCGACCATGGTTCGCACCACCAGTGGGGCAACCTCGGTCACTACTTGTGCGCCTTCAACCGCTTCTGGAACCTCATCGGCGTCACCAAGCTGATGCACAGCCCCGACAGCTGGGAAGGCTGGTTCTGGGGGGCGTCGCACCACTGGGGCAACAGCGCGCGCCTCGGCTGCCCGGAGTTCTACGGCACGGTGGAGGACTGTCTCAAGCAAGCCGAGATGATCGTGTTCTGGTCCAGCGACCCGGACACCACCTACGGGTTCGAGGGGTCCCAGCGCCGCGAGTGGGCCAAGCAACTCGGCATCAAGATGGTGCACATCGATCCCTACCTGAACCACACCGCCGCGCATCTCGGCGGCAAGTGGATCGCGCCGAGGCCACAGACCGACGCGGCCCTCGCACAGGCGATCTGCTTCATCTGGATCACCGAGGGCCTCTACGACAAGGAGTTCGTGGCGAACAGGACCACGGGCTTCGACGAGTGGAAGGCCTACATCCTCGGCGAGAGCGATGGCGTCGCGAAGACACCCGAGTGGCAGGAGGCCGAAACCGGTGTGCCGGCCCGCGACGTGCGCGCGCTGGCACGCGAGTGGGGCACCAAGAAGACCTATCTCGGCGCGGGCAGTTGGGGTGTCGGCGTCGGCGGCGCCTGTCGAGGACCGTCCGGCATGCAATGGGCCCGGATGATGACCATCCTCGGCGCGATGCAGGGCAACGGCCGCCCCGGCTCCAATTTCGGCAACCTGCAGTTCGGCGCGCCGCTCGACTACAACTTCTATTTCCCTGGTTACGCCGAGGGCGGCTTCTCGGGCGATCTGGCCTTCAGCGCCAACTCCGCCAACAACTACCAGCGCATGCCGCACATCGTGACCATGAGCACGGTGCGGCAGAGCATTCCCCGGCTGTGGTTCCCCGAGGCGATCACGCAGGGCAAGTCGTTCGGGTACATCACCGACGTGGCGTCCGTGCAGGGGCAGTTCTTTCCGTTCGGGTACCCGTCCCCGGGGCACGTACGGGTGGAAATGCTCTACAAGTACGGCAGTCAACTGTTCGGCACGATGCCCGGCGGGAACCGCTGGGCCCGCGCCTACCAGCACGAGAGCCTCAAGTTCATCGTCAACCAGTCGGTCTGGAAGGAAGGCGAGACGCCGTTCTCGGACCTCATCCTGCCCGCCTGCACGGTGTTCGAGAAGTGGGACATCGGCGAGTCGTTCAACTGCGGTCCGGGCTACGTGCACCACTTCTACTCGATGAACAACCACCGGGTGATCACGATGCAGCACAAGTGCATCGAGCCGCTCGGCGAGTCCAGGTCCGACTACGACATCTTCACCGCGGTCGCCGCCAAACTCGGCATGGGCGCCATGTACTCCGAGGGTGGCACCACGGAACTCGAGTGGTGCCGGCGCGTGTTCGAGTCGTCGGACGCCGCCAAGCACATCAGCTGGCGGCAGTTCCTCAAGAAAGGCTACTGGGTCGTGCCCGCGGAGCCGGACACGGCTGGGGCCCCGCTCGCGAACAACTGGTTCTACGAAGGGCGCAAGAAGGACACGCCCGATCCGTATCCCTTGCCGTCGGACTACGCGAGTGGCTACCTCGAGGGGCTGCAGACCCCGTCGGGCAAGTTCGAGTTCGTCGCCGAGACGCTCAAGCGCATCGACGACCCGGATCGGCCCCCGCTCAACCGGTACATGCAGTCCTACGAGGATCCCTCGCGCAACCCTGAATGTGCGGACTTCCCGCTGAAGCTTCAAACGGGACACACGCGCTACGCGTACCACGTGATGGGCGATGTGCAGGACAGCAGCCTTGCCGACATCCGCGAACATCGGGTCTTCAAGGCCGGTCGCTATTACCTGGTGGCCCGCATGAGCCTCGAGGACGCCGCGTCTCGGGGGATCCAGGACGACGACCTGGTCCGGATCTGGAACGGCCGCGGTTCGGTGGTCTGCGCCGCGCAGGTTACGGGCCGGCTGAGGCCAGGCGTGGTCGCCGCCTACTCAGGCTCGGCCCAGTACCAGCCGGTCGGAATCCCCGGTCGGTCCACCGACCTTGGGGGTTGCGTGAACATGCTGAACACCAAGGAGTCGATTACGAAGAAGGGCCATGGGATGAAACCGAACTCGATTCTGGTCCAGGTCGAGAAATGGACCGGTGTGGACACCTGGCAGCCTGGGGAGACTTCGTGATGGCCAAGATGTGGAACCTCATCGTCGACGTGGCGCGCTGCGACAACTGCCGCCTCTGCTTCCTCGCCGTCAAGGACGAGTACGTGGGCAACGACTTTCCCGGCTACTCGGCCGCGCAGCCTGCGCAGGGACCTGGCTGGCTGGACATCCGACGCAAGGAACGCGGCAGCTACCCGCTTCTCCAGGCGCATTTCATGCCCGTGATGTGCAATCACTGCGACGATGCGCCTTGCATGAAGGCGGCCGGTGACGGCGCCATGCGCAAGCGCCCGGACGGCATCGTGCTGATCGATCCCGACAAGGCGAAGGGGCAGAAGCAGATCGTGGATGCCTGCCCCTATGGCTCCATCTCCTGGAACGAGGAGCAGCAGATCCCGCAGAGTTGGCCCTTCGACGCTCACCTGCTCGATGCGGGTTGGACCCGGACGCGGGCCGAACAGGCTTGCCCGATGAACGTGTTCCGGACGCTGTGCGTCGACGACACGGAGATGCAACGGATCCGGGCCGAGGAGCACCTCGAGGTGCTCCAGCCCGAGCGAGGGACGCGGCCTCGCGTCTACTACAAGAACCTTCACCTGATGACGAAGTGCTTCGTCGGCGGGACCGTCGTTCGGCAGGAGAAGGGCGTCGAAGAGTGCGCGGCCGGGGTCGAGGTCGTTCTCGAGCAAGGTGGCCGCGAGGTCGGGCGAGCGACGACGGATACCTTCGGCGAGTTCTTGATCGACAAGCTCGAGCCCAACACCAGTGGCTATCACCTGAAGACCGCTGGCCCATCGGGGCGATGCTCGACGCAGTTCGACCTTGCCGGCGAGAGCCGTTATCTTGGCGTGATGACCCTGGCGGCGGGGTAGCGCGTTCTGGCACGGCTGGTGCGCGTCACGACCGCGCCGGCATGATGTGCGGTCGGACAGAGGTGCAGGCAGGCAGCCATCAGCGCACGGGGGCCGACGTCACCGTCGACGGGGCCTTGCCGGCGGGACGGTCTTTACCCGTCGCCTGGCTCCGACGCGACCCCCGCGGGCCGCGGTCAGGTTGTCGAACGACAGCAGGAGCGCTTCGCGAATCCGCGCCAGATCGATCGCGTCCGGGTCGACCATCCACGAAATGCAGAGGCCCTGCGCCTGCGAAGACAGCACGAAGAACAGGGTTTCCGGAGACGCGGGCAGCGGCGTTCCCAGCTTGGCCAGTTCCTCGGCCGCGCGCCGGACCAATGCCACCTTCAAGGCCCGATCGGTGCTGAACAGATCGGCGATCCGGTGCCGGATGGCAGGATGCTGGAGGGCGTACATCTGCATGGCGACCAGCCGCATGCACCCGTCGACGTCGGTGGCGAAGCGCACGTAGTAATCCCGGACCGCGGCGAGCAGGCGCTTGGGTGATTCCCGGGCGAGAATGCCCGCCATCTCCCTCTGAATCATCGCCAGTTCCCGCTCCAGCACCGCGCAGACCAGGTCGTCCTTGCTGTCGAGATTCGAGTAGAACGCGCCTCGCGAATAGCCCGCGGCCTCGGCGACCTGCTCGATCGAGGTGGCATCGATGCCGTTCCGGCCGAACAGATCGCGAGCCGACTCCAGCAGCCGTTCCAGGGTTCGAGCGCGGCTTTCTTCGCGGGTGAGTCGTGTGCGTCGTGTGTTCGCCATGGCGACCGTAGAATACTACAGAGTGTTCAGATACAATATAGACTTTAAATACACATCTGTATTATCGTGGTCGATACGTGGACGTCCTCGCCGCCGATGCCGGGAAGGCCGCCACACGTGAAGGAGCGACCGTGAAACTCGTCTTGCCGATGCTGCTTCTTGCGCCCCTCTGCTGCGGCGCCCAGGTGCTCACGCTCGACGCGGCCGTGGCCCTGGCGGTGAAAGAGAACCGCGGCGTTCAACTCAGCGCGATCGATCTGGCCAAGGCAGGCGAGGTGGTGGCGCAGGCCCGCACCAGGCGGCTGCCGAAGATCGAGGCGAACGTGCTGGCGGGACAGACGCTGGTGCCGATGGAGTTTGCGATTCCGATGGGCGCGCTCGGCGTGTTTGCCGCCACCGGACCCATCCCGGCACACAACGCCACCGTCACCACGCCCCGGACGTTCAGCGGGCTGGTCAACCTGTCGATGGCGCAACCCCTGACGCAACTGGTGAAAGTCGGCCTCGCCACGCGGGACGCGCGCGTGGGCGAGGAACTCGCTCGGGAGACGTTGCACGAACAGCAACGGAACACGGTGCTTCGCGTCAAGGATACCTACTACCAGGTCGCGCAAGCCCAGGCGCAGATCTCCGGCGCGAAGGCGTCGCTGGCCTATCTCATCGAACTCTCGGCGCTGGTCGATCGCCAGTTCGCCGAGCAGACCGTCCTGCAATCGGACGTGCTCACGGTGAAAAGCCAGGTGCTCCAGCAGCGATACCAGGTGCTCGTGCTGGAGAACGCGCTGGCCTCGTGGAAAGAGACGCTGAACCATCTCCTCGGTCGCGATCTCAGAACCGACTTCGCGGTGGAAGAGCAGCCCGTTCCCGGCGCCGACGACCTCG
>Ga0194060_10002528_pt1 | contig 13007 bp, 9 predicted proteins | sample SepL225m_MetaG_FD_163427 | JGI IMG/M metagenome (GOLD analysis project Ga0194060, IMG submission 163427) | Anoxic zone freshwater microbial communities from boreal shield lake in IISD Experimental Lakes Area, Ontario, Canada - Sep2016-L222-5m | ecosystem: Environmental > Aquatic > Freshwater >... | reverse complement strand
TTGCCGATTTGCAGCGCTTGCAGACGGCCACCGGGCGCTTCGTGAAACTGCCCGACACCGGCTGGGTGGAACTGGACACGCATGCGGTGCAGTCCGCACACGAGGCCATGGCTGATTTGGGGGTCGATGGGCTGGTGCCGGTTGCCCAGCGCATTGGCTTGGAGCAGGCAGCGCATCTGGACGAGGAAGGGCTGCAGCGATTCGGCGATTCGGCCCAGGCCCAGGCGCTACGCGAGCGCATCAAGAACTTCGAGGGCCTGCCCGCCATCACACTGCCCGCCGCGGTGCAGGCAGACCTGCGACCCTATCAGAAGGAGGGGTTCCACTTCCTGTGCCACCTGACCAGCATTCGGCTCGGGGGGATTCTCGCCGACGATATGGGGCTGGGCAAGACGTTGCAGACACTGGCGTGGCTGGCGTGGCTGAAAGACCGGCATGGGAAGGACCCGAAACCCTCGCTGGTGATCTGTCCCGCTTCGGTGCTGCACAACTGGCAGCGCGAGGCCAATCGGTTCACGCCCAACTTGAAGGTGCTCGTGCTGGAGAGCGGCGCCGCGCGGCACAACTTGCGGAAGCGGATTCCGCAACATGACATAATCGTGACGAATTACGCCCTGCTGCGGCGCGACCTGGAGGAGTTGCAGAAGTTTGCCTTCCGCGCTGTCATCCTAGACGAGGCGCAGTTCATCAAGAACCCGGGCGCGCAGGTCACCCAGTCGGTGAAGCAGTTGAAGTCGGAGCACCGCCTGGCCTTGACCGGCACGCCGCTGGAGAACCGGTTGCTCGACTTGTGGAGCATCGTGGATTTCATCCAGCCGAGCTACCTGGGCAACCAGGAACACTTCAGCGAGACCTATGAGCCGCGCGGCGAGAACGCGGAATCAGCGCAGCGCGTCGCTCGGCGCCGGTTGTCCGCCAAACTGCGGCCGCTGCTGCTGCGGCGGCTCAAGAAGCACGTGGCCAAGGATTTGCCCGACCGCATCGAGGAGCGCCGCGACTGCCAGCTTGGCGACGAGCAGCGCAAGCTTTACCTGGCCGAATTGCGCCGCAGCCGCGAGCAGGTGATGAAGACGGTGGCCGAGAAGGGCCTCAACAAGAGCACGATGCACGTGCTGGCTGCCCTTACGCGGCTGCGCCAGATCTGCTGCCATCCGAAGCTTGTCGGCAGCGATACTGCCTCGGGCAAGACTGAGACACTGTTCGAGCTGCTGGATTCGCTGATCGCCGAGGGCCAGAAGGTGCTGGTATTCAGCCAGTTCGTACAGATGCTGCTGTTGCTGGAGGAGGAATGCCGCCAGCACCAAATCCCCACCCATATCCTGACCGGCCAGACCAAGGACCGGGAGCAGGTTGTGAGCACGTTCCAGAACGACCCGAACGCGGCGGTCTTCCTGCTGAGCCTGCGCGCGGCGGGCACGGGCTTGAACCTGACGACGGCGAGCTATGTGGTGCTGTATGATCCGTGGTGGAACCCGGCCGTGGAGGCGCAGGCCATTGACCGCTCGCACCGGATTGGCCAGACGCAAACCGTCAACGCCTACCGCCTGATTTCGCCCGGCACGGTCGAAGAGAAGATTTGGGAGCTGCAGCAGAGCAAAGCGCAGACGATCGCCGACGTGCTCGGGGAAGAGGGCTTTGCGCGCAGCCTGTCGAAGACTGACCTGGAGTATCTGTTCGCGGAGGATTGAAGGCGCGGAATCGGCAGGCTTCGTGGCGGCCAGCCTCAGGACGGGACCAGAACACCCAACATCCAACATCCAACCTCGAACATCCAAGGACTCGTGTGTGCCCTCTCACTGGATGTTGGGCGTTCGAGGTTGGATGTTGGATGTTTGCAGGTTCATGCGGAGGGTGCCCTTTAGGGCGGGAGAGGGGCCACCCGTGCTGGACATGGTAGGGAGGAAGTAGGCACCGCCTCGCTCGTGTTCCGCCTGTGTTCCGCCTATGTTCCGCTCGTATTCCGCTTATACTCCGCATATACTCCCGCAGGAAGTTGAGTCGTAGTCCGCTGTTGTCACCGGACCTGCTTTTGCCAGAGGTGAACCGCTCCCGCGGAATTCGGACTTTGGGCTTTGGACTTCAGGCTCCGGGGATTAGGTTTGGCGGCAATGATTGTCGAACTCATTAACACCGGCAGCGAGCTGATGCTGGGGCGGGTGCTCAACACCCACCAGCAGTGGCTCTGCCGGCAACTCGCGGACCTGGGGTATGTCGTGACCCGGCAGGTCGCGGTGCCGGATACCGGCAGTGATATTGAGCAGGCCGTGCGGGAAGCTCTTGCGCGCGCCGATCTCGTTATCGCGACCGGAGGCCTGGGTCCGACTTCGGATGACCTGACGCGGGATCTGGTGGCGCAGTTGCTCGGGAAGGAGTTGCGGGAAGACGCAGCGGTGCTGGCGCATATCAGCCATATCTTCGAGCGCCTCAAGCGGCCCATGCCGGAACGGACAAAGGTGCAGGCGTTGATCCCCGAGGGGGCGATCGTGCTGCACAATCCTTATGGCACCGCACCCGGATTGGCGATGGAAGTCCGGCCTAATCTGTTTCGCGCGGACGGCAAACCGAGTTGGCTGATTATGCTGCCCGGCCCGCCGCGGGAACTGCGGCCCATGTTCACTGACTCGGTCGTGCCGCTGCTGCGGCACGAACTGCCCCTCGTGAGCGGGTTTGTCTGCCGCACGCTGAGGACAACGAGCGTCGGTGAATCGGTCGTCCAGGAGAAGGTCGGCGGCCCGTTGCAACGCTGGGTTGAGGCTGGCCTTGACCTGGGCTACTGCGCGCGCCCCGGCCAAGTGGATGTGCGCCTGGCCGCGAGCGGAGGTAGTGCGGAGCAACGGGTGCGGGAAGCGGAGGCGGTCGTTCGGGAGGTGCTCGGCACACACATTTACGGCGTGGAGGACGACGATCTGGAGACAGTCATTGTGCGCCTGCTTACTGAGCGCAAGCTGACGTTAGCCCTTGCCGAGTCCTGCACCGGGGGCTGCATCGCGAATCGAATAACGAATGTGCCCGGCGCCTCAGCCGTCCTGCTCGCGGGAGTGGTCAGCTACAGCAATGCCGCCAAGCAGAAGTTCCTCGGCGTCCAGGCGAACACTTTGGCCGAGCATGGCGCCGTGAGTGAAGCCGTGGCGCGCGAAATGGTCGAAGGCGCCCGCCGGCAGACGCAGGCGGATTACGCGCTGGCAGTGACAGGGATTGCGGGCCCCAGCGGCGCTACGCCCGACAAGCCTGTCGGGACCGTGTTCATAGGCTTAGCCGGCGCTTTCGGGATCGTGGTTGAGCGCCACTTTAATCCATACGATCGCGAGACCTTTAAGCAGCTCACTACCCAACAGGCGCTGGAGTTGCTGCGGCGGAAAATCCTCCCAAACGGCAGAGGGTAGAGTGCCGGAACCTGGATCTTACTGCTGGTTCGGGTAGAGGGTCTGGAGGCAATCCGGGCACAGGCCGTGGGTGAAGGTGGCCTCGGAGTGCTCTTCAACGTAATCATCGACCTGGCTCCAATAGCCCTTGTCGTCGCGGATCTTCTTGCAGGCAGAACAGATCGGCAGCAGGCCGCTCAGCAACTTCACCTTCGCCAGGGCCGCTTCCAATTCGGTGTTCTTCTCGCGCAGGGCCTGTGCCGTGCGTGTGCGCTCGGCCATCTCTAATTGGAGTTGGTCGTTGGCCCGCTGCAGGCCGGTCGCCTGCTTTTCGAGTTGGACCCGCAATCGCCGCAGTTCCAGTTGCGTCTGAACGCGGGCGAGCAGTTCCTCGACTTGGAACGGCTTCGAAACGAAGTCCACCGCCCCCAGCTTCAAGCCCTCTACCCGCTGGACCATTTCCGTGACCGCACTGAGGAAAATGACGGGGAGGTCGCGAGTCTCCGCCCGCGCCTTGAGCTGCCGATAAACCTCGAACCCGCCCATGCCCGGCATGCGGATGTCCAGGAGAACCAACTCCGGCAGCCGGGCTGCGACGGAAGCCAGCGCCTGCTCTCCGCTACTCGCTGAAAGCACCTCATAGCCTTCCGGCGCCAGCGTATCCACTAGCAGCTTCAGAGACGCAGGGGCGTCGTCCACGATTAAGATGGTGCCTTTGTCAGTCATGTTGCCTTGCGGGCCGGCGCTTCCATTGCGCCGCAACACTTCCGATGATTTCAACAATCGGCGCGGCGTCAATCCCTATCGGGGTGCCGCCTCGGCGGCGGCGGCGGCCGCGGTGTGGACGATCAGGACAGGACTTGCCAATTTCTGGCACTCACAGATATCTGAGAGGGGGCTAAAGCAGACGAATCGCGATGACGTGTTGAGCTCACAGACGAAATGTACGCGTTGGTTGCAAGGGTGGTGTTCAGCGGGGAGCGTGGTGGCTGCGTGGCGCGGTGCCTGGTTGAGTTCACAGAGAAAACATGCGCGCTGGGATCAAAGCCGCTGTCCAGCAAGGAATGCGGCGGTTGCGTTGCTAGTAGGCGGGTCATGCATAGCACGACTCGATACCAAAATTGCGGCAACCGGTTCCGGCCCCTGGCCAACGGTCTAACGCTCGCAGCGGTTTGTCTATTACTCTATATCAGCCCGGCGGCGACCAGTCTTGCTGAAGACTTGCTGCCAACCCCTACCTTGACCCTGAGCTGGATTGCCAGCACGAGCACCAACGTCACAAATTACAAGATATATTACGGCACGACCAGTGGCAGCTACACACAGGCGGTTTCGGCTGGCCCGCTGACGCAAGCAACGATTACCGGGCTGACGCCCGGGACCACCTATTTCCTTGCAGCGACGGCGACGGATGACGCGGGACTGGAGAGCGGATACTCGATCGAAATCGCGTTCGTCGTGCCCGCGGGCCGGCCGGACCAGGGCCAGCCGGAGCTAAGCCTGCTCCGGTCCGGGACCGATTCGGTCTTGCAGTGGTCGACCAACTACGCCGGGTTCACGCTGCAGTGGAGCACCAGTCCGGTCGAGGGATGGACCGACCTGACGTCCAGCCCTTCCATCTCGGGCACCAACTATACCTGCACGAGCACGTCGAGCGCGGATCTGCAGTATTATCGACTAATGAAATGACGGGATGGGGTGGCGGCTACGAAAGAACGGGGAACTGCGGCGCTGACCCGGCAGTTTCAAGCCTGCGACCGGCCCCGGTGCCGGCTGACAGCTAATACTTGGCAGAGGGCGTGCTTGGGGCGATACTGAGTCAGTTGTGCAAAAGGTCTCCGACAGCGCGGCGAGCAAGATCCTTGTCATGGATGACGAGGATAGTTTTCGTCAGGTGATCACCAAGTGCCTGACCCAGAGTGGCTTTGAGGTTGTGTCGGCTTCGGATGGCAAGGCGGGAGTGAGCCTGGCGGCAGAGACGCTGCCGGACCTGATCGTGTGCGATCTGAACATGCCCGGCATGACTGGCCACGAGGTGCTGGCGGCGCTGCGGCGCGACCCGAAGCTTGCCGACATCCCGCTCATCTTTCTCACGGGCCAAACCCAGCCACGGCAGGTGCGCCACAGCATGAACCTCGGGGCGGATGACTATCTGACCAAACCGATGGCCCTGGCGGATCTGCTCAGCGCCATCAAGGTGAGGCTGGACCGCCGCCAGACCCAGCGGCAAAGGCAGGAACAGCAAATGGAACGCGCGATGCGGCTCTTCCAGGGAATCGTGCATGACCTGCGCGACCCGCTCTTCGTGGTTCTCGGTTACACCGACATGCTGCGGGGCGGCGTCGGCAAGACGCCAGAGGCCGGGCAGAATTCCGGGCAGATTCTTGACCGGATGCAGCAGGCAGTTCTCCGCATGCAGGCGATTGTTTCAGAGATGCTGTTCCTGGCCCGGTCGCGGACACAGCGACTGGCGTTTGATCCTGGTCCGCTCGACCTGCGTGTTTTTTGCGAACAAATCCTGGCGGACCATGAGGAAAGCCACCGGGTAAGCCTGGAGTGCGTGCCGGATCGGTTCCCCGTGACTGCGGACGCGCTCCGGCTGCGGCAGGCGCTGGACAACCTGCTGTCCAATGCGCTGAAGTACTCGGATGGGCCGGTCCTGGTCCGCCTGAGTTCCAACGCCAAGAGCTGCCTGATTGAGGTCAGCGACCAGGGCATCGGGATACCGGCCGCCGAGCAGACCAGTATTTTCCAACCGTTCTTCCGGGCCTCGAATACCGGCGATCGGCCCGGCCACGGCCTGGGGCTTTCGATTGTCAAAAGCTGTATTGAGCAACATGGAGGGAGCGTTCGATTCCTGAGCAGCGAGAGTCAGGAGACCACCTTCTTCCTGGAGCTACCCAGGTCATCCCTCTCGAAGCAAGCAGCCCAACCAGGGGCGCTGGGTCCCGCGGATGGATCCAAGGGAATGGCCGACCCATCGCCGGAAGCCCCGACTGCAATGGCAACCATGAGCACCGGGGCCCTGCCAGAGAAGACGGGCAAGTTAAGAGGCATCCTTGTTGACGACGACCCGCTGGTGCGGAGTCTGATGCGGGACCTTCTCGAAACTGCCAGCGACGTCCTCATTGTGGGAGAAGCGGGGACAGTTGCCCAGGCGCGTGCGCTGGTAAAGCAACATGAGCCGGAGGTCGTGTTTCTGGATGTGAGCCTGCCGGATGCGTCCGGTTTCGATCTGCTGCCGGACCTCAAAGCGGATGCCTCGGTAATATTTGTCACCAGCGCGGAGGAGTATGCCTTGCAAGCGTTTGACTGCGAGGCGGTGGATTATTTGCTGAAGCCCGTCAGCCTGGAGCGGTTGCAAAAAGCGCTGGCGCGGGTGCGCCAGCGGCTGGCGACGCAACCCGCGGCGGCGGCGGCGAGCTTCCCGCCGGCCGGTTCCTTCCTGGTCAAGACCCTGACGGAGAAGCGGCTGGTCAAGGTGAGTGAGATCGAGCGAATTGTCGCTTACGGCGAATACTCCTGGGTTTACTGGCAAGGGAACAAGAAGGGGGCCTTGCTGCGAAAATCTCTGAGGCAATGGGTAAAGGAATTGCCGGACGAGCAGTTCATTCGGGTTCACCGCCGCGCGATTGTGAACCTCGCGTGCATGGAACGTATCGAGAAACTTGCCAACCGGCGGATGCAGATCCATCTGCGCGACTCGGCGGAACCAATCCTCGTAAGTTTGCGTCTGGCTGCTACTCTCAACCGCAAGCTCAAGACCCTGCAGGGCTTTAGCGGCTGCGTAGAGGACCAGCGGGAAATGGGTGACCCTTCTTAGGTCAGTTTGCGGTGGGCGTGAGCTTCTCTGCGGCGTGCTGGAACAGGTCGGTCATATACGCCTCAGTATTCGGGCCGAACCAGCCCATCAGCCCCATTTCATAATTCATTCCCCCCTGTTCATCGCGGACGTTGTAGTATTCGTCGGGGGATAGGTATCCGAGGTAGGCCCCCGAATGGCTGGTCACCCAGAGATCCAGTCCCTTGCGCTTGGCCCACGCCTGCCACTTGACACTGGTCTCGCCACTGAAGTCATAGGGCATACCGACGAACAGGACATCGCCCACGCGGGCCACCTGCATGCGGCCCACCGGCGGCACGCCGAACAGCTTGGCGAAAACGGGGGAGACGCGGTAATTTGGGCTCGCGGGCCGCATCTGGAACGGCGGCATGTCAAAGTTCGACACCTCGGAGACAATGTCCACGTGATCCTTGAATACGGGCTGGCCAATCGAGGAAAGCAGTTTCCTGGCTAATCCTTTCCCCATTGCCTCGGCCCGCTCCGCTGAACCGGGACCCTCCGGAGTCTTGGGCCCCATTGAGCCCACCGCACCACCGAGATAGATCGCCATCGCCCCCGTTTCATTCTCCACCGCACGCTGAAACTGTCCCGGATATTCACTGGTAAACTCCAGCATGCGCTGGCCAAAGACCGTGGGATGCGCGGAATAGCGCATGACATAGCAGCGCTTCCCGCCGCCCTTGTCGAGGATCAGCCAGTTCAAGGTGGAATCCACCGGGGCCTGGCGGGTTCGGTTGCGGATGTACTCGGGAACATCTACCATACCATGTGCGATACGCGCCGGCCCCATGCTGTTATAGGCATCGAGGATCGCTTGTGAAAACCGCTCTGCCAGAAACTCGACCACCGCCGGGTCATATTTGCCATAGGAGATATTGGCCGCTAGGCCCGGGGCCAGTCCGCCGGGACCGCAATGGCTGTGGCTGGTCTGATACAGCACCTGGTTGGCAGTGATCGGCGACTTCGCGGCCAGCCGTTTCTCCACCTCCGATGTGAGGTTCGGGAGTGTCTGCAGCATGTCGGCGCCGACCAGTGCCAGGTAGTCATCTCCGTCGAACAAGACCACCGCTTTCACGTACAGGGGATCATGCACGCCGGTGGAGCGTTTTTCGTTGGGCCGCCCGCCGTAGCCCGCCATCGGCGTCCCCACCTTGGGGGTCATATCTACTGATGCCCAGCCGGCCTGGAGTGCCTTGGGTTCCGGGGACAAATGCGTCTTCGCCACTGCCGCGTCAATGGCGGCCGCGGCCTGTGGATAATGCCCCGCCTTGTAGTCGCTGTCCTTGTAAACTGGCCACGGTCCGACAACCGCGACGAAGGCAACCGCCAGCACCAGGATCAGAAGCAGCAGGCCCACCAGTATCTTTTTGAAGCGCGACATGGCAAAATTCCTGAGAAGGGTATAGCTCCGGCTAATACCGAGCGGGAAAGCATTAGCGGAGCAGGAACTGCCGGTGCTGTTTAAACGTGTCGCGTAGGGAGAGGGACATTTCGTCCTGGATGCCCTGCAGATCACGATACACCGCGGCATTCCTGGAATCGGGTTCGGCCGTTTCGCCGGCGTTGAGCGCCACGAACTGGTCGGTCACGTCGCCGATTGAGACTTTCTCTCCCTTTTGCAGGCGCCAGCACCAGAGCGCCTGCAAGGCCGCGCCATAGGCCGCGCCTTCGCTCACCTTCAAAGTGACGACCTCCGCGTCGAACACATCCGCCATGATCTGGCGCCAGACCTTCGACTTGGCCCCGCCACCCGTGGCGCGGATTTGGGTGGGTTTGACGCCCAGTTCCGCGAGCCGGCGCAAGCCATAGTTCATGCCCAGCGTCACGCCTTCCATCGCGGCGCGGGCGAAGTGGCTGGCCTCGAAGGTCTTCTGATTCACGCCAAACCAGACACCCGTGCCGTCCGGCACGTTCGGCGTGCGCTCACCCTCGAAATACGGCAGCAGCAGCAGGCCCCGCGAGCCTGCCGGGACTTTGGCGGCCTCGGTGGCGAATCGTTCGTGCGACCAACCGAAATCCTCACGCACCATCTCAGTGGCGACGGTGACATTCATGGTGCAGAGCAGCGGCAGCCAGCGGTTGGTGGAATCGCAGAAGGCCGCAATTTCGCCGCGCGGATCAACGACCGGCTTCTCGGCGCAGGCGTAGATGGTGCCGCTGGTGCCGAAGCTGGCGGTGATGACGCCCGCGCGTGTGTTGCCGGTGCCGATGGCACCCATCATGTTGTCCCCGCCGCCGGCGCTGACCAGCACACCCGGGTTCAAGTCGAGCTGTTTGGCCGTGGAAGGTTGCAGGGTGCCGGCGGGCCGGTCGCTGCCCATCAGGGGCGGCAGTTTGCCGGCGAGATCGGGGTCAATTGCCGCCAGCACCGCCTCCGACCATTTGCGTTTGCGCACGTCGAGCAGCGCGGTGCCGCTGGCGTCACCGTACTCCATGGTCTTCTGGCCCGTGAGCCAGAAATTCAGGTAGTCGTGCGGCAGGAGCACAGTTGCCAGGCGCTGATAGTTCTTGGGCTCATGCTTCTTGAGCCAGAGAATCTTGGACGCGGTGAACCCGGGCAGGACCGCATTGCCGAGCGCGCGGATAGTCTGCTTCAACCCGCCCACCTCCTCGGTAATCTCTTCGCACTCGGCGGCGGTGGAGGTGTCGCACCAAAGCTTGGCCGGGCGGATGACCTCGCCGTCCTTGTCGAGCGGCACAAAGCCGTGCTGCTGTCCGCTCACGCCGATGGCTTTGACCTCGGCGGCAACGGCCCTGGCCTGGCGCAGCGCGCGACGGATGGCGCTAGCGGTGGCGTCGCGCCACGTGTGGGGATGCTGCTCTTTGGCGCCGGGGGGCAGGTCGGGAATCAGGTCATACTCCTGCGCTGCCGAGGCGAGGACTTTCCCATCGCGGGCGTCCACAACGAGGACCTTGGTTGATTGCGTGCCACTATCGATGCCGAGTAAGAGTGTTCTCATAGCTGGTTTGGTTCAGAGATCATGCAGGGGATACCAAAAGCCCGGCGCGGGGGAAAGGACTTTGAGGGCGCGCCGAAAATCGGTAATCAGTGATCAGTAATCAGTAATCGGTAATCAGGCCAGAGGAATGCCGAACCAGCCCGCAATAGCCAACCAGGAGGTCGTGGTCCAGGTATCGAGGATTTGCTGCACCAGTGGGACCTGGAGCACCAGGATCAGAATGAACAGTCCGTAGCGGGCGATCTGGTGGTAGGTCTCGCAACTCATCCCAATCATGGCGCGCACCACCTGTGAGCCATCCAGCGGGGGAATCGGCAGCAGGTTGAAGAAGCACAGCAGCAAACTCAACCGTGAGGTGTTCAGGCAGACCTCCACCATGCCGGAGGAATGAACCATGTAGCCCACGCGAGCCAAACCCATGATCACGATGGCGAGCAGCAGGTTCATCCACGGCCCGGCCAGCGTCACCATGATGTCGTCGGAGCGCGGGTTTCGGAAGTTGTCCGAGTTGACCGGCACCGGCTTAGCCCAACCGGCGAAGAAGCCCCCCGGCGCCAGGAAAACCATCAGCAACGGCACGACCACCGTTCCGATCGGGTCAATGTGAACCAGCGGGTTGAGCGAGACGCGGCCCTGGGAGTGAGCCGTGTCATCGCCCAATTTCCAGGCCATCCAGGCATGGCCGAATTCGTGGAAAGTCAGCAACACCAGCAGCCCCAGGTAGAGGATCAATCCGCTGACCAGTTGTCTTGGGTCCATTCCCCGGCAAGCTAGCAAGTCGTGGACTGAGTGGACAGCGGATAAAGAAGGGATTGCGGTGGAATGGGTGTTCACCCGGCGGGTGGCCGCGAAAGAGGCTCTCGACCATGGCGAATTCCTTTCCCATCCGTGTCAGCCTGTCATCCGCGGTTTCTGAACTGCCGAATTTAGGATCAAATGTATTGCGAGTGCCTGCCCTGCCTACTAAAACAAAGGCGGCAGGTGCGGCCAGAGAAAACCGCCCTGTAATGAAGAATTGGTTTACCCGCTTCGCCCATGAGCAACAGGACCGAAATCATCCCCGCCCAGGACATCACGCCCCTGATCCACTCCATCCGCGACCAGCGGGTAATCCTGGATAACGCCCCGACCAGCTTGTACAAAGCCCCCACAAAGGCTCTGAACCAGGCTGCCAGGTGAAATCGTGCGAAGTTCCCAGAGAACCTTCTGTTACAACTCACGTGGGAAGAGGCCGCCCGCTTGCCTTCTTTAAGGTCAGACTTTGTGACCTTAATGCGAGGCCGGTATTTGAAATGCAGGCCTTTCGCCTTCACCGAGCACGGTGCCCTCCCTCAGTGCCAAACCGCCAAATGGAACCGGCAAGTGGAAACTCCAGCCAGCCGGTCAAGGAAGCCAAGCCGCCGTCGCCGCTGCCGATCCTGTGAACCCAATTCCAGCTTTCAGATCTCCCAATTTCAGCCTCTCGGCAGAGCCGGCCCGCCTTTAGCCTTTCGGCTTCGCCCTCGGCTCGTTGCTGGAAAGTGGCAGCAGTAAGCACTGACACTGGCCTGGAAAAGGCTAAAGGCTAAACGCTGAAGGCTGAAGACTCGCCCTGCGCAGGTTTTTAGGCGCCGTTTCCCGTCCTTCAGCTTTTAGCAATCAGTCCTCAGCCCTGAATGCTATCCTTGGTGGCGGTCTGGGGGTGGTCTGGGGGCGGCCTGACGTGGGTCGCACAAGCCTATGATCTTGCACGCCTTACGAGATTAGCGATGTGGCTTTGGGTGCGCGTATCTGCCCGGGGCATAGACGGCGCAGGTCCGGCGGAGCCCCGGTGCAGGCCCGGCGAGGCTCCCATGTAGTGCGCTTAAGAGTCTGCCGTTGAGCCACTTGCGGTGCACATTCTTATCAGTTTCACCGCGCACTTCCAAAAGCTGGCCTATAGCGCCACTAACACGACCGCTTACAACGCTTACCGATTCCAGATGGACCGGTGGCCAATCCCGCGCAGGCGGTGGCCATGCAACTGGACGAATTGGAGTTCCTGCTGGTCCCGTCGCCCTACTCGTATTCGTGTTCCTTCGGCGATAGGGCAACCTCCACTAACCAAAGCCCGCAACACACTTACGCTGCCAATGGCACCTACAATGCCACGCTGGTGGTTTCAGATGGCCTCTCGACTGCGACGATTGCAACTACTATTTATGCCGCCCCGCCGATTCTCAGAGTTTCGCAGCCTGGGGCGGGCTTGCTCGGCTTGAGCTGGCCGACATGGGCCGACGACTATGGGCTGCGCAGCGCCTCGAAGCTGGCCCCGCCAATTGTGCGGGCGCCGGTTACCAACGACCCGACGACGGCAGGCGATTGGTATAATATGACTCGGCCAATCAATTCAACCGGCCAGCGCTTTCTCAAGTTGCAACGGTCGGTAAATCCGGGCCCGGTGCCAATCGGCCCTTAGCCCGGTTATTTCACACCCTTGAACGCCGCGTGAGGGCACGCGGCCTACAGCCGGGGTGCGCGCTTGTAGGCCGCGTGCCCTCACGCGGCGCAGTGTTGGCGTTTCCATCGGAGTGTGAATTGTCCAGGTTAGGTGCGATGCAAGGCTGTTCATGCTGGCACGATGCCTCGCCGACCAGCCAGCCGCATGCTGCGCGGTGATAGTCCACTGCAGAGTTCTATTCCGATTACGCCGCAAGAAAGTTCCTGCTATCAGTTTCTGCTGAAACCCCTGGACGCTCTAGCCCTACCTTCGCACGTCTGAGGGCAGATGGTTGCCAGATGGATGCAAAACACCAGATAAAGACGCCTCGAATTGTCGCTGACTCGATGCATAGGCTACATGAAGGAATAGGACTACAGAGT
>Ga0194060_10002527_pt1 | contig 13009 bp, 9 predicted proteins | sample SepL225m_MetaG_FD_163427 | JGI IMG/M metagenome (GOLD analysis project Ga0194060, IMG submission 163427) | Anoxic zone freshwater microbial communities from boreal shield lake in IISD Experimental Lakes Area, Ontario, Canada - Sep2016-L222-5m | ecosystem: Environmental > Aquatic > Freshwater >... | reverse complement strand
GTCCCCACCCGCCCCGTTAACCTTGCAACCGAGGGCATCAAATTCATTGGCCAGGGAGATGATCTCCTCGAACTTGTCGCACACGAGATGGCTGTGGAGCGCGCGTTGAACCCCGGTATTCTGATTGAATACCCGGCCAAGCTCCGCTAAGTCGCCGGACTCAAGCGCTTTTTTTGCTTCGCGCGCCAGCTCGCGAAGCCGTTCCAGCCGAGGATCCATTGAGGGCTCTTTTCCGAGGTCGGCAATAACCATCTTGTGGATCGCCGATGAGTTATGCGGGTTGCCTATGTAGGTGAGAATGAGCCGATGCTCAAGTTCCCACCAGGTACTGTCGGGAATATCCAGCGGCGTGATAATGGCGCGCGGGAACTCCACGATATCGGTAAAATTGATACCGCCGTAGGCGCTGGCAAGCTGATCTTGAACACCGCACTCCAGCCCCAGCTCCTCGGTTTCGAGCGCATGCGCCAGCGCGGCTGTTTCGTGGGGGGTAAGCGGTTTGTCTCCAAGCGCTCCAAGCGCCCCGATCAACGCCACGGAAACCGCCGCGGAGGTCCCCATGGATGCCCCGGGCGGGGCATACGAGAAAATATTGATCCGCAGCGCACGATTCTTGGGAATACTCATGCGCTTGATGGCGGCCTCGATCAGGGGATGCTTGTCGTAGACGATATGTTCAGGATCCAGCTCATACGACATTCCGTAGTTTTCGGCAAAGACTATAAGGCGGCCGCCCGTGTCTTCGAGCGGCAAGGGATGGATCTGGACTTCAACGTAGGGATAGATCGCGACATTGCATACCGCACCCGATCGGGCAAAATTGGTATCGGTCCAACCGCCGACATCACAAATGCGCGTCGGGGCAATCGCATTGATTACAAACTGTTCCGCGGCTTTTTTTGCAGGTTTTGAATGCAAACTTGTTCTCGCTTCTGATTCGGTTCTGTCTGAATACTCTCGCGCCATGAAACCTTGGAGGAGTAAACCAAATCATCACCGCCAACACAAGACCAGACAACTAAGCAACACACTGATAAGAAATCGTCGAGCCCATCCGGGATCTCCGGGCAGACGCACCTAAATCACACGAAACAAAGACATTATTCGCCACCCGCTACGCTTAAGATACCGGAACACTGAGAGGAACAGATATGGCCTATTCCCGCGAATTCAGTTATTGTCCCGCGCATGGCTTTCGACCATGCATGAGCGATTGAGGTGGAAGCGCATCAGGGGAAAACTGAGTAAGCGGGTGAACCTTACATGGGTTAGACACCAATATGCACGACTTTGAACATATCCGGAATTATGAATGGAGTGAAATCGGCAAACGCTTCTGGCCGATGGTAAAACCCTATCGATGGCAAATGCTGCTGGCCGGAACTTTAGTTGCCCTGGTGGGATTGGCCGTCGCGCTGCAACCCTTGTTTGCAAAATACGTCATTGATATCGCCATCCCTCAAAAAAACATCCGGCTGGCATTAATGGCCGCCTCTGTTTTTCTGCTCGTCATGTTTGTGCGCATGGCCCTGTGGTTCTGGGCGATGACCGTGGTGTACTATACCCAGCAAAAAGTCATCTTCGCGTTGCGGGTAAGCAGTTTTTCCCATTTGCAGTCGCTCTCCCTGCGTTTCCATAATCAATTCCCTTCCGGATTTCTTTACGAACGGGTATTTGGAAACTCAATCAACACGCTTGGCAATTTCATTCAGATTGTATTCAGCCAACTGGCGGTTTACGTCGTAGGCCTGATATTCAGCCTTGGGTTTTGTTTATACCTAAGCCCCGTATTGACACTGGTAATCCTGGGAGGCGCCATTGGCTATGTCGTCGTGGCAAAAATCCTGTCGAAACGGATTTATGCCAAAACCAGGACTGCCACCGAAGCGGGTATGCATATTGTCAGCGTGATCATGGATAAATTGCGGGGGCACAAGACAATTCAGGCCTTTGCCCTTGAGAATCAGGTCCAGGAAGAATTCACGCGCCAATTGTGGCCGGCGATGGCCAAATGGCTGGACTCCACCCTGGAATCCATGAAACTGAGCTTTGTCACTGAAGGCCTGAGCTACACGATCTCAGCAAGTGTCATTGTCGGGGGCGCCTGGCTGGTCATGGATAATCCCACCCACTTTCCACTGGGCACCCTGGTGGCCTTCATGGGATATCAAGGCACCCTGATCGGCATGATCCAGGCGATGACCAATGTCTATGGACAAACGATGGGGGCGCGTTCGGCCTTTGACCAACTGTACACCGTGCTGGATACGCAAAGCAGTGTGCCGGAACGGAAAGGCGCGGTGATGCCCGTCTCCGTCGAGCCCTGCATCGAATTCCGTAATGTCAGTTTTGGATACACCAACAGACCCGTTCTGAAAAACATCAACCTCACGATACCTGCCCGCAAAACCGTTGCCTTGGTTGGCCGCAGTGGTTGCGGTAAAACTACCCTGGCGAGTTTGTTGATCCGCTTTTATGACCCGGAAAGTGGCGCCATTTTACTGGGAGGTCACGACATCCGCGAGTTACCTGTGCGCGAATACCGCAAGAAATTTGGCGTGGTATTACAGGATCCCTTCCTGTTTGACACCACCATTGAGGCCAATCTGCGCTGCATCAAGCCCGAGGTAAGCAACGAAGCCTTAATTAAGATCCTTCAATACGCTTGTGCCTGGGACTTTATCAATGAACTCCCCGACAAACTGCAACATAAGGTCGGCGAAGGCGGCAGCCAGTTATCCGGGGGGCAGCGGCAGCGTTTATCCATCGCCCGCTGCATGCTGACGGACAGTCAAGTCGTCATCCTTGATGAAGCAACCTCCGCCTTGGACCCGGAATCAGAACAGATGGTACAGCAGGGGTTAGGGGTCTTATGCAAAGACCGAACCGTCGTGGTCATCGCCCATCGTCTCAGTACTATCCGCAATGCCGACCACATCGTGGTGATGGACGAAGGCCGGATTATCGAGGAAGGCAATTTTGATTCCCTACTGGCAAAAGACGGCCTCTTCGCACGCCTCCACTCCATCGCCACCAGCACCAGTGTCGAGAAAATCAAGATCGAGGAAGCCGGGTTCGCCTGAGCAACAGTCCGTCCAGGGCACAAAGTCGATCCCGCCCGCCTTCCCTTCGCGCGAGCGCAACGCGTTCGAGATGGCGGCGTTATTCGGCTTCAATCAAATCCGCCGAGATTCTGGCCGATTCATAGATTGTGGGCAGACCGGATCCGGGGTGAGTGCCCCCGCCCACCAGATAGACACCGTCAACTTCTTCGAATTTATTGTGGGGCCTGAAATAGAGCATCTGCGTCAACGTGTGTCCGAGATTGAACGTGGCCCCCAGGAACAGGTTGAACTCCTCCACCCACGTCGTCGGGGTGATAACCTTCTCCTGCACAATGTGAGACGCTATATCCTTCATCCCCGTCTTTGACGCAACACGGGCAATGACCTTATCCCTGTATTTTGCCGTCAGTTCCGGTGTCCATTGGATACCACTGCGGGTATTCGCCACCGGCACCAGGATATAGAGCGCCGAATGGCCTTTCGGCGCCAGGCCCGGATCCGTGATGGTGGCATTCCTGACGTACACCGACATGTCGTCCGACGGCCCTGCGCCGCGCGCTATGTCCTCGATATTGGCCCTGTAGTTGTCGGCAAATATGACGTTATGGTGGGGCTCGTCGTAGACCTTGTCCAGGCCGAGATACAACATGAACGTCGAGCAGGAATATTTCTTGTCCTGCAGCCTGGCGGGCGAGTATTTCCGGATGATTCCGGGCTCGAAAAGAGTTTCCATCGCGTGCCCGAAATCGGCGTTGACAACCACGTCGTCCGCCGCCACGGTCGAGCCGTCAGATAGAACCACGCCACAGGCGCGTCCGTTCTTCACGATAACGTTCCGCACCCTCGTACCCAGCCTGAAAACTGCACCGTGCTCAACGGCCACCTTTGCCATTGCCTCGGAAATGACGCTGAGCCCTCCCATGACATGATCGATCCCGAAGGCGTGCTCAACATAGGGAATGATCCCAAACGCCCCGGGGCACTGCCATGGGGACATTCCAAGATACTTACTCTGGAACGTAAACGATATCCGGAGCTCTTCGTCGGAAAAGTAGTCACCCAGTACATCGTAGAGGTTCCTGCCGATCGACAGGCGGGGAAACGCCCTCAACATCGGCTTGGAGAACATGGAAAACAGAGAGCCATAGGGTCTCTTGAGACACGGATACATCCTGTCGAAACGAGCCGCTTCACGGACATGAAACTTGTCAAGTCCCACGCCGTTACCCGGGAAAACCCTGTCGATTTCCGACTTCATCCGGCTCCTGTCCGTCGTGGGAAATAACTCCCTGTCACGAAAGGTCAGCTTATACATGGGATCAAGCGGCTTGATATCGAGGTAATCGTCAGCCGAACGTCCGGCAAGTTGGAACACTTCCCGCAAAATAAAGGTCATCATCAGGAATGTCGGCCCGATATCGAACATATACGGACCCAGTTTCATCGCCGCATTGCGTCCACCGACAAGCGGTTTCTGCTCGAACACGATCACCTTGTGACCCCGCCTTGCCAGGATCATCGCGGCGGTCAATCCGCCCGGCCCCGCACCTATGATAGCTATCCGTTTCGCACTCATATTCATGATCCCCGTTTATCATCCTGCCGAATCTGACTCTGAAGCGCTACCCTTTCGTGATGGCGGGTTCAGTAGTGAAAAGAAGCCCGCTGCATCAGTACGCAACAGTGATTTTGACGATTTCATTTGTCGACTCAATTTTGAACTTGGCTGATTCAAAAGCTGGCGGCCCTCCCTTGCCGCGAACATCCCTCGAAACACCGTAACCCTCGCGAGGTACACCAACCAGGTTGGTGTCCATCCGGCCATTCAGGTTCTCGTCGTGCAGGACTCCCACAGCATACTCGGCAGGAACCAAACCCCTGAACTCCGTAACGGCCACGCCGCCGGAAATGGCCACGGAATTTGTCATGGCTGCGACAGCGGCATCCGACGGAAATCCGCGGGGACTGCTAAAAAGCGACACCCTTGCCACGCCGGTGTCGTTCCTGAATCCGTTGATCCTCACCACCAGGCTCACCTTTTTCCCGTCCGCAGTATTTCCCACTTTCGGCACTTCATTGGTAGCGGCGACAGACTGGTGACACTGAAGACATGCGGCCACGGCCAGAGATGAAGCCAATGAAGCCAGGGACAGGAAAACTGTTTCTCGGCCATGACATTTCATTCTTCTCCCTTTAATGATTCATTCAGGTTACCGCCTGCCTCTGAGATCGGGGCAGATTTCCATCTTCGCCCCTACTTACTGACACTGTCCTGAATCTGATCGCAAGTACACCAGATCCGTCTTACCAACACAATACCCGATGATGGCTGGCGAGAATTCGGTTCCGCGTGTGTCGGCACGAACCACGCACCGGAAGCCGAGATCGAAACTGGACGTCCCCACCGGCAGATGCTCGTAGTCGCCGCGGCTGGCGGCGCGGAACCGCCAGGGCGTGGCGTCCTGCCACGAGCCCCCGCGCACCACGCGCCAGACGCCGGTGGCCGGCCCGGCCGGATTTCGCGCCGGGGCGTGGCGGTAATAGTCCGCTCCATACCAATCGGCACACCACTCCGCGACGTTCCCCGCCAGGTCGCGCACCCCATACGGGTTTCCCGCAAAGGTGCCGGCCGGCGCGGAATAGACAAAGCCATCCGTATAGGTATCCAGGAAATACCGGGAGGGAAGGGGCTGCGTGCCAAAGGTCGCATCTGCGAAATTCCCCGCGCCCGGCGGCGGCGGCCAGGCCTCGCCCCACGGGAAGAGGCGTTGCTCCCCGCCCCGGGCCGCCTTCTCCCACTCGGCCTCCGTGGGCAGCGCCGCACCCGCCCACGCGGCATAAGCCCGGGCGTCCTGCCAGGAGACATTCACAACCGGATGGTTTTCCACCCCCGCGGCGGCCTTGCGCCCACTGACCGCCACCTGGCGCGGCTCCGGCGGCATGGCCCGCCCCGTGGCCTGGCAGAACTTCCGGTATTGTGCCACGGTCACCTCGGCCTGATACATGTAGTAGGCGTCCAGGTAGACCGTGCGCTGGGGCAGCTCGTCACGGAAGTGGAACAGGTCGCCGCGCTGCGCCCCGGGCTGCTGGAGCCACGCCGCACGCTGCGCCTCGTTGGTACTCCGCCAGAAATCGCCAAAGGAGGTGTGCCCCTCTTTCATCGTAGCCTGGACCAGATCGGCCAGGCTACGGTCGGGATGCGCCGCCAACCACGCCGTCCGCTCCGCTTCGCTCGTCCCCCTGCGGAACTCCCCGGCGGGGATAAGCACCATCACCGCGCCATCCAGCGCGTTGGTCTGCATGACCGGTATATGGGCCCGGGCGACGGTGACCGTCCCCGTCGCCTCGCGCACCGGCGCGCACACAGGGGATTGGGAAGGCAAACCGCTTAGTGCACCGGTGGGCGCTGGCGCCCGGCCGGGCCCTGCGGTGCCGTACAACGCCTCCGCCGCCTTTACAAACTCGTCGAAGGTCCAGGTCCAATAGAGGAAGGCCTGCTGCGCCTGCGGATCTTCCGCCATCGCGGCCAGCGCCTGGTCTCGCAGCGCTTTCATGCGGGCCACCACGTCCGGCGGCCAGCTCTGGCGGAAATACTCATCGTCCGGGAATCGCAAGGACCCCTCCCCCGCGCTGCGCATCGCCTCCGGCAGCAGGGGGCGAGTCCAGTTGGCGCCCTCCCAGCGCTCACACTCCAGCCGCAACAGCGCCCGGGCACTGGCCGCGCCGGCACCGAAAAGGCGCCTGCACATCTCGTCGAGCACCGCGTCCACGTCCAGCTCGGGGTTCCACAGCACCCGCATCCAGACGTACCATGTGGGCGCCGCCGTGGTCCAGCAGGGGAGCGAGTACGTGGGCACCTGGCTTCCGACGATGAGGTCCTGGTTGGTCCGGTAGAACGACTGCACCACGTGCGGATACTGAACCGGGCCCAGCGTCCAGTCGCTCGGGCCATAGAATCCAAACCGCGCGCCGACGATCGGGCGGCGGGTGCCATCTGCCCTGGACGGTGGGCCCTTCACGCTATTGGCCCAGGCACGCAGCCGTGCTTCCTCCCGCTGGCGGACCTCCGGCTGGTGCAGCAGTCCCATCGTGTAGCCGACGTCGAGGTTGTGCACCACCAGGTTATTTGGGAACGCCACATCCTCGGGGCAGTTCGTCCCCCAGGGGTGATAGATCACCTTTTTGCCCGGCCAGCGTTGCTGTACCGCCTCGCAGACACGCTGGACGAACAGCCCGAAGACCCGCTCATGCGCGCGTTGCTCGACCAGTTCAAGAGCCCGGCGCTCGCCATGCTGCGCCGTCAGGCTGGCGGAGAGTGCCCGATCGTCCCGGTATTTGGCGGTGGCGGTGCCGCAGGCCGGACAGTGACAGACCAACCCGGGTGTGGCGGGGAACCAGAGATTGATCCCCGACGGCGTGATCCACAAGCCGGCGTTGCGCCCCTGATCCCAGGCTTGGGCACAACACTCCAGCACATAAGACAGCGTTTCCGGTGCACTGTAACAGAACACACCGTAGTCACGCCGACCGTCCTGCTTGAGGGCAAACATCGCCTCGACGCGGGGATTGCGTTGCGCCGCCGCGCTGGCGACCTCGGCCGCGCGCGCCCCCTGCATCACCGGCACGTAGGGCAAGCTCACCCCGTACCGCATCAGGGCAAGATGCGGCACCATCGTCACATACGTCTCGCCGTCCGGCAGCACGCCCGGCGCAAACGGGAGCGGCAGCGACATCATTTCGCGCGGCGTGGCATCGTGGGGTGCGTGGGACAGGGGTAGCAGCAGGTTCTGCTCCGGGTGGAACGTCCGCTCGCGAAAGACCGGCTGATCCCGGTACTGGAGCGGCGGCACGACCAGCGACGCCATACGGGGAATGGAACGCCCGCCATACTCCGCCGGCCAATACCAGCGCACGCCCACGCACCGCTCCAGGAAGTCCGCCACCGCCCACGCGGTACCCTGGTTGGATCCCATGCTCCCTGCCGGCAACGGCTGTGTGCTCCCCACCAGATAAACCCGGTTCCGGGCGGTCTTTATGACAAACCCCTCAATCGGCAGCTGCGCGGCATCCAGGCCGGCCCGACGCGTCTCCTCGCAATCGCCGATGATCATGGCGGGCTGCCCGGGCAACGGCGGTTGGTCCACCAGTTCCAGCGTGGCGCCCGTGCCCAGGCGGATGACCTCGATCAGCTCATGAACCAGCCGCGGAAGCACCGGCGGAAAGGAGGCGTTGCACGCACGATAATCATGTGGATCGAAGCGCGCTCGGCCACGGGGGTCTGCCACGTAGACCACCACCCTGGGCCGTCCCTCGCGCACGATCTCGACCGGCGCATGCGTCGGCGTCGCCAGCCAGGTCACCGGCGTCAGGTCGCGCGGTGCCAGCACCGCCGGCGGGGACTGCACACGCATAGCCATGCAACCGGCCAGCGCCAGTCCCAGCAGCACCGTCACGAGCAGCAAGGTGCATCGGTGTGTAGAACGGCTCATCATCTGTTTCATCTCCCCTCCATGGCCACCGATTGTGCATGGTATGGCGCCGCGCCGCAAGGCCGCGCTTTCAGGCATAGCGGCGGGAGCACTGCCGGCCGATGGCGCCAGGTACCACATGAGACGGCCGCAAGGGAAAGATTGTCAGGGGCACCGGCAAGGTCGGACACCACCGTTTCTGCCATCTGAATCGATTCAGATGGCTCAAAGAGAAGTCGGACCGGGGCAATCTATATCTCTGCCCTGTACCGCCGCAGCTATGTCTGCGGCGGCTTCCTTCCCACCACGCCGCGTCATAGTCGCGGCGTTACTATACCCACGGCCTACTCAACCTCACCCTAAGGGCCCTCAGGATGCCGGGACCTGAAGCCAAGGCAGGACAGGACTGAAAACGGAACCGGTCAACCAATCGCAGACTCATCGTACTGCGGCGTGCCGCCAACTCCGAAGATCTCACGCTTGAGTTTGAGGTAATACTTGTAGTTCGCGAGCGTAGCGTCGGCCTGCACCCGGTGGTCCACGCCCGGAATGAACCCGCCGGCGCGCACCAGCGGCTTGAGCCGCTCCATCTCACGCCGGATGGCAACCTTCCCTTCGGTAAGCCGCATCTTGCAGAACCCGCCTTGCATCAGGATATCCGGCCAGCGCTGGCGCATCAAGACCGGGTCGCTGCCGCCATTCACCTCAACCGGGAACATGCAATTGATGCCCCCTGCCCGAAAACAATCCACAATCGGCGTAATGTTGCCGTCGCAGTCGGACCAGACAATACCGACCCCGTGCTTGCGCAGCAGGTCCGTGATGCGCTTGTAGCGAGGCGTAACCACATTGCGCATGAAATCCACGCCGACAATCGGTCCGCTGTTAAAACAGATATCCTCCCACCCGGAGGCAAAGTCGAACTCGACGTCCGGCAGGACACGGGAAAGCACATCACAGGAAAGAACGCACAATGTCTCGACGATCTCTTCGAGCAGTTCCGGATCGTCATAGATCATCAGCGCAACTCCTTCGAAACCGATCCAGTCGCGTGGCGTACCGATCAGAGAACCAAACCAGACCGACAGCGGATAGTCGCGGCAATTGTACTGTGCGGCCAGCTCCGGCCAATTCTCCGGAAGCCGTGAGGCCGAAGGCTGCAGCCGCTCCTTGAACGCCTCCCACGACTTGCGATCCTTGAGCGCAAAGTCGATAAAATGAGGAATGGACTTGTGCCCCTGCTTGTTGATCTGGGCCGTGCAGCCGTTGCCATCGCGATAGACCAGGTATTCCGCATCCTCGCTCACCACGCTATATCCAAAGTTGGGAAACAAGCCCAGATGGGCGCCCAAGGTAGTCCAGTTCTCGATGCCGAAATAGGCGTAGGCCGAGGATTCGTCCTTTACCTCCGGCGGCAGCCCCTGCGCGTGCCAGCCGGTCAGGGTCTCGTCCCAGTAGCCAAACTCAAAGTTCGGCAGCCGGTCTACGCGCTGAAAGTGCATGGTCCGGCGATAGCGATCCCGCAGCGTCATCCCTGCCACGCTCCCGCCGTGTCCTGCTTTGATTGTGCGTCCCTTTTCCAACATACCCGCGATGTCTGCTGCGTCCATGAATCCTCCTTATAAGAAATTATTGCACGCCGTGTCCGCGTAACTTCCAGACCTTTAAAACCCAATAATGCCAGTCATCTTGGGCGACTTGCGACAGAATTAAACTGGACAGACTTGGAAATAAACTGGATTATATTGCAGTGAAGAAACTGCCGGATACGCAATGCCGGTCCTATCTGGCCCTCCCCGCTCCCGGGCTGGGCCAGCTGGGAGCCTGGGTGGAAAGCATTGGCCACTGGAACACCAGTCGGCACTTCTGTCCCACGCGCTGTCTGCCGGAGGACGTCCTGATCTACTGCATTGGCGGCGAGGGAACCTTCGAGGCCGGCCAGCGCACCTTCCCGATTGGCGCGGGTGATATCTTCCTGGCTCCTGCCGGTATGCCGCACAGTTATCGCGCCAGCCTGCAGACCGGCTGGGAGATCTGGTGGATGCACCTGCGCGGCGATCAACTGCCTCGCTGGAGCCGGTTCGCCGGGTTCACGCTCGAACGACCGGTGCGCGCCATCGGCCGGCAACCGGCCGTGCTGCACAGCTACCGCACCCTCCTGAGCATTATCCGGCGCCAGGCGTTGCATGGCGCCCTGGACGCCGCCGTACTCCTGCCACAGTTGTTTGCCGCCTTGCACAAGACGATCGTGCCGGCGCCGTCCCCGGACACCACCCGGGCTTTGCTGGACGCCGTGCAAGGCGCGCCCATGGATCTGGCCGCCATGGCCCGACAGGCGGGCATGACGCGTTTTGCCTTCCTGCGCTCCTTTCGCCGCCTGGCCGGTGTGACCCCCTGGCGCTATGTCATGGATCGCCGCCTTAACCGGGCCAAGGAGCTGCTGTTCGATAGCGGGCTGCCCGTGAAAGCCATCGCCTATCAGTGTGGATTCACCGATGCCAACTACTTCTCCCGCCTATTCCGTAAGGAAACAGGCATGACGGCGCGGGCGTTCCGGCAGCGTGCCCGCGGGTGAGCGTCGCCTCCTCCTCCGGCCTGAGCCACGCGCCTGACGCGGCGTGACCATTACCCCTTCGTGATCTTCGTGGGCTTCTGTTCAAACTCTTCCCCGTCCATCACTAGCCATTATGTAGGCAGAAGAATTTTGTCATGCGCTTGTGATTACGTCCCTGGGGTATGTCCCTGGTGTCAATTTTCTTGCGATTGACGGGCGGGAAGGCTAGGCTTTTGGCCGAATTTAAAGACAGGCAGGCGAATATATGTTCTCGACGATGTTGAAGGCGAAATTGCACGGGGCCCGGGTGACAAGATCCCATCTGGATTATGAAGGCAGTCTGACGATTGACCGGGATCTGATGGACTATGTCAAAATCATGCCTTATGAGAAGATTCTGGTTTCCAACTTGGAAAATGGGAACCGGTTTGAAACCTATGCCATTTCAGGAGAACGCGGAAAGGGCGAGATCTGTTTAAACGGGGCCACGGCGCATCTCGGCAAAGTGGGCGACCGCCTCACCATCTTCACCTTTGGTCTTGTTCCCACCGACCAGGCCGATAAAATCCAACCCCGTGTTGTCCGTCTCGACGAGAAAAACAGGATTATTGGCGGCTTGTGCCCGGTCTGAGCAGGTTTTGCCGTCCACAGCAAAATCAACCAGGGCTTACAGGCCTTCCAAAGAAAAGCAGGACTTCACCACTGATTGGGGAAATGGGGGAAATCCGGAAAAAACAATAATGTTGCGGGAATTTCAGCTGAGGTACTCCGCAGATGAAACTCCCGCAACATTCTCTTTCTCTGGATTTCCCCCATTTCCCCAATCAGTGGTGAAGTCCTCTCTTCCCCGGACATGAATCCGCCCCTTTTCAAATGCTTTACATCTCAACATATTTCCTACATTATTAACTTTGTAAAGGAGACCCCTCTATGACTTTCGCCACACTTTCAAGCAAAGGACAACTCACGGTGCCGGTTGACGCCCGGCGGGCCTTGGGACTTCACCCGGGAAGCCGGATGTTGATCGAAACACTCGCGGATCGAATCATTATCCGGACTCCCGGCGATCTGCTTTCCCTTGGCGGGGTTCTTGGAAAAGCGAAATCCCGGTCCATGGAACGAAAAGCCATGGTCGGTGCGGTATCGAAACGCTCGCGAGGCGCCGCATGAGACGGGTTTTTGTGGATGCGAATGTCTTTCTCCGCTTTTTCACACAGGATGACGACGGTCAGCACGAAAAGGCCCGGGCGCTCTTCACCTCCGCCGGGGCGGGTAAAATTCAACTGGTAAGCGGGCCTCCCGTCTTGTTTGAAGTGGCGTGGACCTTGCGCAGCGCCTACGCGGTTTCGTCCGGTCGGATTCTGGATATCCTGGATGCCATTGCCGCCTTTCCCGGCCTGTCACTTTCCGACGAGGCCACAGTGCTTTCGGCAATCAGCCTGGCACGTGAATCGGGTGTTGAATTTGCCGACGCCTATATCGCCGCCTCCGCGCAGTCATTGGGTGTGGATCAAGTCGCCACGTTCAACGCGAAGGATTTCAAGCGCCTTGACACCGCCTTGTATCACTGGTGAATCACCCCAAGTCTGCCCGTGTCGCACCCCAAGAAGGGAGAAGGACTTCACCACTGATTGGGGAAATGAGGGAAATCCGGAAAAGACAATAATGTTGCGGCATTTTTATTCGGGCAGATCTACCTTGGCGCGGGGGGTGGCTATGGGTGAACACGCCCGAACCAAAAATGCCGCAACGGTTTTCAGGGAATCCCGGGAAATGAGTTTCCCAACCTTCTATTATCCTATCCTCAATTCCCAGAAAACGTTGCGGGAATTTCAGCTGAGGTACTCCGCAGATGAAACTCCCGCAACATTCTCTTTCTCTGGATTTCCCCCATTTCCCCAATCAGTGGTGAAGTCTTCCTT
>Ga0194060_10002525_pt1 | contig 13010 bp, 4 predicted proteins | sample SepL225m_MetaG_FD_163427 | JGI IMG/M metagenome (GOLD analysis project Ga0194060, IMG submission 163427) | Anoxic zone freshwater microbial communities from boreal shield lake in IISD Experimental Lakes Area, Ontario, Canada - Sep2016-L222-5m | ecosystem: Environmental > Aquatic > Freshwater >... | reverse complement strand
GGGGATGTGCTTCGTGGTTTAGTGCAGATTATTACTACGCTCGGCTGGGCATCGACGTGTACCAGCAGGAATCGCGCCTCGCCAGGCAACAAGTGGAGCAGATTGCCAGAAACATCGGCGAAAACGTGGAACTGCTCAAGGGCATCCCCCTGGTGGTGGCCCGTGACAGGGACACCCGTCAGGCATTGCTTCGTTTCGGCGTGGCTGCGGCACCCTCAACACTGGATTACGAAAAGCGCAAGCAATTGTGGGCTCGAGACAAGGCTCTCGGCGAGCTGAACGATTCGCTGGGGGTCATTGCAACCAGCCTCAAGGCCGATGTGGTTTGGGTCATCAATGCCGCAGGGGATTGCATCGCCGCCAGCAACGCCAATACGCCCGTCAGCTTTGTCGGCACCAATTACGCCGACCGCGATTATTTCAAGCAAGCCCGCGCCGGGCAGCCTGGCCATCAATATGCCGTGGGACGCAAAAGCAGGATTCCCGGCCTGTTCTATTCCGTCCCTATCTTTGAAAAAGGCCACTTCATCGGCGCCGCCATCGTCAAGCGGGATATCGAAAAATTTGGTTTCCTGAAGAACCATGCAAATGCCTTCATCTCCGATGCCAATGGGGTAATTGTCATGGCATCGGACAAACAACTTGAACTGCGTACATTGCCAGATTCGCCCATCGCCAAACTATCCGCAGAGCAAAGCCTGATGCAGTATGGTCGGCGCACCTTGGATCCCATGCAAATCGTCCGCTGGGAGGGCGATCGATTTCCAGACGCCGTGCGTATCGATGACAGTAATTCGCCGGTAGTCCTCGTCGCAAAGAAACTGGCCGAGGACGCCATCTCCATTCATGCGAGCCATTCATTGAGTGATGTGGAACGCCTCGACAGCGACCGGAACTGGCTTGCCTGTTTGCTCGCCATAGCCGGTGGCATGCTGATTGTCGCCGCTTTCCTGATCGTACTTTATTTGGACGAATTGCGTCGCCGCGAGCGGGACTCGGCAGAGCTCGGCAGCAGGATCGGCCAGCTTAACCAGCGTCTTTCCCTTGCTGCGGATTCGGCCCGGATCGGGGTGTGGGAATACTTTATATTGGAAAATCGGCTTATCTGGGACAAATGGATGTATGTCCTGTATGGCGTCCGCGCGGAGGATTTTGCGGGCGCCTATCAGGCTTGGAGGGATCGACTGCACCCGGATGACCTGGCGCGCAGCGATGTGGAAATCGGCCAGGCCCTGCGCGGGGAAAAAGAGTTTGATACCGAGTTCCGGGTCATCTGGCCGACGGGGGAGGTGCGGCACATCAAGGCCGCAGCGAATGTGCTGCGCGATGCCGACGGCAAGGCGCAGCGAATGATAGGGATAAATTACGACATCACCGACCGCAAGCGAAATGAGGAAGAACTGCGGCAAGCGAGGGATATGGCCGAATCCGCGAACCGGGCCAAGAGCGCGTTCCTCGCCACTATGAGCCATGAGATCCGTACGCCGATGAATGGCGTGATTGGCATGACCGGTTTGCTGCTGGACACCGACCTGACCGAAGAGCAGCGTGAATACGCCGAAATAGTCCGTGTCAGCGGTGAAAATCTGCTGGGTCTGATCAACGACATCCTTGATTTCTCGAAGATCGAAGCAGGCAAACTAACGCTGGAAGTGCTCGACTTTGACCTGCGGACCACGCTGGAAGACACCGCCGACCTGCTGGCCTTGCGGGCCGGAGCGGCCGGGCTGGAGTTGATCTGCCGGATTGATCCGGAAGTGCCGCCGCATCTGAAAGGTGATCCCGGAAGACTACGCCAGATCATCACCAACCTGACCGGCAATGCCATCAAATTTACCCAAAAAGGCGAAGTGGTAATCAGCGCGGCGCTCGACTCCGCAGCCGACGGTTTCGTCGTCATCCGATTCGAAGTTCAGGATACCGGTATCGGCATACCGAAGGATCGGCAGGCGGCCATCTTCAGCCCCTTCACCCAGGCGGACGGTTCGACCACCCGCAAATACGGCGGCACTGGCCTGGGCCTGGCCATCAGCAAGCAGTTGACGGAACTCATGGGAGGCGAGATCGGCATTGAGAGCGAGGAAGACAAAGGCTCCACCTTCTGGTTCACCGCCCGGTTCGAGAAGCAACTCGATGTTGAGACGCAAGCTTTTCCCGATATAACCGGCTCACGAATTCTGGTGGTTGATGACAACGCCACCAATCGGGAACTCATGGCGGTGCTCTTGAATACTTGGGGCTGCCAGCACCAAACAGCCAGCGACGGAAAAACTGCGCTGATGCTTTTGCACGAAGCGGCACAACAGAACAATCCCTTCCGCATTGCCCTGCTCGACCAGCAGATGCCAGGTATGGACGGTAGCGAACTGGGCCGCCGGATCAAGGCCGACCCGGCACTGGGATCAACCCTGTTGATCATGGTGACATCCATTGGCCAGCGCGGTGATGCCGCCGCTCTGGAACAGATTGGCTTTGCCGGGTATCTGGCGAAGCCGGTTCGCCAGTCACAGCTTTACGATTGTATTGCCATCGTTCTGGCGAGGGCGGCAGGCAAGGTACCCATAACGGGAATCGTCACGCGACACACTGTTGCGGAATCCGCCAAACCCGGATTCCGCATCCTGCTGGCCGATGACAATGTCGTCAACCAGAAAGTCGCACAGATCCATCTGAACAAACTGGGCTACAAGGTGGATGTGGTAGCCAACGGGCTTGAAGCAGTGCGGGCGCTGGAACTGATCGACTACGATCTGGTGCTGATGGATTGTCAAATGCCGGAGATGGACGGCTTTGAAGCAACCACCCTGATCCGTAACGCGAAATCGAAAGTCCTCGATCATGCCGTGCCGATCATCGCCATGACCGCCAATGCCTTGCAAAGCGACCGCGAACAGTGCCTTGCCTCCGGCATGGACGATTACATCGCCAAACCGATCGACGCCGTGCAACTGACCGCGCTACTGGCGGCCAGGCTGCCGGGGAAAGCGGCAGCGACCGAGACCGAGGCCGTGCCGCGCGCCGTCCCGCCAACGCCGACTATTGAAATAAGGGACGTCAATCCGCAGGCCATCGACATTGATCGCCTGACCGATCTGTTTGGCGACGATGAAGCCGCAATCGATGAACTGCTCACGATTTTTCAGCAATCCTTGCACCCGCTTCGCGAACGGCTGAAGCGCGAGGTGCGCGACCATGGCGACGGTTTGAAGAGCCTCGCCCACGAGCTTCGCGGTGTGGCTGCCAGTATCGGCGCGCTGCCGCTGGCGGAACTTGCCGGACAGCTTGAAAAACTTGCGCCCACTGGCCAGTGGAATGAAATCGAGTCGCTCGCCGTTCGCATTGCCGAAGAATTCATTCGCACCAGCAATTTCGTCACCGAACATACCAAGCACCGGAAAGGGTAAGCCATGCCAAGCCTCCTTGTCGTCGACGACAATGCCGTCAATCTCAGCCTGTTTCGCCATCTGCTGCAAAAGATCGACGGCGCCGAAGTGGTCTGTTTTGCCGATCCGGCAGCGGCCCTGGGCTGGTCCGTCGATCACGAAGCCGACCTGATCCTGCTCGACTACATGATGCCGGTAATCGATGGTCTCGAGTTCATCCGCCGCCATCGCCTGATCCCCGGTCGAGCCGACGTGCCGATCGTGATGGTGACGGCGGATACCGAAAGCGATGTGCGCCATCAGGCACTCGCGATGGGTGCCCAGGACTTTCTCACCAAGCCGGTAGACAAGATCGAACTCGTAACGAGAGTGCGGAATCTTCTGGCTTTACGCAAGAGTCGTCAGCAACTGGCCAATCGCGCCGCATGGCTTGCCGAGGAGGTCAAAAAGGCTACCGCCGAGATCACCGCCCGCGAGAAGGAGGCCATTCTGCGCCTGTCGCGCGCGGCCGAGTATCGCGATCCGGAAACCGGCATGCATCTGCTGCGCATGTCGAATTACACGTGCCTCATCGCCGAGCAACTGGAGCTGCCGCTCGCCGAACAACAATTGTTGCTGGAAGCGGCGCCCATGCATGACATTGGCAAAGTAGCGACGCCTGACCATATCCTGCTGAAACCGGGGCGGCTGACACCTGAAGAGTTCGAGATCATGAAGCGGCACGCCAATATCGGTTTCGAGATCCTGCGTGATTCGGTGTCACCCCTGTTGCAATGCGCCGCCACAGTGGCGCTTGCTCACCATGAAAAATTTGACGGCGGCGGATATCCGCAGGGACTCGCCGGCGAGTCCATCCCCCGGCATGGACGCATCGTGGCGGTAGCCGACGTATTCGACGCGCTAACTTCGGAACGCCCCTACAAAAAAGCCTGGCCGCTGCAGGACGCTGCCGATTTCCTGAAAGATAATGCAGGCAGTCACTTCGATCCACTCTGCGTCGACGCCTTCCTTGCGGCCTGGCCGCAGGTGCTGGAAATTCGGGCGCGCTATCAAGAAGGGGCCGGCCTCGTGGCAACCCCTGCGGTGCAGCCCTGAAACGACCCAAGCCATCATGCTCGATCCAGCCCAATTCATCGAACTCAAAGCCACCGGCAACCTGCCTTCACCCGAGGGCTCGACGCTCAAGGTGTTGGAACTGTGCCAACGCGACAACGTCACGCTGCCGGAAATCATCCAGGTATTGCAGGTCGATCCGGTCATGGTCGGTCGCATCCTAAAACTGGCCAATTCCGCCGCCTTTGGCCGTTCGCGACCTGCCGTGGCGTTCACTCCCGACGTCCTGATGTCGGTCGGCATCCAGTCCGTGCGTCAAGTGGTGCTGGCGTTCTCACTGGTATCCGGTAATCGGCGGGGACAGTGTCAGGGGTTCGACTACGATTTCTTCTGGTCGCGTTCAGCGGCGACCGGCGTTGCGACGCAACTCATCGGTACGGCAATACGGGCCGCCCCTCCCGCCGAGTTGTTCACTATCGGCCTGCTGGCCAATGTTGGGCGCCTGGCGCTGGCCTCGCTCCACCCCAAACGCTATGGCGAACTGCTGGCGCAAGCCGACGGGCAGTTTTCTCTTGCGCTCACGGCGCTGGAAAATCAAGGCTTCGGCCACACCCACCTCGACATTGCCGCCGCCATGATGCAGGACTGGGGCTTGCCCAAGCTGTTTACCGATGCCGTACTGTTTCATGAAACGCCGGAACTCTCGAAGTTCGGCGCGGAGTCACGTGGCGCGCGGCTGGTTGATTGTCTGTACCTCGGAGAGCGCATGGCGGAGCTCTGCTTTATGCCGCTGACCGAGCGCAGCGAGGGATTCCTGAAGCGCCTGCCCCTGGCGCAAAAACTCGGGATTGCAGACGACAATCTCACCACACTGGGTGATCAGTTGCTGCGCGAATGGGTCGACTGGAGCGCGTTGCTGAACCTTCCGGTGCACGACGTGGCACCCTTTTCCATGCTCGATGCCGTCACCGAAAATCAGGCCGCGACCCCCACCGGAATACTCAAGCACCTCACCATCCTCGTCGTCGATCACGATCCGACTGTCTGCCTGATGTTGCAAAAGCTCCTTGGCGCCGCCGGGCACACCGTACATATCGCGCGCGATGGCCATGAGGGACTGGCGCAAGCCCTGCACCACCTGCCGCAACTCGTCATTACCGATCTGCTCATGGACGGCCTGCAACTTATCAAGAGCCTGCGTTCGACGGAGCTTGGCCGTTCGATCTACATCATGGTGCTTGCCCTGCTCGACGACGACAACCTGGCTGCAGCCTTCGATCTCGGCGCCGACGACCACATCACCAAGCCGGTGGATGGCAAGCTGCTTCAGGCGCGACTGAATGCCGGCATGCGCATCATCCACGAACAGCAAGTGCTGCGGCGGGAACAGGAAGAATTGCGACACCGCTTGCTGGAACTCTCCATCACCAACCAGCGCGCCCAGGAAGCGGCGCTCACCGATGTCCTGACCGGCCTTTACAACCGCCGCCATGCCATGCAGAGACTGACGCAGGAGTGGGCGGAAGCCGAGCGTGGCCACCGGCCGTTATCCGTGCTGATGCTGGATCTCGACCATTTCAAGACGGTGAATGACACTTACGGCCACGACGTGGGCGATGCCGCGCTGCGGCAGTTTGCCGAGGTCCTGCGCGCCTTCTCGCGCGTGCCCGACGTACCCTGCCGCTTCGGCGGCGAGGAATTTCTGCTGATTGCCCCCGGTACCGCGCTACAGGGCGCATTACAACTGGCCGAGCGCATCCGTTCGGCCGTTGAGCACAAGGCCCTGGTCGCATCCGGAACCGAACTGCGTTTCACGGTGAGCATTGGCGTGGCGGAAAAACAGGCGGAGCATGCCAGCATCGATCAACTCATCAAAGCTGCCGACGATGCGCTCTATAAAGCCAAAGATGCCGGCCGCAACCGGATAGCAGCGGACTGAACAGGCACACCGCCCACGAGCGCCCAAAAGTCGGCGCTGGCGGGACGGCGAACAGGCCGGGCAAACCTCATAATTTAGAGTATCGTGCTATCACTAAAGACATAGATCAAAAGTGTCGTGCGAAAGAGGAGCAATGGACAGCACAAAGACCAATACCATCGATCTGATCCGCAAGCTTTCGCGGCGCCAGCGGATGCTTTCGGTCGCGCTTGTGATCCTTGCCTTGATCTCATTGATACTCGGTTGGCGTGGAATTGCGAATGATGAAGAGGCCGCCGATATCATCAACCTGGCGGGGCGGCAGCGCATGCTGTCACAGCGCATGGGGATGTATCTGGCGCTCCAGCAGCACGAACCCGATCAGGAAAAACAGCGGCACTACCGCGACATGGTCAGCGCGGCCTCGGCCGCGTTCGACCAGGCTCACACGCGACTGGCGGCCATGGCCGGGAAACTGGACGCGGGTTCGCCCATCCCTTCCCTGTATTTCGGTCCGACCGGAAGTGTCGATGCAGCATCCCGTAGTTACCTGTCTCTGGTGCGGGCCGCCACTGCAGCGTCTGCGCTGAGCGAACCCATTGATGTTGAAAGAATGACGAAGATTCATGCGGCAGCCGACAGCGGTCTGATCAAACAACTCGACCAGGCCACTGCCCTTTTTCAGCACGATGCCGAGCAAAAGTTGGTGCTGACACTTCGTCTGTTGCAGATCTCGACGCTGCTCATCGTTGGCCTGCTGATTTTTGGCATGCTCGGGGTATTCCTCCCCGTCATCCGTCGTCTGGCCGGCGACGTGGCTGCCCGCGACCAGGCAGAACGTGCTCTTAAGGAAAGCGAGGAACGTTTCAAGGCGTTTTCGGAAGCCTCTTCGGACTGGTTCTGGGAGACCGACGCGCAGCATCGCTTCAGCTGGATCCAGAACGGCACGAGTGTTCAGAGTCCCATGTCCCTTGATCACGTGCAGGGCAAGACGCGGCATGATTTACTTACCGAGATCGAAAAAGCCGCGGTGGAAAAATGGCAAAACTATCAGGCGGAGGTGGACGCGCATCGTCCCTTCCGCAATCTGGAGTACCAGTCGGGCGCCAATGATCAGGCCCTGCGCTGGGTATCGGTCAGTGGGCAGCCATTTTTCGACAGCAGCGGAACCTTCCTCGGCTATCGCGGCACGGCAAGCTATATTCAGCCGCGGAAGGATATCGAAGCATCGAACCTGAGACTGCAACAGGCTATCGAGCAAAGCCCGGTGTCGATCATGATCACCGACGCCGAAAGCAACATCATTTACGTCAATGCCCACTTCTCGGCGGTCAGCGGCTACAGTGCGGATGAAGCCATCGGCAGTAAGCCGACCATCCTCTGGTCCGGTGAAACACTGGTATCCGTCTTCGCCGAAATGCACCAGACGCTGAACGATGGAAAAGTCTGGCGCGGCGAAGTCTGCAACCGCAAGAAGAGCGGTGAGTTGTACTGGGTGAACCTGTCCATCTCACCGGTCAGTGATCATCTGGGCCAGACCACTCACTTCATTTCGGTCAGCGAAGACATCACCGCGCAAAAGCTGGCCAGTCGTCGCGAGCAGAGTCGCAACCGGATTCTCGAAGCCATGGCCAGAGGCGTCCCGCTAGCGGAGACGCTACAGCTGATGGTTGCCATGGCCGAAGCCGAGTTGCCTGAAAGCCTGTGCAGCATCATGAGACTGGACCCGACACAGGGCAGGCTTTATAGCGCCTGCGTGTCAGCGCTGCCAGCGACCTATGCGGATGCAATCGAAGGATTGCAGATAGGTGAAAAAGTCGGCTCTTGCGGTACGGCGGCGTTCACGGCTACCCGGGTCGTCGTCGAAGATATCCAGAGCCACCCGTATTGGCAGGGCTGGCGCGAAGTGGCCAGCGCTGCAGGTCTGCGTGCCTGCTGGTCGCAGCCGATCATGTCATCCGCAAGTAAGGTACTGGGTACGCTGGCCATCTACTATCGCAGCCCGCGCTCACCCAGCGCCGATGAAATTCATGTCATCGAACTGGTAGCGAGCAAGGCGGCCATCTGCCTGGAGAAAGACGAAGCGGAACAGGCCCTGCGGCGACAGGTGGAACTGTCCCGCATGCTGCTGGCTGAACACGAAACCATTTTCAACAATGCGCTGGTGGGCATCGTCTATCTCAAGCACCGGCACATCGTTTCCTGCAACCACCGCCTCGAGGAAATTTTTGGCTACGGCCCGGGCGAACTGATCGGCAAATCATCAGAAAGGTTTTATGAGTCCCACCAAAGCTTCGAGAGCATCGGCAAAGAAGCGTATCGGGTTCAGGCCGAAAAATGGACTTACAGTACCGAACTGTTACTCAAGCGCAAGGACGGCAGCCTGTTCCACGGCGCCCTGACCGGTTGCGCCATCGACTCCTTGCATCCGCAGGAAGGCAGCATCTGGATTTATGCCGACATTTCCGAACGCCACCACGCCGAGCAGGAAGTGCACAAGCTGTTGCAGGCGGTCGAGCAAAGCCCGGCATCCATCGTCATCACCAACCGCGAGGGGCTGATCGAATACGTCAACCCGCGATTTACCAGCGTCAGCGGCTACAGCTCGCGCGAAGCCCTGGGCCAGAATCCGCGCATTCTGCAATCCGGTGAAACGCCTCCCGAGATTTATCAGGAACTCTGGCAGTCGATTCTCACTGGCAAGGAGTGGCGCGGCGTCGTGCGCAACCGGCGCAAGAATGGCGAACTGTTCTGGGAAGAAGCCTCGATCTCGCCGATTCTTGATGAAAAGGGACAGATCACGCATTTTCTCGCGGTCAAGGAAGACATCACCGAACGCAAGCGCGTCGAAGATGAACTGGAACAGCATAGGCTGCATCTTGAGGACCTGGTGGAACGCCGCACGACAGATCTGAGCACAGCGCTGGAAGCGGCCAAGATCGCCGACCAGACCAAGGACGCATTCCTCGCCAACATCAGCCACGAACTGCGCACACCCTTGAACGCCGTGATCGGCATGGCCGGCCTGGCCCGCAATATCAGCACCGAGCCCAGGCAACGCAACTACCTGGACAAGATCGTCAGCGCCGGCACCCACCTCAACCGCATCATCAACGATCTGCTCGACCTCTCCAAGATCGCCGCCGGCTATATGGAGATCGAATCCATCGCGTTCAGCCTGCAAGGTTTGCTGGAACGCTGCAATTCGGTGATGGCGCACCGTGCTGCGGACAAGGGCGTGCAACTCACCGAGACCATAGCCGCAGAGGTGCCCGATGTGTTGCTGGGCGACCCCTTGCGCATCGAACAAATCCTGCTCAATCTGGTCGGCAATGCCATCAAGTTCACCCCGGCCGGCCGGGTCGAGGTGCGCGTCGGCCTGCATGCACGCAAGGAGGGCCGCGTTTGTCTGAATATCGAGGTTGAAGATACCGGCGTCGGCATGCGGCAAGAAGACCTTGAGCGCCTGTTCAAACCCTTCTCCCAGGCCGATGCCACGATGAGCCGCAAATTCGGCGGCACGGGCCTCGGCCTGGCGATCAGCCGGCAACTCGCAGAACTGATGGAGGGCGATATCAGCGTCTCCAGCCGCGAGGGCACCGGCACCAAGTTCAGCGTCAGGATCTGGCTGGGTCTGGGCGATGTCACCAATCTGCCGGAAGTCGAGCCAGCCGGCAGCAAGGATGCACTGCCAACGAGCTACCAGAAAACCCAGGTGCTGGTGGTGGATGACCAGCCGCTCAACCGCGAGATTGTCGAGGCCTTGCTCGCCTCGGTTGGCATCGCCCCGCGCACCGCCGCCAACGGCCAGGAAGCGCTCGACATTCTCGGGGAAGCCGGCCCGCACGCATTCAATCTGGTGCTGATGGACATCCAGATGCCGATCATGGATGGTCTCACCGCTACCCGTGAAATTCGCAACTGGAAAGGCTTTGCGAACTTGCCGATCATCGCCATGACCGCGCACACCATGAAACACGAGAAAGAGATCAGTACCGCCGCAGGCATGAACGACCACATCGGCAAGCCTTTCGAAACGATCGAATTCTTCCGGATGCTGGCGCGCTGGATACCGGCGGTCAAACATCTGATGCCGGCGGAGTCACCCACAGACGTTGCAGTAGCTGTCGGTCTGGCGGCGCTCTCCAGCATTGACACCGAGGCCGGCCTGGCCCGCTTCATGGGCAACGAGAAACGCTATCGGCACTGGCTGACGGAGTTCGTCACCGACGCGCCGGGCTATGCAGCGCAGATACGCCAGATACTCGCCGCCGGCAATCCGGATGAAGCCCGCAAGTCGGCCCATGCCATCAAGGGCCGCGTTGGCATGCTGGGCATGACCGGGCTGCACCCGATCGCGGCGGCACTTGAGGCGGCGCTGGCGCAAGGCGCACCGACGGATGACTTGCTCGACCAGATGCAGACCAGGGTCGAACAGCTGTGCGCGGAGATCCAGGCGACGCTCGGCGCGGCCGAACCGGCACAGGCAGCGGCGCCCACAGCGAACCAGCGACCGACCGGGCCACTGCCGGAATCCATCGCCCAACTCGTTATCCTGCTAAAGTGCGCTGACGGTGGCAGTGCGGAAACCATCGAGCAGTGCATTAAGGAGCAGAAGGACCTGGCCTGGATACCGCGCCTGGAACAAGCGTTGGTGTACGTGCACTCCTTCGACTTCGACGCTGCCTGTAAACTGCTGGAGGCGGACAACCAGACTCCGGACAATCGGAACCCGGGCAAGGTAAACTGAGGCATGGCCAAGATCATCCTGCTGATCGACGACGACCCGGCGGTTCTGGAAACCCTCAACGCGTGCCTGCGCCCAACTTACCAGACCCGCATTGCCACGCGCGGGCAAAAGGGGCTGGATCTGGCGCGCATGGAACCGCAGCCCGACCTCATCCTGCTCGACATCGAGCTGCCCGACATTCGGGGCTACGCCGTCTGCGCCGCGCTCAAGCAGGATCCGCTGACGGCGCCGATTCCGGTGATGTTCCTGTCGAGCCATACCGATGCGGTCGACATCACCCACGGGCTGGAACTGGGCGCCGTGGACTATGTGACCAAGCCGGTGGTACCGCCGATTCTGCTGGCGCGTGTGCAGACGCACCTGCGGCTGCGCGAGGCCCGCGACTGGTTGCAAGACCAGAATGTCCATCTGGAAAGCCTGGTCAGCAAGCGCACCCGCGATCTCGAAGCCAGGACGCTGGAACTGCAGCACAGCCAGGATCTCACCATCTTCGCGCTGGGCTCCATCGCCGAGACGCGCGACAACGAAACCGGCAATCACATTTATCGCACCAGCGCCTATGTCGAAGTGATGGCACGGCGACTCGCAGTGCATTCGTCCTGGCAGGACAGCGTGGCAGCGAATGAATGGGAAATGATCTGGAAATCCGCGCCGCTCCATGACATCGGCAAAGTCGGCATCCCCGATCACATTTTGATGAAACCGGGCAAGCTGACGCCGGAAGAATTCGAGGTAATGAAACGCCATGCCAAACTTGGCTACGAGGCGATCCGCTCGGCCGAAAAGCGCGTCAAGTCGGATGGCTCGTTTCTGCGTGTCGCCTCGGAGATTGCGTACGGCCACCACGAACGCTGGGATGGCAGTGGCTACCCGCAAGGCCTGGCTGGCGAAGAAATTCCGCTGTCGGCGCGGCTGATGGCCCTGGCTGATGTCTATGACGCGTTGATCAGCAAACGGGTTTACAAGCCGGAATTCCCTCATCCAAAGGCAGTCGAAATTATTCGCGAAGGACGCGGCAGCCACTTCGACCCTGAAGTTCTCGACAGTTTCCTGGAACTGGCAGATGAGTTTAGGAACATCGCCGCGCATTTCAGTGACGCCCGTTCGGAGGGAGCCCCTGGTGGCTAGGCTGGCAATAAGCTTGTGGGCCGTTTATTGAGGAAATTTGCATGATGTCGCCCCTCCTCGTGCGCCATTCGCTGAAGACCCGAATCACCCTCACCACGCTGGCCATTTTCATGATCGGCATCTGGACGCTGACGTTCTTCTCGAGTCGGATGCTCCGCCATGACATGGAAACCCAGCTGGGCGAGCAGCAGCTATCGACCGTCGTCGCCATCGCTTCCGATATCGACGAGGAATTGGCCGATCGACTCGCCGCACTGGAGGCCGTGGCCAAATTAATCATGCCCGCCATGAACCAAGGCCCGGCCGCGATGCAGGCGCTCATCGAGCAGCGCCCGATTTTACGACTCCTGTTCAACGCCGGCGTCATCGTGACCGATGCGAAAGGTACCGCGATTGCCTCGGTTCCAGTCTCGTTGGGGCGGGTCGGCGTCAACTACATGGATAGAAACCACATCGCCACGGCGCTCAAACAGGGGAAACCCGCGATCGGCAAGCCCGTCATGGGCAAGATGCAACACGCTCCGATTGTTGGTCTGGCAATGCCGATACGCGACGCGCAAGGCACGGTGGTCGGCGTATTGGCGGGCGTGATCGACCTGAGCGCTCCCAATTTCCTGAGCCGGATCACCGATAGGGGCTACGGCAAGACTGGGGGCTATCTGGTGGTCGCGCCACAGTACCGGCTGATTGTCGCCGCCACCGACAAAAGCCGCGTCATGGAAGTGCTGCCGGCCGCCGGGATAAGCCCGGTGATCGACCGCTACATTCAGGGCTACGA
>Ga0194060_10002524_pt1 | contig 13016 bp, 9 predicted proteins | sample SepL225m_MetaG_FD_163427 | JGI IMG/M metagenome (GOLD analysis project Ga0194060, IMG submission 163427) | Anoxic zone freshwater microbial communities from boreal shield lake in IISD Experimental Lakes Area, Ontario, Canada - Sep2016-L222-5m | ecosystem: Environmental > Aquatic > Freshwater >... | reverse complement strand
GAGCGACTTGATAAAGTGTGCTCGAAGTCGAACCGTTCGTGAGGACCTCCGAATTTGCAGGAATGCAATCCCAACAAGGGCAAACTGCTTTACGCTCAGTTTCCCAGTAGTTTTGTCTTTTTTTATCTGCAATCCCCACACGGGACCTCCGCTGACCCCATGAAAGGTTTGGGGCAGGTCGTTGCCTTGGCCGTACCTGTTGTTTGCTTCAACGTAATCCCATCCGCCTCGTTCACGGATACTATCTTGGCAGATGGCATAGAAATAGGTCATGTGCTTGACCTGCTTCCGCATGTGTCGCCCTTCAATCTTGGTGTTGTGGTAAACCCCCGGAAATCCAATGACAACAAGAGGGGTGCCAGCGGTTTGATACTGTTTCGCATCTTCAAATGCTTTTTGGTCAAGGTTCCAGAACGATGCAACGGCTTTGATTGAGCCCAAAATCGGACTGGGGCGAATCTCCAAAAAAGCCAAGTCCGGCTCCATTGAATTCTTGTTCGGCTTTCCGAGAACATGCTTTACAACAAGTGCGGGTGGGATGATGACGCAATAAGAGGGTTTTATGACCAGAACAACGCTTGTGCCATCAAGGTTTCCAACTTCAAGTTCATCTGCACAATGGCAAGCGGTTAGAACACCCAAGCGGTTTCCTTTTCGGACCAGCACACCGCTTCCGTAAATTTGAGTCTTTTGCTTGTCTTGATTTTCACAACAGCCCAACGCCACTGAATAATCAGCCAGCATGAAGCCAGTTTCTTCCATGAAGGCAACCGGCATATCCGTGAACTTAAGAAAATTGGGGTCGCTCTCAATTCTGCCGCTCATCAAACGGATTCTGGGCACGCTGCCCCAAGCCGTCAAGCCACCGACGCCCACCCGTTTGGTCTTGCCAGTGGTTCAGTGCCGGGGTTAGAAACGCCCCGATGGCTCGAAACGCATACACAACTCGTTTGCTCTGGCCGCTCCTGATGGTGCTGGTCAATGCCACGGGGTTGGGAGCCGCCACGAACGAGTGGATTACCTCCGACTACTCGCCGTTCCTGAACGGCAAGCCTTGGCCACGGTTCCCAGTCGTTGCCTATGTGGAAAGGGCATCCAACATCTGGGTCCATCCTTTGGGTCCAAAGGCGTACCCCACCGTCACCGAAATCCACGAGGAAGATGCCGACTTCACGACGGTTGTGATTCAGTTCCCCGACGGGCGGCGTTTCAAGACCTTCAACGAACTCGTGCTTGGCCCGTGCTTGGCTGGCGTTTACTCGGGCGACTTCAACGGCGACGGGAGACCTGATTTCGTGGCGGTCAAACCCGGCTTTGGGTGCGGCCTCGCCGCCGAGTACTGCACGGGCGTCTTTGCTTTCTCGGATGGGCACGACTACCGATTTACCCGAATCTCCACGATGGGATTGGGGGCACATGATTTGGTCATTGACCCCCAGACGAAAACGTTTCGGCTGGTACACACGTCCTTTCGCCAAGGCGAGAGCACTGACGGAATTACCCACAGCTTCTGGGTGCATCGGTTTTACAAGTGGGATGACAACCTGCGGTTCCAACGGGACGGAAATTTTCCTGCCGTCTGGATTCAGTACCTCAATCGGCCCAACCACGAACCCACGAAACTCCTGACGCCACGGCTAAAATCAAGGGCGTGGGCTGGGGCTGAGGCGGAAGCGAGAATTGATTGGTAAGGGGGGATTGCACCCGTTGCGTGGAACTCGGTATGGTCGGCAGCATGAGCACAGGTCTAAACAACGCATTGGCGAAACAAGTGGGCGAACATTTGGTCTGCGCTGAACTCGGCAGACGGAATCTAATTGCCACCCCGTTTTCAGGGAATGTTCCCGCATTTGACATTTTGGCAGCGGACCAGCGGTGCCGAACCGTGCCAATTCAAGTTAAGGCGTCCCGTAGTGATAGTTGGTTCAGCGATGCCCGTAAATGGATGCAGATGTCGTTTGACCCAAAAACCAAGGCCCAGAAGAATCTCGGCCCGATTCACATTGCGAATCCTGATTTGATTTACGTTCACGTAGCCATTGCACCGCCTGACGACAGCAGAAAAGACGACAGTGCCGAACGAAAAGACCGATTCTTCATTCTCACGAAATCGCAGTTGCAGGCTGTTTGCATCAAAACGTATTCGGCTTGGATGGACACGATTGAATGGAAACGCCCCAAAAAGCCTGAGTGTTACGATAACCGATATTACATTTCTGGCCTGCAACCCTACGAAGATAACTGGCAACTCATCTCTGATAGATTGGCGAAATCAAGCGCCGACGAAGCGCTGGAATCAACCGAGGAGTGAGGCGCTGGTTTCCAACGTTTCCCGACAATCCCACGACACGGCTAGTCGCTCGGGCGTAGCGGCGGGGCAAGACCTTCTGACGCAGAGTCAGAAGGTTGTCACAGGTTGGTCAGCTTCTCCGCTTGCTTCTGTTTGAATTCGTTGCTGAGGTGTCCGTAGGTTTTGGCGATGAGCTTGCCACCGTCAGCGTGCCCCAGCCATTCGACCAGAGTGAAGCGGTCAACACCTTCCTCGACACAGCGGCTCGCAAAATAGTGCCTCAAGTAGTGCTCGCTCAGATACGCACCCACCTTTTCCCGAACCTTTTCCAGCGTGCGACGGAAATTCGTTATACGTCCTCCCTGCACATTGGGGCGTGGCGATGGGAACAGCCAGTCCGTTCCTTCTTTCCGTCGGGCGTGCATCTCTTTCAGATGGGCTTCAAGCTTCGGGTTGAATTCCAGCCATCTCTCTTTGCCAAACTTGGTGTTGCGATGGAAGTGGACCTGTCGCTTCTCGAAATTGATGTCACCCCACTGAAGCGATAACGCCTCCGTCTCTCTCGCTCCTGTGTACATCAGTAGTCGCAAGTAATCTGCGAACTGGTTGCCGCTTTTCGGGCATTGGGCGATTGCAGCCGACACGTACTTCTCGATTTCCTGAGCGTTGGGAATCTCCTTCTTCTCAACCTTGTGCTTCAGCTTCTTGATACCTTCAAATGGCAAGCGGACTATCTTCCGTTCCTCCTTTGCCATGCGAAGCATGGACCGCAGAGCATACACACGGACGTTGAGCGAGTGATTGGAAAGCTGTCTCCCTGTCCGCTCACTAACCCTGCTCGCCTCCTTCTTGAGAAAGCCCCGGATGCTCGCCTCTGAAATCTTGTCCAACCGCATGTCGGACCCGAAGTAACCCTCCCAAACATTCAGAAAGCTGGTCTCGTTATCCATCGTGTGCTTGTCCTTCTGTGCGTGCGTGAGGTAGTACTTCTTGTATTCCCCAAACGTCGGCACGCCAGTTCGCCCTCGCAACTCACCCCGCCTCTCTTTTCCTCGCATCTCTGCCAGAGCCTGCAATGCCTGCGGAATGGTTGTGACGGTTTTTTCCAGTGCGAACTTCTGGGGCCGACGTTTGCCCGTAGCAGGATTCGTCACCCGGAGTTGGACGTAGAACACATCGGCCCGCCGCCACAAGCCACGAATACGCTTGCCCCGTTTGTCCTTAACTTTTTCAAACTCGACTTTCGGCTGGCCCATAGATAGATTCTTCTTTCGCTAGAAGTATGCCACACATCTTGACCAAATGTAGGCAAGAAAGTAGATTAAGATACAGAAGTCAATTCTGCATCAACGTAAGTTGTTGATTTTCAAGTGCGTCCGTAGCTCAATTGGATAGAGCTTCTGACTTCGGATCAGAAGGTTACAGGTTCGATTCCTGTCGGACGCACCATATTATCAAGGAGTTAGGGGACGAGTTCCATGCCGCATTCCTCGGAGCGCCATTTCAGTTCGTCTCGAACCACTGCCAGTTCGCGCTCCGCTATATCCGGCGAAAGTTTGGACAGCCAGACCCGCGCGCGTGTCGTCCGTGAATCGCCCCGCGCTCGGAGAGGACAAGGCGAGATAACTGCTTCACCGGTTCGATCCGAGCATGGGAACGACCGCCGCCCGCAGGGAAATAGCCGGGTGTTGTGAGCTCGAGTTCAACGCGCGGTCCCATTCAGTGAATCGACGGCATGAAACTGCGCGCGAGGAAGTCAAAAGGGGGCGCCAGCGGGTTGTGTGTTCCCCCTTCCAAGGTCAACGTGCTTGTGGCAGAGGTTGTCAGCAATGACGGCAGCACGGTCTGCAGCACCAACGTGGCGCTGCCCGCCGTGCCCACCGCGGACCGGTACTTGCCCGGAGTCACCAACTCTGGCCGAAACTCCAGCATTTGCGAGTTCATGTCCGCTCCCGCCACCTCGGCGCAACCAACCGTCTTCGCCGCCTCGACTGCCGTCAGATGCTGTCTCAGCAAGCCCGGCTTCTGGCGTTTGGCCCGGATTCGCTCCATCCGGAACGGTTGGCCGGTCACCAGGGACAGCGCCAAAGACGTTCGCAGAATCTGGCGGCCGCCCTCAACTTCTGAGCCCTCGATTGTGATCATCGCGTCAGTCTTCCGCCCGCTCGCCATGCGGCGCCATCTTGACCAGCTTGGGATCGAATTGGCCGAGGATAGTCACCAGGTCGTGCTGGGCGGCCATGACCTCGTGGATGTTCTTATAGGCCATCGGCACTTCGTCCAACCCGGCCGAGATCAGGGTCACACCTTTTTCGCGCAGGAACGCGTTCACTTTCTTCCACTCGAAGGTCTTGTTAGCCTGCGTGCGGCTCATCACCCGACCAGCGCCATGAGAGGCCGAGTTGAGAGACTCGGCATTGCCTTTGCCGCTGACCACAAAGCCCGGGGAGGCCATTGAGCCGGGGATGATGCCCAGCACGCCTTGACCGGCGGGTGTCGCGCCTTTCCGATGGACGATCACCTCTTTTTCCACGCCGTTGATCACGTGCCGCTCTTTCCAAGCGAAGTTGTGGTGGTTTTCGAGATCCAGCAGCACTTCGGCTCCGAGGTTCGCCGCCACATGTTTATGGATCAGCTCATGATTAGCCGCCGCGTAGCGTCCCATCAACTCCATCGCTGCCCAGTATTCCCGGCCTTCCTGCGAATCCAGTGACAACCAAGCCAACCGCTTCAATTCGCTCGGGAGGTCCGGAAACTGGCTGAAGGCGATTTTGTTGTAATGGTCGCATACGGCAGCACCGGTGCCGCGGCTGCCACTGTGGGAGAGCAACGCGACATAAGTGCCCGGGGCGAGTCCACGGATTTCCCCGTGAGCGGTGAAGAAGCCGAACTCGACGAAATGATTGCCACTGCCACTGGTGCCGAGCTGTGACCAGGCCCGGTCTTTGTTCTGCTTGGTCACCGGGCTAGCGTTCCAATCCGCATCCAGCACCTCGTGCTGCCGGCGGTTCTTGAAGCTGGCGCCCACGCCAAAACGCGTCTCAGCCTCGATCGCCCGGGTGAGCCGATCCTGGTGCCGTTCCAATTCACGCGCAGGAATATCAAGCACGGTCATCTTCATGCGGCAGGCGATATCCACGCCGACCGCATAAGGAATAACCGTGTTCTCGGTCGCCAGCACCCCGCCGATGGGCAACCCGTAGCCAACGTGTGCATCCGGCATGAGGGCGCCAGCCACTGCGACCGGCAGCAGGCAGGCTTTTTCCATCTGCATTACAGCCTCGTGCTCCAGTCCTTCGCCCCACTGTCGGTATTTGATGGGCTCGGTGCGTGGAGGAGGCGGAGCATTGATCAACGCCTTGGCCAACTCGCCCCGCAGGCTATCCTTCGTAAAAGCGGACGGCGTGGCAATGATGGCCTTCACCTCCTCTTCCAGTCGCGTCTTGTCCCCACCAGCGAGGATGAACTTGCTAATGAAATCAGTCGCCCGCCGGGTGGCTTCACCCAAAGGGATACCGAGACGGATAAAATCTTTCGTGTTCATAATTGCGCTGTTCGTTCGTGCCCTTTCGTTTCACCGCTCAGGCTTACCCTTGAACTCTATTTCATAGGGCGGCCGCTTGCGATCACTCTGTGCCGATAGAGCACGGAGCGCTCGATCGCTGAGCGCCCCGTGAGACTTGTTTTACTTCCCTTAAGACTTGAGGAACAGTTTCCAGTCCTCGACCTCGCTCGTGTTCCGAATGAGCGCCGAAACCGGCACCTCATTCGGAGCTCGCGGAACCGAGAGCAGCCTCAGCCCGGCCTCATGCGGAAGACGGTCTGCCTTGCGCTGGTTTACTTCCTTGGCCGACCAAACCAGGTTTTCCCAGGCGTCCTTACCGCCACGCGAGCGGGGCACAACGTGGTCTAGGCTGCCCTCATCCGGATGCAGCACGCGGCCAGTGCACTGGCAGCGGTTACCGTCACGCTCGCGAACGGCCTTGGCGCAAAGCTTCGGGCGCTTCTTCGGCACTTTGGCATAGTTCACCGCCACAATGACGGTGGGCACGCGGATCTGGCCGCGAACGGTATGCACCACCTCGTCCTGGTCGCGGATGGGCAAAGTGATCCACTCATCCCAGGTGACGGGACGGATGTGGTGCTCGTCCTCGATCTCAAGGCCGGTGGCCACGTTGGTGGCCATCATGCAGAACGCCTCTTGAGGCGTGCGCACGTTGATGGCCTGCCAGTTGCGGTTTAGCACCAGCACGGTCGCTTTCGTCAACATATTCATAATTCATGATGCGTGACACGTGAAACGTGAAGGGACAAATCGCACAGGGCGAATTCACGCATCACGTTTAACGCATTACGTCTCGGTGTTTGTTCTTTGTTGAAATCGGCGCGGATCAAATTGGCTGCCGCTGCTGGTAACGCTCCAGCTCTCCTTGTTTCAGAGACAGGTGTGCAGACTTCCACACTCAGCGGCAAAATGGTCGCTCGGGAAGGTTCTGCCCCTCCGATTTCTGGGTGTAGGCCAGACGTGATTCTATTTCACCACCGAGCGGAAATTGGCTGCCGGGGATGGACTCGCACCACCACGCTCGCCTTCAAAGGGCGATGTCCTGCTATTAGACGACCCGGCACGCCGGGAAATGGGGTAATGGAGTGGTAGAGTATTGGATTGATGGGCACAGACCCAGCGCCAGATTCCGGCAACACTCCAACAATCCACTACTCCATCACTCCAGTCCGAAGATGGTGGCCCGCCAGGGTAACGCTCCCAGTTCAACGGATTAAAAGTCCGTTGCATCACTTTAATGCTTGCAGGCCAAAATGGTGCTCGTGGCAGGATTCGCACCTGCACTGGCGACGTTCTCAACGTCGTGTCTCTGCAGTTGGACTACGCGAGCGAAATGGATGGAGCCTCCTGACAGTGCTGCCCTGTCTCGACTTGCTTACAAAGAAAGCCCGCGGGCTGCCGCAAGGAGGCATCGGAATGGCTTGCCGGCCGAAACCCGGCAGCAACTGAAACCGCCCGCCTACGCAACGGTGTGCTTGGGCGCGGCAGCCTTCGCCTACTCCAGCGTCGCAGGCGAAGGCTGGTCGCAATCCCCAGTGCTGCCCTGGGCACAGCGGGCGTATGAAACCTGCTTGAGCGCTGGCTCGACTGCGATGTTGAGTATGAAAATGGATCCCCCACCCGGAGTTGCCCCGGGCAAACAACTCGCGTGCCGGGCGAGTGCATCACTGACAATGCTTTTGGGGCTTCGAAAATGGTCGACGCGAGACGACTTGCACGTCCAAGGCTGCCTGGTTCTAAGCCAGGTGGGTCTGCTATTCCCCGTAAACCACGCGTCCCCCTTCGCTCAGAAGCTACGGCGGACAGGCCCGCGCCTATCTACGATTTCCAGAGGTGCCGGTTCGCAAAAGCACGCCCAGACCCACTCTTAACGTACCTCTCAACATCCTGAGCTTGTTCGATCGCCTCGAAGGCAATGTACACCTTCAGCTTCCAGGGCAGGAACTTCGATGTATGAGAGACTTTCCAGCGTTATGCTCCGCTACTCGCGTGCGAAGGTCTGCGGTGTGGCCGACGTAGCGTTGCTTCGGATCCGTCAGGCTCTGAAGGAGGTAGGTGTAGAACACAATGGCCTGCCAGCCGTAGCTTGGAACCCGCACCAAAAGCAAGCTCCGACCATTGCGCTCGGGTTCAAAGCTAAGGCTGGTGGGGACGAAGAGTGCTGCCCTCTTTGCCTCTCGCATGTCAAACGAGCGCTCTGCTGCAGAACTACGTCCCCGTGAAAATGGAGCGGCTGAACGGGGTCGCACCGTCGTCTCAGCCTTGGCAAAGCCGTATTCTGCTGTTGAACCACACCCGCTTGAAATGGTGTCCCCAGCCGGACTCTCACCAGCAACCTGGAGTTTAGGACCCTCCCGCTCTGTGCTTTGAGCTATGGGGACAAGGAAAACGAACCCCTGGCTGGTCTCTTCCACCAGCTCACACCCAGCGCTTTCTAAATCTGCATCAATAATGAAAGGGCTGGGCCGCTCGATCTACTTCGCGTTCAGGGGTTCGAAATGGTACGCGCGTCCGGTAACGCTCCGGATCCAGGCACTCATCTAGTGCGATTCCGCTTATAAGGCGGACGGTTCTCTTTGAACTACGCGCGCAGGAAATGGCGGAATGCCGTGGACTTGCACCACTTGCCCGAAGGCACGCACTCGTTAGCACCGAGGCCCGGTTCGCTTGCCCGGTTGGCATTCCAAAAATGGTCCACGTGGCAGGACTTGCACCTGCAACCTTCCCATTTTGAGCGGGACGCCTCTACTTGTTGGGCTACGCGTGGTTGGCTCGCCGAGCTGAAGCTCAAAGCGAAGGCTGGTGCCCACAGCCGGATTTGCACCGACACTTTGCGCGTTTTAAGTGCGCCGTCTCTGCATTGGACTACGTGGGCGAAATGGTGCCGCGTGAGGGAGTTCCACCCCCAACCTCTCCGTTCTGAGCGGAGCGCCTCTGGTAGTTGGGCTAACGCGGCAAACTGGCACTCCCGGCAGGAATCTCACCTGCAACCTGGCGGTTCGAAGCCGCCCGCTCTAATAGTTTGAGCTAAGGGAGTATGGAAGAAATGCATTGATGGAGTAGTGGATTGTTGGATTGACGGGAACGCCGCCCAGAATCCGGACGGCACAGCCTCGTTCCACCAATCCAATAATCCACTGCTCCAGCACTCCACTCCGAAATATGGGGCCGACGGGGAGACTCGCACTCCCGTGGGACGGATTGCCCGGCAGTTTACGAAACTGCTGCTGTCGCTGCTGAGCCACGCCGGCATGAAATTGTGGGTCGCCACGGTGCTGCCCCGTGCTCTGCGGTTTAAGAAACCGCTGCATCGCTGCAATGCTTGCAACCCGGTCGCAACACGAAGGCGGAGTTGAACCGCCGCAGTCAGGCCTGTGAGGGTCCTGGCCGGCATCGGTATTCGCGTCGCGTAAAATCAAAAGACACCTTTGCTCGGAAGAATGGAGTCCCGTGTGAGAGTCGCACTCACCTGCGAGGTTTTGCGGACCACTGCCTGGGCTGCTCGGCCAACGGGACATTTAGAAATGGGCGGGCGGATGGTCACCCATCCGCCCGCGTTGCTTGCTTCATGGCGTGCTTGAGCCGCTCAGGTCGCTGAGTAACTACGACCGGATAAAGTCCGAGATGACCGCTGGCACATTGGTGTCGAAGCCGATCACGTCCAACATGCCGCGGTCGTTCGGGTCGGCCAGGGTGAAACCGTTGGAGGTCATACCCACAACGACTGCCTTGGCGTTGCCGACGAACTCATCCCGATACTGCCGCAGTGCCTGAGCCGGGTGGATGTTGCCCGCCCAGGTTTCGCTGTCGGTGTAGGTCACGAAGGCCGAGACCCGCAGCTTGTTGCGACGGGCGCAAACCATCGGCAGCGCGCAGTCCGTTCCACCCATGGGGATGGCACGAACCTTCTCAATCACCGAGTCCAGACGCATGCGGGGCGAGATTGCGACGCGGGTAATACCCGGTTCGCCACCACCCCACTGACCACCGTGGCCATTTGCTGCGGCGCTGAATGCGATGATCTCGCAATCAGGCTCTGTTGCCGCAGTGACCAGCGCCATGGCCGCGCTGGCCTCACGTGCCGAGAGGCACGAGCCGGCGATCATCGAGCCGTCCATCGAACCGCTGACGTCCAGGGCCAGGAGCACTGGCTTACCGCACGGTTCCACGTTCTGGAACGTGGCGTAGAACGCCGCATCCAGGGCATCGACAATCTTCGCCACCGGCTGCCAGGTCAGATTGCCCTTCTCACCGCGACCTTGTGCATACACCTTCTGGGCGATTAACACCGCCAGCGGGTGGATGCGGGCGCGCTTGAGCAGGGCTACGTCGCCGAGCTTGCGAACAAAGAGGCCGGCTGCCTCGCCGAACGGCTTCACCAGACCGATTGCCGTCATCTTGCCCAGGTTACGCACCAGGGCGGTGATCGGCATGCGCTGCAGCAGAGCATCCCAAACCGCGACCTCGTTCAGCCACTGGGTCGGGATTGCCTCGCGCGGCAGGTCGAAGTCGTTGATCAAACCAACGATCTCGGCCTTGCTCGAAGCCTTCTTGGCCTTCTCGAAGGCTTCAACGATCTGCGGCAGCTTGCCTGCTGGGGCATAAGTTGCCACACGGTCTTCACCGTTGACCTTGCGCTTCACAGTGCGTTCACCCAGGCCTTCTGCGCCGGACAGAATCCAGCGGAAGACGGCCTCGTGCTCAGCCGAGGGAGCCTTCGGGTGAGCCAGGCGGAGCAGGTCGCCGTGCGACCAACTGTCGCGTTGCTGGTACTTCACTACCTGGTAAGCCAGCTTGTCGGCTTCCTGATCCAGGTACCACCGGCCAACCGCGTTGCGCAGACCACGGCCCCAGCCGCGCAGAGCGTTCACATACTCAGCGAAGTGGAACAGGTGGGTGCCGATGCGGCAGACTTGGGCCAGGTTCTGGAAGGCCAGAGCCTTGGCTTCCGGGCCGCCGTGAGCCGACACAAGTGCCAGCGCAAAAACAGCCGGGTCGTTCTTCGGCGCACGGCCGCTGTCGCTGATCTCGACGATGCGCTTCACAGCCCGAACCCCGTCGGTCTTGATACAGCGGACAATCGCGTCGTGGTTCTGCTTCACCATGTCGCTCTCGCCGATGTAGTAAGTGCCACCTTCGGCACCGAGGATCAGGAACCGGTCGAGCCGGGTCCAGTCGTTGACCTGCCAGGAATAGCCGCCGCCCGAGTTGGCCAACTGGGTCGAGCCCGGGATCGGGAGGGGCTGAGGAGTAATGTGACGGTTGAGCAGTTTTGCATAGTTGAGAGCCATGATGGCCTCCTTTCATTTGATTGTGCCGCCAACCCTCGGCACGATTTGTTTGGTTTAGAACTGCGGACAAGTTGGTGAACGTGGGCTTGTTTCGTTTCAAGCGATAACCCACGCCCTTCGGCCCGCAGGAAATAACAAGATGGACAAGGGACGCTGTGGAATTACCCCGCACATGCGAACAGGTGCGAGGGCTGCTCTACCATTGAGCTAGGCCGACGTCTTGCGCCGGTCATTGGAGTCGAACCAATTACATGCGATAACCCACAACTTCGGCCCATCGAGAACCACGAACGGACAAGAGAGCGACTGTGGAATTGCCCGGAGTGCTACCGTTACACCACCGCGGAATGCTCCGCGGAGCGGAATTGAACCGCCACTACCGGGTCCACGAGAACCCACAATCTACGGCCCGCTGAAAATTACCGACGGTTAAAGGACGAACTGGGAATTAGACGTGCTCTACCTCTGAGCTACCTCGGCATCTGGAGCCGAAGGCCGGACTCGAACCGGCGACCACGCGCGTTACAAGCGATAACCCAATCCTGCGACCCGTCGAACAAACGAGACGGACAAGAGACGAGCTGGGTACCCAGCCATTTTGGCGGCTGGGGCGGGATTTGAACCCGCTCGCGGTTTCCCGCTTAACCGATAACCCAAACTCAACGGCCCGTCTAAAGAACTCGATGGACAAGTGCTGCCGCAGATACGGGGCTTCGCAAGCGGGACTCGAACCCGCGACACCAGACTGGCGTCCGGCGGCTCTCTCACGGTGAGCAACCACCCCTTTGGTTTGGAGCGATAACCTGCGAACTTCGGCCCATCGCAATTGGGGTGACCAACCGGATTCGCACCGGCACAAACGCCTTCACGGGGCGTGATGCTGCTGTTACATCATGATCACCATTAAAGTGGTGCTCTCACGTGGACTTGCACCACGAACCTCCGCCTTCGCAGAGCGGCGTGCAGAACTAATTACACCTTGAGAGCGATTAGCATCCGTAGCCGGACTCGCACAGGCTAGGGTCGGGTTGAAAACCCGGCTGCTCGAGCTGCTTTGCATTCACGGACGAAAACTCCTGGCCCGGAGGACGAAACCCACAAGGTGGCTGCTCGCGGGCAAACCTTAACCCTGTGGTCTCGATTCCTCCGTGGCGGTAAAGAACGCGTTTAGCGCCGAAACGCACGCGTCTTGTAGGTGAGGAGCGGCCGGAATGTCGCGATCACCGAAGCAAGTCCGGCATCCACGAGTTCCTGAATCACATCCTCGATGTTCTTGTAAGCAGCGGGAGCCTCTTCATAGAGCAAGTCCCGCTCCTCGCAGATGACTCGGCCACCCAAAGGCGTCTGGGTCAACTGATGCACGCCGAAACGCTCCCGCATCCGTTGACGGGCTTCGCTCCGGGCCCACTTGCGACCCGCACCGTGAGCCAGCGACCAGGCACGGCTTTCGCCCTCACCCAGCGGCTTGACCAGGTAACTGAGTGAACCGCGCGAACCCGGAATGACCACAGGTTCGCTTTCGGCTGCCACGGCTCCCTTACGGTGGACCCAAACGGTTTCACCTTCGTGCTCACGAGAGGTGATGCTGTTGTGGCAACCGTCCCAGAGCAGATTAGCGTCGGCACCGAGTTGTTGCACGAAGCGCTGAGCGAGGATCCCTCGGTTCACCTTGGCCCACCGCACGGCGAGGTCGTGGCCTTGCAGGTAGGCGGCGGCGGCGAAGGACTCTGCGTCCGAGCCACTGGCCTGATGTTCATCCACATAGTCGCGCAGGATGGATTCACCCAAACCACGCGAACCACTGTGGACCAGCACAACCAGTTGCTGTTTGCCCAGGCCGAAGAGCTTGAATGCCCTTGCATACCTCATC
>Ga0194060_10002523_pt1 | contig 13017 bp, 11 predicted proteins | sample SepL225m_MetaG_FD_163427 | JGI IMG/M metagenome (GOLD analysis project Ga0194060, IMG submission 163427) | Anoxic zone freshwater microbial communities from boreal shield lake in IISD Experimental Lakes Area, Ontario, Canada - Sep2016-L222-5m | ecosystem: Environmental > Aquatic > Freshwater >... | reverse complement strand
CCGCATCGCCCTTTCCATGAAAGGCCAAGCCAAAGCCAACACCACCACAGAACGCACTCCGACCCCACCATCCCGTAAACCCCTCATCCAATCCTCAAAACCCGAAAAACAGAAATCAGAAACCGTGCCCCTGAGCGATTGGCAAAAGAAATTGATGGCGATGAGGGATAAGTTGGGATAGGGGGGATTTTTTAAAATTAGTCAGTATTTGCGTCGCCCTGATCATATGGCTTTTGATTTCTGGAGCTAAGTAAATCAAATACAGATGGTATAAGACCTTTTGACGTAGCGAGTTGCTTGTTTTAATTTTTTTCCCGAATAATAAACCAGTAATACCTAATAAAAGAGAATATCCTGTGTTATCGTTCATCAATACAGTGTAAAATCTTGCCCTAAAAGCCACAGCAGATTTCTCCTTAAGCTCTGGATCGCTATCTTCCATGTATAATTCCCAATATGTGTTTTGCTGAGAAATAAGTTGAGAAGCGCTGCGTCGGGTAATTCAAAATAAGCGTTCGTGTTGTAGCTTTAAGGTATCATAAGCAAGTTTTGCAGCTTTTGAGTGCAGTGAAGCTCCTGTCTTTAATATTTCATAAGCGTGAGAAGCAAGTCTTTTCATAAATATCTCTTCAAAGTAGAGAATATTGTAGTTATTTGCTAATTTAAGGTCAATCAATAATTGGTTTATGGGATATATTTATGAGGTTTTTATTTTTTGAATCAGGAATAATTGTTTTTATGTAGTGATTATTTTGTAAATTTAAAAATATTCATTAAGTTGTTTTGGTGAAATTATTTTTGGATTGAGGTTGAAAAGAGCTGGTCAATAAAAAGTTGCAGTTGAAAGATGGTAATCTTGGAGTTCATGTAGATTACAAATGGGATTTTAGCAAATGAGCAAGTGTTTTTTGACTAGAAATAGTGGGAGTGTTATCATTTTTTTCTTCCTTAGAAAGGAATTGTCTGGTGGTCACTCACAGAAGTAAGGTGCAGGATTTATTTATATCAGTAGAATTGCTGAAAATTAAAGCAGCAAAGGGTGGTAGCGTTGCAAAACGTATCGTGGATGGTTTTGATAATCGAGTGGGAGGAAATGTGGAGCAGCTGATTTTACGGAATAGTTTGTTTAATCAAGGTATTTGTTTATCTATTCAAAAGGTAGGTTTAAATTCCTGTTGTATTAGCGGGACAGCTGTACATTTTAGTCAGTCTGGTGGCGAGCAGGAAAAGATTACTGATTTTTCTATGGTTGTGAGAAGAAAACCTGCAAGAACGGATATCTATTTAGTTGAAACCCTCTACTATGGAACGGAGTCCGCAGAAGTGTATGACAGGAAAATTAGGATAAGAGATGGGAGATTATTGAAAGTAGAAGAAAACGGCAAACAGAAAAAACTTAATCACACCGAGGAGCAACTAGTGTTGTGGGAATCACAAGCGCTATTAGAAGCTTCCGCTAACGCATTGAACAAAGTCCATGCCTCCTAAAGAGACAAGCGATGCATGATTTTAGAGTTTTTCGGTTAATTCTTATTTTTCCATATTCTGAAACCACCCCGCATACACATCTTTCAGGTTGGCACAACTGAAAAAGAACACAAAACGCTTCAGCTAGTATAAATATTGCATTCTCCTAGATCGGGAACTTTTATAATTGCCTTATATTATATAGTACAAAAAGTATTCATAAGGAGATTAGCATTCAAAATGCTTTTTACTTATCTATGTATGCATTCTCACTTATTGTGCTTGTTGGTAATATATTAAAAGTCTTGACATAATACGGTAATTATGGTACGTTGAACTGTATTTAATTATTTTGTTAATCATGACATTTGGGCAACGAGAACATAACTGGGCAGCAGTTGGGCGAGGTTTTGTTCGTTCAAGCAGAATATGGCTCTGTGATATAAAAGCAAGAAGAAGACTGAAAAAAAATTCATTTAATGGCGAACTAGATACTAATGATGGTAAAGAATTTACAGTGAGCTATATTATTGGTCGTTTAGGCACGCTTGGAAAATACGGTGCAGGAGGAAAGTTATTTGATGCATCAGAAAGAGGCTATTTAGAGAGAAATATACCAAAACAAAAACTCCATAGGAGGGCATGGCATACGGCTCAAGTCCTTTCAAGACTGAGCCCTAGAGAAGCAAAAGAACAAATTGCTGAGATTGTCACTCCCTTCACGGAAGTTACAACATTTCATGAAAAATTATTAACACGATTAACAATATTGGGAAAAGGAAAGGTAAATTATGAGCGTATTCGAGCTGAAGAAGAAAAGGCACAACTTTATAAACTGGTTGAGGAGATTTGGCAGCTGCGTGAAAAAATTAATGAACCAAATATTGAAGAACAATACATCAGTAAAATGATGCAGTTGAGTATGGAGATGCAGGTACACTACAGCACACACATGATTGCAAAGTTCATGTCACTTCCTAAATTAATGCAAAGAGAAGGACCGAGAAAAGCTGCTGCATTCTTGGCAGGTCTTGGCATTGGAACAGGAGTTGTGTTGATCAAGCATCCAGAAGCTCGTTCAGCATTATTTTCGTTACGGTCAAGAGAAAATCCAGGTGAGGGTGTCTCTGATGTAACTGATTTGCTTAATCCATCAGAAGAAATAAAGAATAAATTTTGGGAAACGGTAGTGCAACCGGTTTATGGTAATGAAGCATTTCCTTTTGAACAATGGGCTAGTCAGCTGAATGGACTTGGAGACTTGGCGAATTATTGCTATTTTCGAGAAAGAAAAAAAGATGAAACGTATGATGATTATTTTTATCGGTACTGTAAAAAATCGTTTGATACGTGTGAAAAAACAGGTACAAACTTTATTTTATACGCATTTATTCAGCAAATCAGCAGTACTATGGTTGGTGACTGGGCTGGACAACTACAAGATGTAACTATTGGGCACGTACAACAAATTCTTGGTGCAGGGGCAAGACTTTTCGGGGCTGAGACGGCTGCAAAAATGTTGGTAGCAGATAATCGCAAACCTACATCTATTCAGCAAGCTTTAGGACAGAGTTTTGCAAGAGCCTTAAGCCCAAAGCTCCCATTAAGTTGGGAGGATATGATTCGGATTGTAGGGCCAGTGACAATGGGTTGTATGGATATGCCTACAATATTTAATGCAAGAGGGCTCATGAAATCAGATGGAAAAGGTGGATTTATTGATGCTTACCCAGAGGATGTGATGCCGGCTTGGAATAGAATCAATGTTCGAAAACAAGTAGGTGAAGTACTACAAGCACAACAAGAGCTAGAAAAGCGAAGAGCAACTCTTCAAGCTGCATCATATTTGTTAATTGAAAAAAGTCCAGGTGTGTTTGATGATTTTTTTGGTTCAGTTGAAACCAACAAACAAAAACGTTTAGAGGCATTTAAGCAAATTGGGATAGCCTACGATGCTGTAGAAGACTGGCAACTCACAAACCCAACCGAAATGTGGAAAGGTATTATAGGGATACAATATTCACTTGAATCAACAAAAATTCGAGATGAGATTATTGATGATGTTATAAGTAGTTATAGTTTGCCAAATCATCCGGCAAGCAGCGACTTAGACGTAGCTCGCAGGCAGCATTTGATGGGTGATCAAATCCACAACCCTCGCTTTTTGCCATACCTTGAACAACGTTTAAAGGCAATAAATGATGTAGAAGGGCCAAAAGTACTTAAGTCAATAATAGATGCCAAAACCGTTTTTGATGCACAAGTACAAGTAATGCGAGATAAAACTTTTGAACTAGAGCTAGCTTTCGGTGAATACGAATACGACAGCGCTGTACAGGTTGAAAACAGTGTGGCTGCCATAAAAGTATGTCAGTTAAAGCTGGAAAAAAAATATGGAGCTATTGATAGGAGCAATAAAGACCAACTTGCATGGGCAATTTTTGGGGTTGCTTCTATGGTAAATATATCTCCTCTTAGCGTTCTTGTGGGTGGAATATTTGGCCGAGAAGCTTCAGTAGATCCTGTCCATGATGATGAAGGGATTTTACAACTATTAGATAAGCTCACAGCAAGACTGACATTTTCACCTCGAGAAAATGGTAAGTTTGCATTATTTCGTACTATTTTGGGTTTAGCTTCAGGAATGTTGTATGACACATCAGAAAAAATAGATGAATACGAAGGATTTTTGCAAGTGTTAAAAGGTGAAGAAGATAGCCCCGGTTTGAGAGTAGAAAAAATAAATAGTTTAGTACGTGAGCAATGTTTAGGAGCTGGTCACTCATCCATCGCAACAGGGTATGAGATTACAGAAGCATTTCAGGCGAATAGTTAGAGTTGATAACAGTAAATAATGTTTAAATCAGTACTTATCTTGTTTAAAGCATATCCCCTGCACCCAGATACTGAGGTTAGATCTCTTCGATTAAGTTTCTGGCAACTAAGACGAAATCTCTACTTTCACAACCCCAGAAACCACCCCGCATACACATCCTCCAGCTTATCACCAGTTACTTCAGGGAATGCATCGTAGAAACTTTTATCAGTGCTTGGCATGGAATCAACTACTTGCATCACTTTCTCAAAACCATACTTATCTATGAGATGATCAACAAAGTAAAGTGCAGTGTAGTAGCCAAGAAGCATTTCATCCTGGGATTTGCGTGAACGAATTGCAGCATCAACAGTATCAAGAGTGTTCATATATTTTTTGTTTTTATTACTCTTCACTGATTGATTGCGCTCTTTCTTGATACTTTCTGGGCGACATTCATACTCCGCCATACCTTCAAGAAACCAGATTGGGGTTAGTTTAAAACTCTCGTTCAGTTTCTCTTTCATGATTTCATGTGTCATCTCATGCATCGAAAGTGAGAGGAACTCAGAAAAATCTATAGAAGGTTCAGCAGAATCTATAAAGAAATAAACACGCCCTTGGTCATGAAAAAAACCGGAAAGAGGTTGTTGGTCAACAACATGGATGTTTGCAACTGTCTCATATTGCTGACGATCAGTAAAAACAAGAACAAAAATAGAAGGGTACGTCGACAGATTGAAATCACTCATGAGCTTTTGTCTGCTTTTTTCTAAAGCCGAGAGCAAGTAATGTATCTGTCCTTCTGGTGGTTGTTGATTATTTTTATAGGAAAGCAAAAAGTGAGTTTTTGCGGGCTCTAGCAGAAGAGGGTCATAAGTAAACAGCTTGCGTTCAGGAGTATTTTCGTAATTTGAGGTTTGAAAAAAAGGAAACACAAAAAACAAAAGAATAATAAGTAGAAATATACTACATCCGGACGCAAGTAAAATGAGCAGTAATCGAACTATTTTCATACGTAGACTAGTCCAAATAGAAATAATTATTAGCAGAAATGCATTACTTTTGCAAAAAAAATTTTCAAGCATATTGCGAAAAACAAGTGAATCTCAGCAATCTCAGTGGAGGCAATCACCCCAGAATCCCTATTTTGACAACCCCTGAAACCACCCCGCATACACATCATCCAGCTTTTCCCGCGTCACAGCATAAAAAGCTCTCGAAAAGTCGTACCTGCTCCTCGGCATGGAAGCAGGGATTTGCATCACTTTGGTGTAGCCGTAGGTAGTAACTAGGTAATTAGTAAATGAAAGTGATGTAGGGTATGCCAACTCTATATCTTCAACCGAGGTTTCGGTTTCCTGTGCTGAGCTCAACTTGTCTAGTGTGCTGACATGTTCTTTTAAAGAACTATTTCTCACAAAAAGATAATCTGATTTTATCCGATCAAGAGGTCTTGATTCATACTCTGCCAAGCCCTCGACAAACCATAGCGGAATATCGTTATAAAAACTAGCGAACTTTGCACTTGTAAGCTCATGCGCAAACTCATGAGCCGCAACATGATAAAAAGATCCATAATCCAGTTCTAAAAAATCTCCAAGATCAATAAAAAAAGCCAACCTTTTGCCACCACGTGATAAACCCCTCAGTGGATACCCTCGATCTACAATTCCCCCCGTCGCATCCCGAAATTGTTTTCTGTTTGTAAAAAATTCAACTGCAACAGTTGGGTATTGGGAAAATCCAAAGTCATGAAGAAGTCGTTCCCTATTCGACTCAAGAGCCGCGAGCGTATAGTTTATGTAGATTTCCGAAGGCTTTTCCTCGTTGTGATAGGTGACAGCAAAATGCTGTCTCGCACTCTCCAAAAGGTTGGGATTGTAGTCGTACTGGCCATAGCCCATTGTTGCCATGGGTTCTGGTATAGCTGTTTGGTGCGCAGTGTGTGTCGGGGTTGAGTACGCTGGTGTACTGTTGATCAACTTTTGAAGAAATGCCAGGCTATCCGGCGTATATGCAAGCCAAAGTAGCAAAAGACAGCTACCAAGCAGAAAAAAATTAAAAATTGTACGCAACTGTTTCATTGGGAACGGAAATAAAAAATATAATGTAAAAGCATATCGTACTTCTAGCACAAAAAAAAGCCCGATTTTCCAGTCGGACTTTTTTGAAAACAGATGCAGTGTTATTTCTGCTCAAACAGGCGTACTGATCGTTTAAGCGCATCAATATTGGGAGAAGCATCTTCATAAAGCGCCGCTACAACCTTCAAAGGTGTGCCCGAAGAGCTGTATCGGTAGAGACCAAAATTAGCATTGATAGTTGTGCCGGATCCAGGGAAAGAATAGGCGAGATAACAGACTTCAGTGTCTGCGCCGCCGATGTTTGGATTTTTCTTGGTAACAGCTTCAGCAGACACAAGCGTGAATTGTTCAGGAGTAACCTGGAAAGCTGTGGCATAAGCGGTCTTGTACTGGGCTGCATACTCATCGCAGACGGTTTTATCGAGCTTGATGGCGGATGTTTTCACGTAAGGTTCTGAAAACACACTAATACCATCTTTGTACACACCCTTCGTTTCATCTGGCTCAGCAAACATAGATTCAAGACCTTCTGGTGCCACCATTTCAACGAAATTTTCAGGATAGTAAAGTGTGAAGTCAGCAATCTTCGTGGAGTTACCGTTCAAATCAAAACCGTCTTTCTTCTGCTCAAACTTTTTCAAGCCAGTTGCATCAACGGTTGTTGTTGCTGCCTGATCAGTCTTCGCCCCACCACAGCTGGAGAGAAAAGTGGAAAGAGTTAAAATGCCAATTATGAGTTGCATTTTTTTTGAAAGTGAGAGGGCGTTTTTGTGCTGCATTGAGGGGATCCTTTGTTATTTAGTAGTTATGATATATGACAAGAGTTGAGGGTGCAAGGTGCCGCAAATGCTGGGTTAGATAGTTATTAGGTTGATGTTTGGGGAGTTAACTTTCCTTGAGCCGCTAAACGCTCACGGTTTAGATAGAGATCAAATGCCTCTTCTACTCTCCAATGTGTTGCAGAAAGAAGGTAGTAAAGCATTCGATTCTTACTCATTAATGACATGCCTCCCTTCCATAGCCTAAAAGCTAAATCAAAGCCTTCTGTTCCCCATTTTGACAGCCCTAAATCTTCAGTCTTTCTTTTGTATTGTTTTACTTTTTCTTCAACTAACTTTCTGGCAGGAGTTTCTCCAAGTGTTTTTGAAGCTGTTCGAGCGATAGTTGTAAGTTGAAGAGTTGTGTCGACACTTTGGTCAATCCAGTCATCTCTAAGCTGTCCAATCATTGAAAACGAAGTAGCTAAAGCTGCTAAATGTCTAACAGTATTGCTATGATCGTTTTCAGTAAGCCATGAATATTTTTTCGAGATAGCGTTAAAGTTTTCACCAGCAGGTTCAAGTAATTCTGGAAAATGTTTTACTCCAAATACCAGAGCAAGATTTGCAACAATACTAATTCCATTGGCGAGCTCTCTGTAACGAATCACTTCTTCAATACCTAGGTTGTTCGAATGAATGTTTGCAAAATTTTCTATGATTTCAACTTCCTTGGAAGTTCTAGCATATATGTTTATCGCTTCGGCTTGTTTTTCAACTGGTAAAGCTTGTAAGGTGTTTGAAAAGTTTAGACGCATTTTTTTTCTATGTTCCTGAATAGGTTGCAGCAGATGGTTTGGAAGAGTTTTTAGATCCTGAACTTCATTCTGAGCTAATTGTAAAAAAATAAGATCCTCTAGCAGTTGAAGCATTGGGCGACTTTTTAATATCCCTGTTTCTCTTGTTAACGAGGGAACTACAGTTAGAAAACCAATCAAAAAAGTTCTTTCAAGAGGTAAAATATTTGCCTTAGTGTGTTTTTCTGCAGCTATTACTTCAATTGCTCCAAGGACTCCACGAAAAAATTGCGATCTTCTAGGTGTTATTGATGGGTAGTGCTCGAAACCTGATTGAATTTGTCTTGTTGGTGAATTTTTCATCTAAATAATGTAATGTAAAAAATATCAATTGAAGATGAATAGTAGCATTGCTTTTATTAAAGAGTCAACTGGTGTTTATTTGTTAGAATAATATCTTGTTATTTTATTTTCATAAATATTTTTGTTTAAGAGTAGTTATAACTTTATAATAGTTTCAAAGAATGAGGAGGAATATATGAGTAGTGATGCTAGCAAGAATAGTCAGAAGCAACACTCCAGCCTCACCCCCGAACAATTCCACATCTGCCGCGAAAAAGGCACCGAGCAACCGTTCACCGGCAAATACGTCCACACCAAAGAAGACGGCACCTACGTTTGCGTCTGCTGCGGCAGTGCATTATTCTCCTCCCAAACCAAATTCGACTCCGGCACCGGCTGGCCAAGCTTTTGGGATGTGATCGAGAAAGGGAATGTGAAAGTAAAAGACGACTACAGCCATGGTATGCACCGCGTAGAAGTCGTTTGCGCACGTTGCGAGGCGCATCTTGGTCACGTCTTTGACGACGGCCCGCAAGATCAGACAGGGAAAAGGTACTGCATCAACTCCGCAGCACTGAATTTTAAAGAAGCTGAAAAAAGTAAGTGAAGTGGTTTCTCGCTATGCTAAGAATGCAATTATGGTGTCATCCTGAGCGAAGTCCTCGAAGTCGAAGGATCTCTTCGTGCATTCTTGGGGCAATAAAAACCCTACCAACTATGAAGGGATCCTTCGCAAAACCTTCTGGCGGACAACTACTACGTTGCCAGAGAGCTTTCTAATTTCCTACACACCCCCCCGCACACACCGCCACATCATCCATCCACACCTGCCCAGTCGCCGCCGCCGCATCAAACACGATCATCGCATTATCATCATCAACAGTGGACATAAACGTGGTATCATACCGTTTCCAATCGGTAGTCAAGGTAAAATCTCTCGTCACATAACCAGTATACGGATCCTGATTTTTCTGCAGTCCAACAGTCAATGATCGAGGTTTAGAAGCCTTCGCCCAGAATGAAAGCGAGTAAGAAGTATCCTGTTTTAACCACAAAGGCGTTTGCTCAAGTCGGAGATACCACCAGTTTGCAGCCGCTTTGGTGATGTCAAAGCGCAAAGAAGTTGTTCCGGTGTGATATGACGAAACATCCTGCTGCACTGTTCCCTCAACTGCTGGATTTTTCACTAACTTATAAAACGCCAGCGCATTTCCATAAGCATCATACTCAAACGAAGCGTTACGGATCAGATTGCTCTGCAACTGTTGGATATTGGAAAAAGCACTGCCAATCCCAGCACTACTTTTCGCTTGTATCCTGTAGTAGTAGGAAATACCCTCGGTTGCCCCTGCGTCGGCAAAAGGAGCGCTCATGTCAGTCGCTGTATCGGTGACGGTTTCCCACTTTTCATTGTCAGTCGAACGTTGAATCGAATACCAGTTTGCCCCCACCACGCCACGCCAAGTAAGAAGCGGACCTTTGGAACCGTGTACAACCTCATGCAGTACTGGTGCATTGAGTGGCGGTTGTTGTTGTGCTGTGACTTTTCTCATGCGGTTGTTATGCGTCAGGAGTTTATTTCCCACTGCCGTCATCTGCGGATCTTTTCCTGGAAAATAGAAAGCAAACGGACTACGACTTTGCTGGAACCCATAAGTATCGCTATGTCCGGAAAGATTCCCAAGCACAGTACCAGCGACCAAATTATCTGGTTGCTCAGTAGCCTTCAGAAAGCTGTCCAAGGTACTTTCTACCTGATTTGGTCTGTATAATTCCCAAGGAGAAATCCAGTCAGGAGTCCGCTGCTCAAACGACGAATTGGTCAGTAACTCACTGCCCGACGCACGATAAAACGAAGTGGTATCTAGCCAAACCTGTCCAGTCGCATCAGCGAGTCGAAACGCCAACATTGCATCATGTTCCGTTGTTGTCGCATCAAATGTGATCGGAAACAACTCCCATTTATCCGTAAGTTCCACCACCATTGGTCGCTGAAAAAGCGACACCGTCTGATCATCGCCACGAGTCAGCGCAATTTCAACTTTCCTCGGAGGATTGGCTCTTGCGTAAAACTGGATAACGTATTCAAATCCTTTCTCGATCGACAGATGTTTTTGTTGCAACTGAAGAAAGGACGCGTAGGGTGAGGTTTTTGTAACCGTCACTCGTGCCGAGCGTGCGCCATCAACCTTCAACGCCGTTTCCATATCCAAAGTGCCTTCAGGCAGGGCACTATCAGTTGCGTCAAAGTCCTCAACATACAGCACTTTTGCGGCCTGCTTCACCAGCGTCGATTGCGCCTGAAGCTGGGAAATATTCAGCGGATACGCATGCTGACCGTACAGATCGACATCCGGCACAGCAAGTATCTGCGGGTTAAATGCCATTACCGACGCCCCATCCGCCACTAACTGCTGCGGCGCAACCGATTTGATGTACGCCGAAACCTCTTTCGCCCAAGCTAGATAATGATCAGGTGACTCATAAGAAAGCTCATTTCCCAATGCCCACGCCATGATTGTCGGATCATCTTTGTATGCCACACCAGTCAGCGAGTTCACATGATTGAGCACAAACGCAATATGTTTTTCGAAATCCTGCAGCACGTCGGCGTTGGTATAAAAGTCCTCACGATTCGCAAGATTTCGCCAGTTCGTATATGTTTTTCTCCCGCCCGAAGGGAAGTTGTCGTTGTTATCCACCAAAGGAAGAATAAGCTTCAGATTGTTCTCCTTCGCCACCTTCACCGCATAGTCAAAAGAGTTCAGCGCATCCTTGTTAAAAATCCCTTGTCGTGGCTGAATACACAGCGGACATCCAACACTCAAAACACCCAGCGTTCGAACAGTATTGCTTCCCGTTTCCTTTGCCGTTAGCAGCGCATCATCAATCCGGTATTGCGAAGGAAATGTCGTCCCATCCTCATCCAACCCCAACCAAGAAATATTCGCCCCTGCAAAGGTGAACGGCATTCCTTCAAGATAGAGCGTTGTATCTTTGCGGCTCACAAACGGGCTTTTCGGTATCTGCGTTTCCACTCTGATCGGCCACCACACATGCGACCGTTTTATCGGATCACCGTTCGTTGTATTCGGCATCCAATTTGGCCCATGCGCCAGCGTGAGATCTTCACGGTAGTATCGGTCATCATATGCCGTGGTTGCAATATCTGTCGCTGAGTTTGCTGGCAGATCAGCCGGAACAGTGATGGAGAACTTGAACGTCCCAATTTCCCCAGGTTGCACAACTTTATCCACCAATGCAGCACGTGCTTTTTCCGTCTTTTTGTCAAAACTCACGCCCCACTTATCACTTGCAAACGCACTTTTCCCAAACAGTGCTGACTGCGGATCGTTGTACTCTGTCGGGGTAGAGTAGATCGAATCTTTGTACACATAAAAACCCACATATTGCGGATCAGTCAGGTCATTCGTCCACGGCAACGACCCCATATTCCGAAACTGCGCCGAGAGCTCAATTGTTTCCCCTGGATGCACCAAATGCGCCATCACTCCATCAATATTCACTGTCCCCTGATCCTGACTCACCCACGCCGATTCAAACAAATTCTGCGGAGCCGCCGCCACAAAGGCATTTGTGACCAAAAGAAATGTAGCGATGCTGAGAACGAAAAGGAGTGTATTTTTTTGTTTTGTCATGAAGCTTTTCCTATAGATAGTTATGAAGGTGCTCGATCAAGATAATGGTACAACAATCAGGGAGGGGATGGGTAGGTGGAGTGTGTGGATAATTTATTGGATTATTACGGTTTTTTTGGCTTCGTATTGCTATTTTGATCAATAAATGATATGATAAACAGATTTTCGGGAAGTAAACGTGACGTTTGAAAAACCAAATCCAGTTATAGAAAGAATAAGAGAAACATCAGCTCAGATTAGAGATGTTGTTGTGGCAAGGTTAACGCATGTTTGGCATGTTGGTAGAAGAACATTTGAAAAAGTAACACCAGTTGCACCGTGGAAAAGCATGATTAATACTAGATTGCGCCAAAATAATGATCAAACGCTATTGCAAAATCTCCTAAAAGAACAATTGCCTAGTCGTACTGAAGTTGAGCATAAAAATCAAGATAATTTAACACCAGCCTCAATTTATGAAAGAAATAAAAATGTTCAATCAAAAATACATCAGGCAGTAGATAGTAGTTTAGTTCAAATTAATGGTAATGAACTCATTGATATTACTCATGCAATACAACAACAAGAAAACGGTCTTCATGGGGTAGTCCCAGAAGCTCAATGGGGACATGGCATGACTCGAATTCCACCAAATAAAGAAGAACTAATACATCGCTATGGGCTTGCTGTAGATGCAAGTAATGATCAGGTCATGATCGCAGCCCTATATAGTATTCTCAAGGGAGAAGGTGAAGAGTTTAAAGGGGATTTTGGACCTATAGAGAGATCCCAAAATGCAGAAACGAATCAATATGCAAAATGTTGGGAAACTGGTCATTTCATTATCGTAAGAACAACAAATGAGTTTTATAAGCAAAGTTCTAGTTGGCAGCAGAAGTTAAATACAGAAGGTATTCAGGTGGTGGTTAATCTAAGCATGAATGCGTATGGCAAAGATTTAGCACGTTCATTTCCCGATATTCCTTTCATAGATTTTTCAGGGCAAAGAATTACCTAAATCGCTTTTAGGAAGCAGGTAGTTAAAGAGTTAAAGAAGGTTTGAAATACTCTATCTTATCTCTGCAACGATTCAAACACTTTCTCCCCTAATTC
>Ga0194060_10002522_pt1 | contig 13018 bp, 8 predicted proteins | sample SepL225m_MetaG_FD_163427 | JGI IMG/M metagenome (GOLD analysis project Ga0194060, IMG submission 163427) | Anoxic zone freshwater microbial communities from boreal shield lake in IISD Experimental Lakes Area, Ontario, Canada - Sep2016-L222-5m | ecosystem: Environmental > Aquatic > Freshwater >... | reverse complement strand
CCATCCCAGCTTCAAAGCCATTTGCAAAAGGGTCTGAAAAGCCTTTACACCCTTCACGGCGACGAGCCGCTGTTGATCCAGGAGGCAGGCGACGCGATTCGTGCCGTGGCGCGCAGTCAGGGCTTTACCGAGCGCAGTTCGCATACGGTCAGCGGCGCGCGTTTCGACTGGAGCGCCGTGCTGGCCGCCGGTGGCTCCATGAGCCTTTTCTCCGAGAAGCAGTTGCTCGAACTGCGGATTCCTTCGGGTAAACCGGGCAAGGAGGGTGCGCAGGTTATCACTGAGTTGGCACAGCGCTCAAGCGGCGCCGACGACACGCTCACGCTGATATTGCTGCCGCGGCTGGACAAGGCGACTCAGGGCAGCGCCTGGTTTGGTGCACTCGATAGTCTGGGCGTGACGCTGCAGGTCGAGTCGGTCGGCCGCAATGCTTTACCGCAATGGATCGCGCAACGGCTGTCGGCGCAGGACCAGCGCGTGCTCGCTGGTGAAGAGGGGCAGCGCACGCTGCAATTTTTCGCCGACCGGGTGGAAGGCAATCTGCTGGCTGCGCATCAGGAGATCCAGAAGCTGGCCTTGTTGTTTGCGCCGGGCGAACTCGGATTCGAGCAGGTCGAGAGCGCGGTACTGAACGTCGCGCGCTACGATGTTTTCAAGTTGTCAGAAGCCGTGCTGGCCGGCCAGAGTCGTCGCGTTGCTCGCATGCTCGAGGGCTTGCAGGCCGAAGGAGAGGCCGAAGTGCTGGTGCACTACACCTTGAGCGAAGACATTCGTGCGCTCAAACGGGTCAAGGACGCAGTGGGTGCCGGGCGACCGTTACCCCTGGCTCTGCGCGAGCAGCGTATCTGGGGCGTCAAGGAGCGCCTGTTTGAACGTGTCCTGCCGCGTTTGAGTGATGCCACGCTGGCACACTGGCTGCAGGCTGCGCATCAGGTGGACGGCATCATCAAGGGTCTGAAGCGCGCCGATTGGCCGCTGGAGAACTGGCAGGCCTTGCAGCGCCTGGCGCTGCTGGTGTGCCGCGAATGTCAACTGCAGCCCACGGCTCAGCGTGGCGGCCAGGCGGCGCTGTCTCATGCGAGAATGAAAGCATGACGGCGCTCAATATTTCGGACTACACCCAGGAGCTTGGTAGCAAGGCAAGAGCAGCCTCTGTGCAGATGGCCAGAATGCCTGCCGCGAGCAAGAACAGCGCATTGCGCCGCCTGGCTGAGCTCTTGCGCTCCAACCTGCAGACGCTGCAGGTCGAGAACGCCCGTGACCTGGAGCGCGCGCAGGCAGCAGGTCTGGCAGCGCCACTGGTGGATCGCCTCCGTTTGAGTGCCAAAGACATAGCAACCTGTTCCCAGGGCTGCGAACAACTTGCGGCGATGCCCGACGTGATCGGAGAAATCATTGGCATGAAGCAGCAGCCCAGCGGTATCCGGGTGGGGCAGATGCGGGTTCCCATTGGTGTGTTCTGCATGATTTTCGAAAGCCGGCCGAATGTCACGATCGAGGCTGCCAGCCTGTCGATCAAGAGTGGCAACGCCTGTATCCTGCGCGGCGGCTCCGAGGCCATTGAGTCCAACAAGGCGCTGGCCTGTCTGGTGCAACAGGCGCTGCTCGACAGTGGTCTGCCGCGCGATGCCGTACAACTGGTGCAAACCACCGATCGCGCGGTGGTCGACCAGATGATCAGCCTGCCGCAGTACATCGATCTCATCATTCCGCGCGGCGGCAAGGGCTTGATCGAGCATATCAGTCGCTTGGCCCGGGTTCCGGTCATCAAGCATCTGGATGGCAACTGCCATGTCTACGTCGACGATCCCTGTGATATCGAGATGGCCGTGCGCGTGGTTGACAACGCCAAGACGCAAAAATACAGCCCTTGCAACGCGATGGAAAGCCTGTTGGTAGCTCGAACCGTGGCAGCAGAATTCCTGCCGCGAATCGGGGCCGTGTTTGCCGCCAAGGGCGTGCAGATGCGCTGCGATCCGGAAAGCCTGGCCTTGCTGACGGCGCTGCCAGGTGCCGACCGGCAGGCGGCCAGCGAAGAGGACTGGTACCAGGAATATCTGGCACCTGTGGTCAGCATCAAACTGCTTGATGGCGTGGCGCAGGCTATTTGCCATATCAACCAGTATTCTTCGCACCATACCGACGCCATCATCACGCGCGACCACATGCATGCACAATCCTTTCTGCAACAAGTCGATTCGGCCAGCGTCATGGTCAATGCCAGCACGCGCTTTGCTGACGGCTTTGAGTTTGGACTGGGTGCCGAAATAGGCATCAGTACCGACAAATTTCACGCCCGCGGCCCGGTTGGCATTGAGGGCTTGACATCACTGAAGTACGTGGTGCTGGGAAATGGTGAGTTGCGCGCCTGAGCGCTGGCAGCGATGGATCCAGATTCCCTAAAATCCAGGCAGATGCCCCAATAAAATTACCCCGAGGACCGTATGGTTCCACATCTCGTCACCGCACTCACCGGACCCATCAATGAACTCGAGCAACGTGTGCTCGATTCCATGCCAGCCATCGAACGCTGGTTCCGTCTTGAATGGATGGAGCACACACCGCCGTTTTACAGCTCGGTCGATGTGCGCAATGCCGGCTTCAAACTGGCGCCGGTAGCGACCAACCTGTTTCCTGACGGCTGGCACCATCTGACAGCGGAGATGATGCCGCTGGCTGTGCAGGCTGCCATGGCGGCGATCGAAAAGATTTGTCCCGAAGCACGCAATCTGCTGCTGATTCCGGAGAAACGCTCCAGTAGCAGTTCCTATCTGTCGAGTCTGGCCCAGTTGAGGCGCATTTTTTACATGGCGGGCCTGAATGTGCGTATGGGTTCGATCGACCCGGCCATCAAGAAGACGACGGCCTTTACCCTGGAGAACGGAGAGACTGTCACGCTCGAACCGGTCCTTCGCGGCAAGCGTCGCCTGGGCGTGAAGGATTTTGACCCCTGCACGATTCTGCTCAACACCGATCTGGCGGCCGGCGTGCCCGGCATACTGGAAGAAATTTTCGAGCAATACCTGCTGCCGCCCTTGCACGCGGGCTGGACGACGCGGCGCAAGAGCAAACATTTCAAGTGCTACGAAGAGGTGGCCAAGCGCATGGGCAAGTTGCTCGGGGTCGATCCATGGCTGATCAACCCGATGTTCGACAAATGCGTGGGCGTCGATCTGACGCAGGACCCCGGCCTGGAGAGTCTGGCCAGTCAGGCTGATGCGCTGCTTGCCAAGATTCGGCGTAAGTACAAGGAATATGGCATCAAGGAAAAGCCCTTTATCGTCGTCAAGACGGACGACGCGGCGCCCGGCCTGGGTGTCGTGATTGTTCGTGATGCCAAGGAATTGTCGGCGCTCAGCCTGACTGTGCAGGGCAGGCTGAGCGCCGGCAAGGTGCTTACGCAAAGCCACGATGTGCTGCTGCAGGAAGGCGTTTTAACGAAGGAGCGGATCAACGACGCGGTGGCCGAGCCGGTCGTGTTCATGATGGACCGCTACGTGGTTGGTGGCTTTTACCGTATTCACCCGGATACCGGTGTCGACGAGAATCTGAATCTGCCGGGATCGAGTTTTGTGCCGCTGGCCTTCGAGCACAGCACGCACCTGCCGCAGCCCGGCAGCAAGCCTGGCGCCAGTGCGCCGAATCGGTTTTACATGTATGGCGTGGTCGCGCGCCTGGCCATGCTGGCCGCAAGCTACGAACTCGAAGCGACCGATCCGAATGCCGAGGTTTATGAGTAGGCGCTGCGCCGCCGGACTGCCGAACTGGATGGAATGAAACCGTGGCAGCGTCCAAATCTTCCCTGAGCGCGCTCACACTGGGCGCCGTCGGTGTCGTTTACGGTGACATCGGCACCAGTGTGCTGTACGCGGTGAAAGAGGTTTTTGGCTCTGGCCATGTTCCATTCACCCCCGACAATGTTTACGGCATCCTGTCGATCTTCTTCTGGACCCTGACGGTCATTGTCTCGCTCAAGTACGTTGTGCTGGTTCTGCGTGCCGACAACAATGGCGAGGGTGGTCTGGTGGCTATGCTGGCGCTGGCCTCGCAGTCGGTCAAGGACAGACCTCAACTGCGGCGTGTGTTGCTGCTGGTTGGCATTTTTGGCACCTGCCTTTTCTATGGCGATGGTGTTATCACGCCGGCGATCACCGTGCTCGGTGCAGTCGAAGGTCTGGAGGTGGTCTCGCCTGCCTTCAAGAAGTACCTGGTGCCACTGGCCATCATGATTCTGCTGGGCCTGTTCATGGTGCAAAAACGCGGCACGGCCAGCATCGGGCGCTTCTTTGGCCCGGTGATGGTGGTCTGGTTCCTGATCATTGCCTTGCTGGGGGTTGTCAACGTTGCCTCCGGACCCAAAATCCTGTGGGCACTGAGTCCGCATTACGCTCTGGGCTTTGTCTTTCACAACCCGGCCATTACCTTTGTCATTCTGGGCGCGGTGGTGCTGTGTGTCACCGGCGCCGAAGCGCTCTATGCCGACATGGGACATTTTGGCAAGAAGCCGATTCGTCTGGCCTGGTTTACGGTCGCCATGCCGGCGCTGACTCTCAACTACTTTGGTCAGGGTGCACTGCTGCTGAGCAACCCGGCGGCGGTCAAGAATCCCTTCTTCATGATGGCCCCCGATTGGGCCTTGCTGCCGCTGGTGGGGCTGGCCACGCTGGCGGCTGTGATCGCGTCACAGGCGCTGATCTCTGGCGCCTTCTCGGTCACCAAACAGGTGATTCAGCTCGGTTACTTGCCACGTTTGCAGGTTCAGCACACCAGCGTCAAGGACACCGGTCAGATTTACCTTCCGTTTGTCAACTGGGGCCTGTTTGTGGCGATCGTGATGGCGGTCGTGATGTTCAAGTCTTCCAGCAACCTGGCGGCAGCCTATGGCATTGCGGTGTGCACCGACATGCTGATCACCACCATACTGACTTTTTTCGTGATTCGCTACAGCTGGCACTATCCGCTGGCGCTGTGTCTTGGCGCCACCAGTTTCTTTTTGCTGGTCGATCTTGCGTTCTGGGCATCCAACCTGCTCAAGCTCTTTGATGGTGGCTGGTTCCCGCTGCTCATTGGCGGCGCCGTCTTCACACTCATGATGACCTGGAAGGACGGTCGGCGTCTGCTCAACCAGAAGTTGGAGGCCGACGCCATTGACCTCCACAGTTTTCTTGAAGCGGTGTTTGTCAGTCCGCCGCTGCGGGTAGACGGGACGGCCGTATTTCTTACTGCCGGTCCTGGTACCGTGCCCAATGCGATGTTGCACAACCTCAAGCACAACAAGGTGCTGCACCAGAACAATCTGTTCGTGACGGTGCGCAACCACGAGGTGCCGTGGATTGGACTGGACAAGCGTGTGGAGATTGAATCGTTGGGTCACGATTGCTGGCAGGTTGTGATTCACTACGGTTTCAAGAATGACCCTGACATTCCCAAGGCGCTGCAGCACATCAAGGGTCACGGTTGCGAACTCGACAGCATGACTACCAGCTATTTCCTGTCGCGCGATACGGTGGTTCCGACCATCGACAGCGGCATGGCGCAGTGGCGTGAGAAACTGTTCTCGCAGATGCATCACAATGCCAGCGCAGCGGCAGACTTTCTCAAGCTGCCCAACAACGCGGTGGTCGAACTGGGCTCGAAGATCGAAATATGAACCTGCTTTTTGTTGCCGACCCGCTGTCCTCCTTCAAAATCTACAAGGACACCAGCTTCGCCATGATGCGTGCGGCGCAATCGCGGGGTCATGAAATATCGGTTTGCGAGCCGCAGCACATTTCCTGGCTCTGCGGGGGCTTGGTGCAGGCGCACGGCAGCAGCATCAGACTGACCGGTGACGCTGATGCGTGGTACCAGACGCAAAGTCAGTGGCTGCGTCCCCTGCGCGAGTTCGACGCCATCGTGATGCGCAAGGACCCGCCTTTTGACAGCGAATTCTTCTACGCCACCCATCTGCTTGAGCAGGCCGAGCGCGAGGGGGCGCGGGTTTTCAACAAACCTCGTGCCTTGCGCGACCACCCGGAAAAGCTGGCGATTCTGGAGTTTCCGCAGTTCATCGGCCCGACTTTGGTGACACGCTCGGCGCAGGACGTCAGGCGTTTCCACGCGCAGCACCAGGACATCATCCTGAAGCCACTCGACGGCATGGGCGGCATGGGTATTTTCCGCGTCCGCCAGGATGGCCTCAATCTTGGCGCGATCATCGAGACGCTGAACAAGGAGGGCGCGCAGACGCTGATGGTGCAGAAGTTTCTGCCAGCCATTGCGCAGGGTGACAAACGCGTTCTGGTGATCGGTGGCAAACCGGTGCCCTTCAGTCTGGCACGCATCCCGCAGGGTGGCGAAGTGCGCGGCAATCTGGCCGTTGGCGGCAAGGGTGTTGCTCAGAGCCTGAGCGAGCGCGACCGCTTCATTGCCGAGTCCCTTGGGCCGGTGCTCGCCGGGCGGGGCCTGCTGCTGGTCGGGCTTGATGTGATTGGCGACAGCCTGACCGAAATCAATGTCACCAGCCCGACCTGTTTCCAGGAGATTTTCGATCAGACCGGTTTTGATGTGGCAGCCATGTTCATGGATGCCCTGGAGCACGCGCTCAAGCCCTGACCGGCACCGGCTGCGTGCAACAGCTGCAGGCGGCACGTGCCCCGTCGACAAACACATGCAGTTCGCCGGCCTTCATGGCGATCCATTCTTCATTGGTTGTCAGCGGCTCGGTGACGATGATCGCGAGGCGGTCGTCCGGCCCGTTCAGATCAGCCAGATCGACGCTGACGTCGTCGTCCTTCAGATGCACTTGCGTGAACGGGTGCTGGCGCAGCACGTAATGCAACTGCGTGCTGGCGTGCGCCCATAAAGCCTGACCGTTGCTTAGCAGAAAATTGAAGGTGCCGTGCCGGGCGATTTGCGGTACCAGTTCAGCCAGCGTGCAGGTTAGTTCGGCCACGCTCGGGACACCCGCGTGTGACTTGGCCAGTTCCTGCAGCAGCCAGCAAAAAGCAAGCTCGCTGTCGGTATTGCCGACCGGCCTGAAACTGCCGTGCAGCGTTGGCTTGTAATCCTTCAGATCACCGTTGTGCGCAAAGACCCAGTAGCGTCCCCACAACTCACGCACAAAAGGGTGGCAGTTCTCCAGCGAGATCGCGCCTATGGTTGCCTTGCGCACGTGCGCCACCACGTTGTGGCTCTTGATCGGGTAGGTGCGCAGCATGCTGGCAATCGGCGAGGTCGAGGCGCCCTGCTTGTCGACAAAGTAGCGTACCCCTTTGCCGGGCTGATCAGGGGTTGCCTCCTCGCTTTCAAAAAAGGCAATGCCCCAGCCATCGGCGTGGTGGTTGGTGCCGCCTCCGCGCTGCGAAAACCCGGTAAAACTGAGCGTCAAGCTGGCGGGCAGGCGGCTGTTCATTCCAAGCAATTGGCACATGCTGCAAGTTTAACGTCTGGGCCCCGGGCGCAAGCGCCATGCCGCCAGCAGCGCTAGGGTACACAAGGCTGCCATCAGGTAAAAGGATTCATTGAAAGCGGCCAGTCGCTCGGGGCTGCTGGTCGGTGTGCTCAAAGAATCGCCGTGGGCGCCCAGCCGCCACTCCAGCACGATGCCACAGACACTGACGCCCATCGCGCCGCCCAGCGTGCGCAGAAAGTTGATGGCGCTTGATCCCTGTGCCAGCAGGTCTTTGGGCAGGTCTCGCAAGGAGCCTGAATTGAGCGAGGGCAGCACAAAGCCCAGTCCGATGCGCCCCAAAATTGCCACGGCCCCCAATACCCAGAGGCTTCGACTCATGCCAACCAGACTCATCAGCACGAACGAGGACGCCAGCAGCGCCAGCCCGGTGCTCACCAGGCGGTGCGTTGCTTGCCGGTCGGCGAGTCGCCCGACCAGCGGAATCGTGATCGCCAGCACCAGCCCGGCGGGCAGCAGGATGGTGCCAACATGCGAGGCCGACAACATCAGACCGACCCGCATGTACAGCGGCAGCAGGTAGGTCGAACCGAACAGGGCCATGCCATAAATAAAGGCCACGATACTGCCCATGGCAAAGGCCCGGTACTGGTACAGCGTCAGGTTCATCAGCGGGCCGCGCGCGCCCGGCGTTCGGTCGCGACCAAGGCGGCGTTGGCGTAGCAGAAATCCGGCGCTGGCAACCACGGCAATCAGGCCTAGCAGCAGGCTGGTTGTGCTTGAGCCGGCGCGCAACTGCACAAGGGCGTTGAGCAGACAGACGGTGCCGACACTGGCCAGCAGCAGGCCCGCCAGGTCCAGCTTGGGGTTGCTCTGGCGGCTCGGCACAGCGCCTGCTGCGAGGCTGGGAACGTAGCGCCGCGCCAGCCACAGCGAGGCCAGGCAAAAGGGCAGCACCATCAGGAAGATCGAGCGCCAGCCAAACCAGTCCAGCAGGACGCCGCCAATGCTCGGACCGATGGCTGGCGCGAGCACCACGCCCATGCCAAAAATGCCACCGGCTCGACCCTGCTCATGAGGCTCGAAAACCCGCATGATGATGATGGCAGGAATCGGTTGCACGACACCGGCGGCCAGACCTTCTGCAACCCGCGCCGCCAGCAACAGGGAAAAATCATTGGACAGACCGGCCACCATGCTGCCGCCCAGCAGCAGCCACATGGTTGCGCTGTAGGTGCGCCGGAAACCGTAACGTGTCAGCAGCCAGGGCGTGGTGAGCATCGAGACCGTCATTGAAATCATGAAGCCCGAGGCGACCCATTGGGCGCGCTCCTGTCCCAATGAAAAGTGGCGGCTCATGTCAGGTACTGCGACGTTGATAATGGTAGATGACATGATGGCAGCCATGGTGCCGATCATCACTGAGAGCAGCAACATCCAGCGGTAGCGCGGACCGTAATGGGCCTGCAGTTCGGACAGGGTGACGGGATGAATCAAGATGGCTATTTTTGGCTCACAATGTCGAGCATGATAGGGCCAAGCGCGAGGAGTGACGGTGCATACCAATTTCAATCTCAATGAACATGTTGGACCCGGTACACGCAGCAACAAGATCGTGTCTGCCGCCGAGGCGGTTCGTCTTATCCACGATGGCGATACCGTTGCCACCAGCGGCTTTGTCGGAGTCGGCTTTGCCGAAGGCATTGCTGTCGCGCTGGAAGAGCGTTTCCTGGCCAGTCAGCAAGACAGCGGTGTCGGTGCGCCGGGTCAATTGACGCTGGTGTATGCGGCGGGTCAAGGTGATGGCCAATCCCGCGGGCTCAACCACTTTGGCCACCGTGGCATGGTCAAGCGTGTGGTGGGAGGGCATTGGGGTTTGGTGCCGGCGCTGCAAAAGTTGGCCGTCAACAACGAGATTGAAGCCTATAACCTGCCTCAGGGCGTGATCACGCATCTGTTTCGTGACATCGCCGCCGGCAAACCCGGCACGCTGACCCATGTCGGGCTCGATACCTTTGTTGATCCGCGCTTTGGTGGCGGCAAGATCAACGCTCGCACCACCGAGGAACTGGTCCGGCTGATGCAGGTCGACGGCAAGGACTATCTGTTCTACAAGGCGTTTCCGATTTCGGTAGGCATCATCCGCGCCACCACGGCCGATCCGGATGGCAATCTGACGATGGAGCGCGAGGCTCTGACGCTCGAAGCGCTGGCCATCGCCATGGCGGCGCACAACTCGGGTGGCATTGTCATCGCGCAGGTCGAGCGCGTGGCACAGCGTGGCACCCTGCATTCGCGCCAGGTGCGAGTGCCGGGGGTGCTGGTGGATGCAGTGGTGGTCGCAAGCGATCCGGCGCACCACATGCAGACCTTTGCCGAGCAGTACAACCCGGCCTATTCGGGGGAGATTCGGGTGCCCGTGGAAACACTGGCGATGGCGACGCTGACCGAGCGCAAGGTGATTGCCCGGCGCGCTGCCATGGAACTGCGAGCCGACTCCGTGGTCAACCTTGGCATTGGCATGCCTGAAGGGGTCGCCGCCGTGGCAACGGAAGAGAAATTGATTGATTTGCTGACCTTGACGGCGGAGCCTGGAGTCATCGGAGGCATCCCGGCCAGTGGCATGAGTTTCGGCGCCGCCGTCAACACCCAGGCGGTCCTTGATCAGCCCAACCAATTCGACTTTTATGATGGTGGTGGGCTCGACATTGCTGTGCTTGGCCTGGCGCAGGCCGACGCACACGGAAATTTGAACGTCAGCAGATTTGGCAAACGCCTGGCCGGTGCCGGCGGCTTTATCAACATCAGCCAAAACGCCAAAATGGTCGTCTTTGCCGGCACCTTCACAGCAGACGATTTGCAGGTCCGGATCGACGGTGGACGCCTGCATGTGCTGCGTGAAGGCAGGACGCGAAAGTTTGTCAAGGCAGTGGAACATCGGACGTTCAGCGGCCGCGAAGCGTGCAAGCGAGGGCAGCGCGTGCTGTACGTGACGGAGCGCTGCGTGTTCCGCCTGATCGGTGACGACGCCGACGGTGCGCTGGAGTTGATCGAAATCGCACCCGGAATTGACCTGGACCGGGACGTGCTGGCACAGATGGATTTCAGGCCTGCCATCAACGCGCAACTCAAGCTGATGGACGCTGCTTTGTTCTCCGAGCAGAAGATGGGTTTGCGCGAGCGACTTCTGGCGACCCCGCTGGCCCAGCGATTCGAGTTCGACAGCAAACGCAGACTGCTGTTCATCAACTGCGAAGGTTTGGCGATTGATGCCTTGTCCGATATTGTCCAAGTCGAGCGCATGATCGAAGGACTGCTGGCGCCGGTGGTCAGTAGTGCCGCCGAACGGGTGGCGGTGATTGTCAATTACGACAGCTTCACCATTCTGCCGACGCTGGTCGACGCATACTCTGCCATGGTAAAACGCTTGACTACGCGTTTTTACAGTCGGGTCACGCGCTATGGTTCGGGCGGGTTCTTGAAAGCACGGCTCGATGCTGGCAGGATGGTGCTGTTGTACAAACCCGACTGACCGGTGACCAAGCGAAATTTCGAGGGCTCCAGTCGTGCGAGAATAATCGCAATTCAGGAAAGCATTTTTGAAGCTCAGAAGCAAAATTTCAACTTTCGCCCTGCTTTGCGTTGCGCTGGGTAGTCATGCGCTGACCCTGGGTCCGATTGAAGGTGCGGCAATTCTGGGCCAGGCGCTGGATGTCGTTGTTCAGGTCCAACTCGAGGCGGGCGACGACCCCGCCTTGTGTTTTGAGGCCGAGGTTTTCCATGCCGATGCGCGACAGGATGGCGGCAAGGTGCGCACCGTGATCGAGAAGCCGGCCCAGGGCCGCAGTGCCAGTGTGCGGGTCTTGTCCACAGCTCTGGTTGATGAACCGGTGGTTACGATCAATCTGAATTCCACCTGTGGCCCGAAGTTGTCGCGCCGCTTTGTCCTGTTCTCTGATTTGCCGAAAGCGGTCTTGGCAGGCCAAGCGCCTTTGGCCATCACTCCGGTAGCAGCGTCTGCTGCCCCAGGTCTGGCCAAACTGGCTGTGAGGCCAAGCGCTCCGACGCGCTTGCCAAGGGCCAAAGCCAAACTGTCTCTGGCGCCAGAGCCGCTTGCCGTGCTTCCGGTTGATGCCAAACCCCATGCAGCAAAGCGTCCGCCCGCCGCAGCCGCCAAGGCGCTTGCCGCCAATAGCAGGCGCACATCCGGGCGCATCGTCGGCGCGGCGCGCCTGAAACTTGATCCCCTGGACGTGTTATCTGACCGGATTGCGAATCTGGACTCATTCATGAGCTTTGCGCCCTCCGATGACGCGCTGGCGAACATCCAGAAAGTAAAGACACTGGAAACTGAAGTGAAGGCTTTGCGTGACTCGGCACTGAAGAACGAGCGTGCTCTGGCGGAGTTCAGGAACCGTCTGCAGCAGGCAGAGGCGCAACGTTCTTCTGGAGAGCTTGTTTACCTGCTGGCAGGTGTGGTGGCTTGCTGCCTGCTCGCAGTGTTCTGGCTTTGGCGCCGTCAACAGCATGGCACCGCTGGCGCGCAGAACCGGTGGAGTGACGCAGTTACGGGTCAGGCCCCTCTGTCAGAGCCGCTGGCCAACGTGGGGGCGCAGCTACACCAGAGCGATCACCAGGCCTCTGGCCACGGCATGGCTCATGGACTGGAGGCGCAGTCCGTTGAATTGACCGATTCGATATTTTCCAAGTTGATGCAGGTTGATGCATCAAACCAGGGCACTAGCAAGGCGGCGCCACTGCAGCAGCCCCATGCCAAGCTGATGCGCAGCCTCAATTCCGATGAGATATTGGCCTTGCGCTCGCAGGCTGAGGACTGGGTCGTGACTGGCCAGCCGGAGCGGGCGCTGGCCCTGCTGAAGAAGCAGGTCAGTGACAGTGACGAGCCCAATCCGTTTGTCTATCTTGATCTGCTGACGCTGTTTCATCGCATGAATCTGCAAAGCGATTTTCAGCAGTGCGCGCAGGATTTCAATTTGCTGTTTAACGGCAGGGTGCCCGAGTTTGCTTTTTTCAGGGATGAAGGAAAGAACCTGGAGTCCTACGCCGAAGTCTTGTCCCACATCACCGAGCACTGGCCGACACTCAAGGTTCTGGAGGTGATTGAAGCCTGCGTGTTTCGCGATCCCTGGGCCGGTAGCGGCGAGCCCTTTGATCTGGCTGCAATGCGCGACCTGATGCTGCTCCATGGCGTAGCGCAAAGCCTTGTTCTTGCCGAAATTCGGCACGGCGAAGAGGCCACTTCAGCCCATTCGGCAGTTGCCGAGGCGCGTCCGAGCCAGCATGCAGGCCTGGATTTTGACTATACCGACTCAGTGGCATCGAGCTTTCCTGCGTTGTCAAAAAGTGCGCTGGCCGACCTGTTCGGGCGTCAGGTCGAACCACCTCCCGCGATGGATCTCGATCTCGACTTGTCCGCGCTGGAGTTGACGCAGCCTGCGCCCACGGCGCAGACGGAGCCGGGCCTGCAATTGAAAAATTCAGGCTATTAAGGCAAGCCGAGCGGCTGCCCGGGTGAGCCAGGGTTTCTACAATGCCCTGATGTTTTCAGAAATTGCACCCGATGGTTTGCAGCAGTCCGCGCTCTTGCACAGTCTCAACCCCGAGCAG
>Ga0194060_10002521_pt1 | contig 13019 bp, 8 predicted proteins | sample SepL225m_MetaG_FD_163427 | JGI IMG/M metagenome (GOLD analysis project Ga0194060, IMG submission 163427) | Anoxic zone freshwater microbial communities from boreal shield lake in IISD Experimental Lakes Area, Ontario, Canada - Sep2016-L222-5m | ecosystem: Environmental > Aquatic > Freshwater >... | reverse complement strand
GCCATGAGGCGGATGTCGTCAACCGTGGCGCCGCCGCTCGAAAACCCGGTGGACGTCTTCACGTAGTCGGCGCCCGCCTTCATGCTCAATTCGCACGCGCGCACCTTCTCATCGTCTGTGAGCAGTGCCGTCTCGAAGATCACCTTCGACAACGCGCGGCCGTCCTTGCACGATTCGACCACCGCGCGGATGTCGCGCAGCACCAACCCATCGTCGCGGCTCTTGAGTGCGCCGATGTTGATCACCATGTCGATCTCACTCGCGCCTTCGCGGATTGCGCGCCGGGCCTCGAGCGCTTTGCTCTCGGGCGGTTGCGCGCCCAGCGGGAAGCCAACGACGCAGCAGACCTTCACCTGGGTGCCGCGCAGGAGCGTTTTCGCCTGGCGAACGTAGGTTGGGTTGACGCAGACTGAATAGAAACCAAATCGCCGCGCTTCGTCGCATAGTTTCTCGACGTCGGCTTTGGTAGCTTCCGGCTTGAGCAGTGTGTGGTCGATCATTTTCGCAAGCATGTCGGGAGCGATGGCCGGGCCGTCGTCTTTGGCGGGTTGATTGTGTTCCATCAACTGCCTGACCCGGTCTGCGATGCGCTGGAGATCGTCCGCCGACAAATCCACGTGGCCTCCCGTTGCGCCTGCCATCAGCGCTTTTCGCTCGACGGCGCGAATCATCTCGACACGGTTCCGATGGCGCTTGGCCGTGCAGGGCGTGTTCAAGAAGACGTCCACGATGCCGCGCGCTTGCTCGAAGCTCACCTGACCGGCGCCGAGCGTGAGGACATTCGCGTCGTTATGCTCTCGGCTGTTCTTGGCAAGCGCTTCGTTGTAGCAGGCCGCCGCCAACACACCGGGGACTTTATTGGCCGTCATCGCCGAGCCAATTCCGGCGCCGTCCACCATGATTCCCACTTCGCTGTGGCCGGACGCGACGCTCCTGGCGACGGCTTCGGCAAAGGTCGGATAATCGACAGCCTCCGTGCTCGACGTACCGCAGTCCTCTATCTGGTGGCCCGCCAACTGCAGGTACGCCACCAGTTGTTGTTTGAGGTCGAAGCCGCCATGGTCAGCGCCCACGGCTATGCGCACAGATCGATTCATCACTCGTTGTTATGTCGGCCGAATGGGGTTCGGGCAATAGCGTACGTGGCGCCCAACGCGGTGCTGGGGCCGATGGAGGCCGGGTCCGGTGGAGGCCGGCAGGTGCTGGGCCCGATGGAGGCCGGGTCTTCAGACCCGGCGATCAGGCCAACCGCAGCAGTCCGTACTTGAGCAACCACGTGATGGCATACCAGGCGTGATCTTCTGGCGCTTTCGCACTCGCAACCAGGTTCGCCACCGATGCGCCCCGCTGCGCCTTCGTCAGGATTCGTTCGAGCAGCGCCGTCTGGAGAACCGGCGTCACTTCGTTGTACGGGGCGTCGTCGAGCGTAGCAGTTGTGGCGATCACTCGCTGCTCCGGTCGCAGCGTGTGCGATGCGTAGTGAAAAAAAATGGTCCCGGGGCCGAGATTGAACGGGTTCGCCGCAGACTGCGGCTGCACGATGCCGACTCGGGCGGCCTCCGCGGCGAGTTCGTCCCACACCGCCTCGTAGCGCGCGATGACGCGGCTCCACCGATATTCCCGCGCGACCTTGGCTCTGCCGGCCGCCCCCATTTTCGCGCGCAGCCCTTCGTCGCCTATCAATTGGAGCAGGCGCGCAGCCAGTTGTTCGGTATCAATCGCCACGCCCTGCGACTGAAAGAGTTGGGAAATATTGGGGTCGAGGATGTCGAACCATTCAGCCATCGGATCGACCGGGCTGGCGTAGCTGTCGATCAGGAAGCCGTCGACACCATCCTCGACCAGGTCCTTGTATCCGTCAAATCGCGAGGCGACGACCGGGAGTCCCGCCGCCATCGCCTCGAGCAAGCTGAGACCAAAGGTCTCCTGCGTGTTGTCCACCGGCGAGACCAGGATGTCGGCGGCTGCCAGCACGTCGGCTTTTTGCTCGGCGGGAAAGTTGGCGTGCAGGCGCACGTGCTGATCGACGCCGTAGCGTTCGATGCTGGTCTTGACCAGGCGCAGATCCTCGGCTGTCGCGGCGCCGGCAAGGAGCAGACACACGGGGCGCGGACTTCTTGGCACAATCTGCTGCGCCAGTGTCCGAAACAACGGGCCGAGGTCCATCTTCTGGCACAGCGCCATCCGACCAAGAACCAGGAGGACGACCGCGTCCGGGGCAATCCTGAGGCGCGTTCGCGCTCGTTCCCGATTGCCTTCGCCGGCGGCCAGGTCGTCGTCTATCCCGAGCGGCAGGTGCTCAAGTCGGCCGGCGAAGCTCCGGCCAGCGATGGCGCCCCCCCCTTCGAGCAGCTTGCGCATCGCTTCGCGGCCGTCCCGGCTGGTGCAGAAGATCGCGTCGTATGGAGCCATCGCCGCGTGCGAAATCCGCGCGGCGTGATCGGTCACCTCCCGCCCGTTCAGCGAGTGTGTGACGCCGGTGATGGGCCACGGATTCGACGCGTAACGCGCGCGGATGTAGTGGAGCCCCGGCATGAAAGCGCCCCAGCCCCCCAGATGGAAAACGTGAAACACCTGGCGGCGCAACAGATCAGGCAGTTCAACGTAGCCAGCCAGGCGAATGCGGGCTATCCGATCCTCGGGCAGTCCCCACTGTCTGGTGGCTTCGGCGAAGCCCAGCAGGTTGCCCGTTGACGTGTTGGCGAAGACGTACTCGTCGAACGTGCCGTACGTGACCAACGCCCTCGCGAAGTCGTGATTCGCAACGAGGCGCCCGATGTGGCGCGCCTGATGGCCCGCCTCAAGAAACGGGAATACGGTTCCGAATCGCTTCATCGGCCGACTCTCTGACTTGCAGCAAGATCCGTCACCGCCCTACGATAGCAAAGAACACCGCGCCTTTTCTTGACTTGGAGCCGCCGTCTGGACGAATCTCCGTGATCTGGGCAGGCCGCCCTCGCGGGCGAATCAAATGTCGAACCCAACATCGGTCGTCAACAGCGGGCTTGATGTGACGCAGCTATGAGCAAGCCGGATTCGGGGCTACCAGAACAGCCGAAAGTGATGGTGGCCATGCCCACGCGGGGATGGCCGTGGGTCCATTCAATTCTGTACGCCCAGAAACTGGCCAACCAGCAGGGCACCGGGCTCGCCATCGGCATGGGCCAACCGGTGGCCCTCATGCGCAACAGGCTGGTCCGCGTCTTTCTCAAGAGCGACTGCACCCACCTGTTCTTCATCGATGACGACGTGGTGCCGCCCGACAACGCGCTCGAGCGGTTGCTCGCGGTAAACCGGCCTGTGGCGACCGGGCTCTACCCGATGACGCTGATGGGTCGTTTCGTTGCGAGTATCAAGTCGCTGCACGACACGGATTGGCCTGAGACCTGGGGCCGGGAGACCTTTCCAGTCAGGCACTGTGGGCTCGGCTGTGTGCTGATTCGCAGGGACACGTTCGAGCGGATGGGATTCCCGTGGTTCAATTGGCCGGAAGAAGAAGACGGCACCAACATGGGCGAGGACGTGTGGTTCTGCAACCGCGCGAGAAAGGCGGGGCTGCAGATCTTCTGTGACGGCACGGTGATTTGCGGACACGTCAAGAACTCGTTCGACCTCGCCAGCGTGTGGCGCGCCAGAGAAGCCGCTGAATCAGCGGGCACGTAATGGATTTCGACGCCTCTGCTCTTCAAGCCGCCAGAGTCCATCTGCGCGATGGTCAGACTGCGGCGGCCAAAGCTCTCCTCGATCGTTGCCCGGACGATGACGCCGAGGTTCTCGCTCTTCGCGGCGTCGTCGTGATGCTCGAGGGCGCGACCGAACGGGCGCAAGAATTGTTTCGCCGCAGCTTGGCGATTCGGCCGAATTACGACGCGGCCCTCAACTTGGCGGTGATGGCAGCGGCGCGCGGGGAACTGAACGAGGCGAGAGCTTACCTGTCGATCGCGCTGGGCGCAGACTGCGACGGACCGGCGGCGCTGGAACTGCATAGGCGTCTAGCGCCAATTGATCGGGCGCCAGCCCGACCACCAATGTCGCCACGGCGCGCGCTGGCGATCTGGTTTTGTCAGCCGCGTAGCATTCCTTGGGACGGTGGAACCCCACGCGAGGCCCCTCTCGGCGGAACGGAGAGCGCGGCGATTTATCTAACCGAGGCGCTGGCCTGCCTCGGGCACGACGTGCGCATCTACAATAACTGTCCCGTCCCGCGCGCTGTGAACGGTGTCGAGTACCGACGCTGGGAAACGTGCAAAGCAGATGCGCTTCTTGATCCGCCCGACGTGCTGGTGGCCGTCCGCGATTGGCATGTCATCGCAAACAATCGGTTCGCCCCGCTCCAACTGTTCTGGACCGGGGATGCTTCCGACCAGCCCTTCGCGAAGGGCCTTGACTCTCCGGCGGATCGGACTGCAATCGACTTCTTGATGCTGCAGAGCGAGTGGCAGGAGTCGACCTACCGTTCCCGGTTCGGACTGGCTCCGTGGCGGTGTCTGCGCACCCGGCTCGGTTTTGGTCCGGATTTCGGGCATCAAGCTGTCACCTCCGGTGTTCCAAGAGCCCGCAGGCTGGTATACGCGTCCACGCCGTTCCGAGGTCTCGACCTGCTGCTTGCATGGTTCCCCGCCATCCGCAAGGCTTGCCCGGACGCCGAACTCCGGGTATGCAGCAGCATGCGCATCTACGGGATCAGCCAACAGGAGGACCGGGCGCGGTTCGGGCCTCTCTACGATTTGACTTGTCAACCTGGCGTCACGCTCCTCGGATCGGTGGCGCAGCCTCAACTCGCCAAAGAGATGGCGCAGGCACGTGTGCTGGCCTACCCCAATCACTGGCCCGAGACGTTCTGCATCGCCGCCATCGAGGCACAGGCCGCTGGATGTCCTGTCATTACATCCTCGCTCGGAGCGCTGCCCGAGACGGTTGGCGACGGCGGCGTGTGCATCCCGGGGGACCCGCGGTCTGACCCGGCATTCCGCGATCGATTCATCGCGGAGGTCGTGTCGCTATTGACCGACGATGCTCGATGGGAGGCGGCATCACGGGCGGCGGCCTACCGGGCCCGCGAACGGTACAGTTGGGACCTCATCGCCCGAGAATGGGAAGGCGCATGTCGCGACGCCGTTGAAGGCGAGGATCCCATGATCGAGCGAATTGCACATCACGCGAGAGCTGGAAGGTTTGAGCTCGTCGGAAAACTGATGGCCCGCGAGCCGAAACCACCGGCCATTGCCGATCAGGCGTGGGAGGCCCTGGCACATCTGTTCGCCTATCGACAGGGGGCCGGGCCAGTGCCGTCCGAAGGCGACTGGTCTCGGGTGGTTCATTTGTTGGGTCCGATTCGGCGGATACCAGGTTTCGACGCATGGGCGCCCCCTGACCAAGCGGCGTCAAGACAATGACGCGCGTAACGGGCCTTACGGGCGTCGCATTCCCCGGCCTCCCGACTTGGCAGGCTTTTGGCTTGGTTGGTGTCGAGGAGTGGCTTCGATGAATATGTGCGCCGTCAATGGACAGGAATACCTCGGGCTGGAAGGCCTGAAAACGTGGGGACAACTGCTGCTCGCCCTCGAAAACGGAGCCGGAACCGACCGCGCCGTCGTGACGGCGGTCCGGTTTGCAGGTGTCGACCAGCCGTCCTTCCGTGAACCCGATCTTCTGGGGACAGTGCTCGAAACGGCCGTTCCTATCGATGTCGAGACCATTCCGAGCCGAGAACTGATCGCCGAGGCCGTCGAGACCGGGCTGAACGATATCGCGCCGCTGCTCGAGGCTGCCCAGCAGACGGCAGACGCGTTTCGTTGCCACGATATCGCCGATGCTCAGGTTCGACTCGGCGAGGTCGTGACAACCCTGCAGGCGCTGACCCAGCTTACCGCGGCGGTCATTCAGGCAGATCTGCTTCCTGAGGGCGCGAACGTCAAACGTCAAAGCTCTGCGCTGCTCCAGCGGCTTGGAGGAGATCTCGAGGCGTTGGTCACGGCTGCCGGCAACGAAGACTGGATCACGGTGGCGGACGTGTTGGAGTACGACATCGCCGAGTTGCTGCCGGAATGGGTGACGGTGCTGAGAACCCTCGCCCCGTCGAGTTCAGAATCCGCGCCGGAGACGCCCGTCGCTGCAGGACACCTGGTATCCTGACGCCGCCACGAGCGCTCTGGACCGTCGTGGCGCTCCGTTCTCTGCTCGACCGTGGCTGACAAGGCCAGGGCGGACGGCGTGGTCGTCACGGTCGGCCGAGTCGAGTGCGACGCCAGACGAACCGGGCCGGGTGGCGCGCGCCACCGTCGGAGCCGCCATTGAATCTGTTTGGCATGGTCACGACGTCAGGGTCGCACGACTACACGGTCGTGGCGCTCCGGTCTCTGCTCGCTCACACGCCGTTCCAACCCGGCGACCTTGTCGTCGTCGTCGACAACGACGGCGACTTCATCTTCCCCGCGGAATTCGGCGACCCACAGGTCGTACTGCACCGGCCCGATCACCCCCGGGGATTTGCGAGCAACGCCAACTGGTTGCTTGCGACCGCGCGAGAGCACGGCGCCGACCTGTTCCTCCTGGACAACGACATCGTGTTCACCAGCGACTGGTCGGGCCCGCTGTTGGTGCGCCATCGAGCCTTGATTTCCGCCGCTTCGAACTCGCAGTTTCGATACCGGAAGCCTGGGTGGGCCATCGGGAAAGCCATGGCCCTGGCCGATTTCGCTGGGCACGAGGACGACCTCGAGCAGATCAGCCGCCGTCATAGCTCAACCGAGTCGGGTTACCAGATTGTGTCGACGGTGCCCTTTTACTGCATGAAGATCCCGCGCGAGGTGTACGAAATCGTCGGGGGATTCGACGAGAGCTTTGACCAGGACGGCGGTGCGGATGGCGATTATGCCGTCCGCGCGTGGCTCGCCGGATACAGGCTGGAACTGGCTCTGGCTTCGTATGTGCTCCACTTCCAGGGACGGTCACCCTTCGGTGGCCCCGAGATGGGCGAACAACCTCTTGACCCCGGCATCGAAGAGGCGAAGAGGTTCCGGGATAAATGGGGTGCGTCGCTGACGTACGCCTTCCTGCAGGGCAACTGGAACCTGTTTCGTTCGGATCCCGATGTGGCAAGGGCGGTCGACAAGCTCAAATTCGGAGTGGCGGCCGAACGGTTGCGGCAGCAGCCGGCGCTCGAACCGTTCATCCAACGGCAGCTGAACGCGACATTCGGGGCCGTGTGCTGCCTGTACGATGACGATCAATGGTTGGCCCCCGCCGTCGAGTCCATCTACGACGCGTGCGAGACCATCTGGTTTCTCGTGAGCGACAGACCGTGGCACGGAGAACCTTCCAGCCAGGATGCCATGGTCGACCGGCTTCGCGAGCTTCCAGACCCAGCCGGTAAGTTGCGCGTGGTTCGGGGCAGTTGGCCAGACGAAGCGACGCAACGCAACGCGGGCATGCAATTTCTCGCGGATGCCGGCCTCGACTATTGCCTCGTCGTCGACGCCGACGAAATCCACGATCCCGCGCAGTTGTGTCGAGTGATGCAATTGGCTCGGGAGAGCCCCCGCGTCGAGTGCTGGCGAATGCAGTGCCTCACCTACTGGAAGTCCTCGAATTACCGCGTGGACCCGCCGGAACCGTTCGCCGCGGCGGTCGTCGTGCGCGTGGGAACCGTGCGATTCGTGGAGAATCGTGTGTGCGAATCCCATTTCGGGACCGAAGTGCCAGCCGAGGTCGGCGTCTTCCATCACATGAGCTACGCTCGAACCGACGAGTATCTCTTCCGGAAGATCGCGACGTTCAGCCACGCCCATCAAGTGGTTCCAGGGTGGTTCGAGAATGTCTGGCGGCGCTGGGATGGCGACCATACGCTCGAAAACCTGCACCCGTGCTGGCCCGCCGCCTACCGCCGCGTCGTGGAACAACCCTACGACGCGCTGCCTCCGGCTCTCAGGCGCGTGCGCGATCGCGAGGGCCTCGCGCAGCCGCTCACACAATGAAACCTTGCTATATTCATCAGCCTTGGGGCATCGGCGATCTCATCTTCATCCAGAAGATCGTCGGACTCTTCCGCCAGCGCGGCCATGACGTGGTTGTGCCTGTTCGGCCGGATCTGCTGTGGGCCCAGCAACACCTCGGACGCCCGGGCATCCGGTACCTCGACATGACAGCTTCGTTCGAAATGCGTGAAGAGTTCGCGCAACTGACCGCGTACGCCGAGCGCTTGACGCCGGACGGCGCGATAAAGGGCGCCTGGGAAACTGACCGCCTGCTCTTTCTGCCGCTGGGTCCCTGTTACAAATGGTGCGGCGAGCCGAATTGGATGCTCTCGAAGTACGCGGTGTTGGACCTCGATGGCTCGGATTGGGCGAGCCACGTGCGTGTTGTTCGCGATCGAGAACGCGAACGCCGTTTGTTAACACAGCTCGAGATCCGGGACGGTGAGCCCTTCTGCCTGGTGAACGGTCAGGGCAGTCTCAAGCAGTTGAAGCTGAGTGTCGAGGGCATTCGCAACGTCCAGATGCGCATCCTCGACGGATTCACCCTGTTCGACTGGGCGGCCGTCGTCGAGCGGGCTTCCGCCATCGCGACCATCGACACGTCGCTGGTGCTGCTGATCGAAGTGCTCAAACCATCGGTGCCGCTTGCCGTGGTCTCTCGGCACGACCCGCCACACTTCGATCACCTTCGTCCGATCGTGCGGCTGCCTTGGCATTTCGTGCCAACCGCCGCCGGACCGGTCGTGTTCGAGCAGGATCTCTCGTAGAGGTTCGGTGCTAACATGTGGCGCGATTTTCGATCCGCCCCGATTGTGCCTGAGTAACACATGGATCGTCACCCCGCACCGTCAGCGTCCAGGCCTCCGCGGGTGATGGTCGTCGGCCCCATTTTCGGCGGGTCACTCGAAACAGCTCGTTCAACCGCTCGCGCTTGCGAGTCGCTGGGAGCCGAGACCCGGTTGCTCGACTTCGACGCATTCGGAGCAGGCTGGCACGCCCTTCCTCGACTGTTGGCGTCCGACACTCACAAAACCCATCTTCAGGTTGAATATGCGAAGGTCCTCGGCGAGGTGGTCGTGGCGGCCGCGTTCGAATGGCGCCCGGACCTGGTGATCGCCCTGACCCAGGCGCCGCTCAATGGATCGGTCTGTGCGAGGCTTCGGGCCGGCGGCCTGAAGGTGGTGCTGTGGTTCGTCGAGAACTTCCGGGTGCTGTCGTATTGGAAGAGCGTTGCGCGTGATTACGACGCGGTGTTTGCCATCCAGGATGAGCCGTTCCTGCAGATGCTTCGAGATGCGGGGGCGCCGAAAGCCGTCTATTTGCCAACGGCTTGCGACCCGGAACGCCACGTACCCGTCCTGCTCAACGACTCGGAGAAGCGGCATTTCGGGGCCGACGTGAGCTTCGCCGGAGCGCCGTATTTCAATCGCCAGCGGATGCTGTTGGGCCTGCTCGATCTTCATCCGAAGCTCTGGGGCGAGGGCTGGGCCAGCACCGAACTGAGCGGGCTCGCCGCGGACGGCGGTCGGCGATTCAATCTCGATAAGATGATTCGGATCTTCGCCGCCACGAAGATCAATCTGAACATTCACTCGGCCAACCACGTGGAAGGGCTCGATCCGGATCCGGACTACGTCAACCCCCGCACCTTCGAACTGGCTGCTTGCGGAGCGTTCCAACTCGTCGACGCCAGACTACCGCTGCCGGCACTGTTTGCCGACGACGAGATGGTCACGTTTCGATCCATCGGCGAGTTGAGATCGCAGATTTCTCACTACCTGGCGAATCCGGATGAACGGGCGGCGATATCCGCCCGTGCGCGCGCCAGGGCGTTCGCCCAGCACGGTTTCGTGCATCGCGTGAGGCGCATCGTCGAGGAAACGCTGCCCGCCGAGTTTCATCTGCGGGCCGACGAGAACGCGTGGACCCGTCCGTCGCAGACGGTGCGGTCCACGAGTGTGAGCGACGCCATCGAGGTTCTGGAGCGCTCGTCACCCACCTTGACGCGCAACGAGGCGATGCTGCGGCTGCTGAAACACGTCCAGGACGGCGCGCTGTGAGACGAATTCTGGTTCTGCAGTTGTCCCGCATGGGGGACATCCTGATGACCGGGCCTCTGCTGCGCGGCCTCCGCCGAGAACATCCATCGGCAGAAATCTCGCTGATGGTCATGGATTCGTTTTCGACAACGCCGTTGCCGCCGCGCCTGTTCGACCACCTCGTGTCCTTCCCGCTGGAGAATCTGGCTCGCTTGCTGGCAGACCAGTCGGCCGATTGGGCCCCGGCGCTGGCCCACTTGCGCGAATTCGTTGACGGACTGGGGTCAGTGCCCTTCGACTTCGTGCTGAACCTGAGCCACACCGATACGTCCGGCCTGATCGCATCGTTGATTCCTGCCAAGCGGCATGTTGGCTTCACACTCCGTGCGAACCGGTCCGGCGCCATCGACGGCGGATGGATGACCTACGTTCGAGCGGCAGCCAGATCCAGGGAGCTCATGTCATTCCATCTGGTCGATCTGTTTTCATGGGCCGGAGGCGTCGGGCGGGATGACGCTGGATTAGAAGTCGACATCACGCCGGCCGACCACCAGTGGGCGGAGCGATTTCTGGTCACAAGAGGACTGGAAGGCCGACCGCTCATCGCCATGATGCTCGGCGCCAGCACGGAGGCCAAGCGGTGGCCGGCAGAGCGGTTCGCTGAGCTCGCGAATGCTCTCGCGCCACACCTGGGAGAAATCATCCTGGTCGGTGGGTCAGGCGAACAGGCGTTGTCGTCTACGTTCCTCGCCCGGGCTACGCGACGCGTCTTCGACTGCACGGGCGCGGCATCGCTCGGCGAGTTGGCGGCGCTGCTGCATCGGAGCCGGCTGCTGGTCACCAACGACACGGGCCCCATGCACGTCGCTGTGGCGGCTGGAACGCGCGTCGTGGACATTTCGTCAGGCCCAGTTTCCGCCTACGAGACCGGTCCATACGGGCCCGAGCACGTGGTGGTGGAACCGGAATTGGCGTGCTACCCGTGTCCCGTCGGTTCGGAGTGCAACCACTTCGCGTGCCGGTCTGCGCTGTCGGCGCAGGATGCGGCGGCGGTGGTTCTATTTGCGCTTGGCGAACGGCCAGCCCCCGTCGTCACAAATGCGCGTGTGCTCCAAGGCCGTCGATGCTCGCCGTCTGGCCGCATCGAATTCGTGCCTGCAACCGGGGGGGCGACGCTGAACGACTTGATTCGGGTGGCAACCGGTAGGGTCTGGGAGCGCACGCTGGACACCCCAGTCCGCGTGGCCGGGGACTGCGTTAGCGCAGATGCCGACGTCGCGCTGGCGGGGGCATCAGATCCGGTCCGCTTGGCGGCCATCCAGACGGCCCTGGCCGAGGTGGTTCGCGAATCCCAAGCCGCGGCTAAAGAGGTTGGCACCCTGACACGGGTCTCTCCGGTCAAGCAGCGGGCGATCAGTTTGTCGGTCCAAGGTCGGTTCGAACGCCTGCTCGCGTTGGGCGAAGTGGAACGCGCCGTGCACGCATTGGTCACGTTCCTCCGCTATGAGATCGGATCCATCGACGCAAGCGATTTGGCCGTCGTCGCTCGATTACAGGCGGCCGCGTATGAGGCGACGTCGGTTCGGGGCAAACTGCTCGCAGAGGGCCTTGCCGGCTGAGGCTCTTCCGCGGGTGGTATCGGACACCATCCAGCACCGAATCCGGACAGTCTTCCATTCGGGACTGCGGCGGTCACCGCGGCTGCGATAATGGTGCTGGCATGCGAGTTCTCTCGTTTATTCGGCAACGGTCGTTTGCTCGCTACGTGGCGTTCGACCTTGCGGAAGCCGCTCGAACGCTGGGCTGGAGCGTCCTGTGGCTGGATATCGAGGGTCGGCTTTATGCCTGCGCGGACGCGCCGCCATCAGAGCGGTCGGTGGTCGTGTCGCGCGTTTTGTCCGAGATCGAACAATTCGACCCGCAGTTGGTCTTCTCCTACGGCCTGGAGTACCTGGCACGGGTGTTCGAAAGCGCCACGCCAGGAACGAATCAGCGATTCGACGAACTGCTGCGCCGCCCGGCCGCCTATTTCCTGTTCGATTTCGGCTTTCCTTTTGATCGGCCTTTGCTGACCGAGACCCGCCCCCTTGTCGCTGCGCTGCAGTCGCCCGGCGCCTTCGTGTATTGCTGGGACCGCGATGCTATTGGTCGCTTGCGCGAGTTCGGTATTCTGAAGTCGTGCCACTTCCTGATGGCGTTCAACCAACGAATGTTTTATCGGGAACAGTCCGGAATCGGCAGCGGCGAGGAGATTCCAGTCCTGTTCGTAGGTGGACCCGACGAACATCGGAATCGCTGCCTCGAGCCGCTGGCCGAACGTGGCCTCAATATTTACGGCTACGACGCATCTGGTTGGACGGCCAGACTGCAGCGGTGTCATCGCGGGGGACTGTACGAACGGCCCGAGTTGCGGCGCGTCTACAACCGCGCCCGCATATGCGTAAACGCGACACGCGAGCACGGCCAGTCAAGTCTCAATATGCGTGTCTACGAAGCCATGGCGTGCGGCACGCTGATGCTCACCGACGACAAGGCGGATGCGCGCGAATTGTTCGACGACGGAAAAGAGCTTCTCATCTATCGAGGCGCTCGGGACCTGGTCGAAAAGGTCGACGCCTGCCTGGCCGACATCGACGCGCGAAAGCGAATTGCTGATGCGGGTTGCCGGCGGGTGCATTCTGAACACACATACGACATCCGCCTCAAGGCCATCGCGCCGCGCCTTACGCAGCAATTCACGGAATGTCGATTGTTCTCGAATCTTGAGGCTTATGCCTCGGCCGATCCCATCAAGGCCCTCGCGTTTGTTGAGTATCTGCGCGGCGAGAAACTCGTGACTCAGAATCTCGATTCGTTGGCATGCCGGGCCGCGGACTTGCACGTCGCGCGCGGCGACGTCGCGAGTGCTCGGTCCGAGTTGGACGCTGCCAGGCGCCTGAATCCCGCTTCTCTCGCTGCCAGCGAACTTGCCGAAGCGCTCCGGCGACGTGGTCCTGGGGTTGCG
>Ga0194060_10002520_pt1 | contig 13020 bp, 9 predicted proteins | sample SepL225m_MetaG_FD_163427 | JGI IMG/M metagenome (GOLD analysis project Ga0194060, IMG submission 163427) | Anoxic zone freshwater microbial communities from boreal shield lake in IISD Experimental Lakes Area, Ontario, Canada - Sep2016-L222-5m | ecosystem: Environmental > Aquatic > Freshwater >... | reverse complement strand
GTTCCTGGAATTGATTGGCGAGCACATCTTGGCGGCTTAGTAGCAGGAGTCGTGCTTACTTATCCTTTAATGTTTCGCAGAAGAACCTGAGCAACATCTAGAACCCCAATATCGGATTCTCTTGCAGTCATTCCATCACTAACCATAATTCGGCAGAACGGACAGGCAACTGCAACTTCTTTAACTTGAGTAGCGATAGCTTCATCAACACGATTTAAATTAATTCTGGTACCAATTGTTTCTTCCATCCACATGCGACCACCACCAGCTCCGCAACAAAAAGAGCGATCTTGATTTCTTGGCATCTCGGTAACTTCCACACCCGTTGACTCTAAAAGTTCGCGCGGTGGTTGATAAATCTGATTGTGACGTCCTAGGTAACAAGGGTCGTGATAAGTAAGGGTCGCATCACTCTTGTGCGGTGAAGTCTTTAACTTCCCTTCCTTTATCAATTGATTTAGTAATTGAGTGTGATGAACCATTTGTAATTCAAAGCTTTGCTGTTTGTAATCTCGGCCGATTGTTGTGAAGCAATGTGGACAAGTAACTACAACTTTCTTAACTCCTCGAGCACCAAAAGTTTGCTGCAGAGTTTCAATATTTTCACGTGAAAGTATTTGATACAAGAACTCATTTCCAGCGCGACGAGCTGGATCCCCACTACAAGTTTCGCGCTGTCCTAGAACACCAAAAGTTGTGCCAGACATATATAAAAGTTCGGCGACGGCTTTAGTAGTTTTCTTCGCGCGTTCTTCATATGCACCGGCGCAACCAACCCAGAATAAGTACTCAACATCTTCTGGAATTTCATTTTCAATGACCGTTACCGGGAAGTCGCACTCGTTAATCCAAGCGTTTCGGTCAGTGCGATTTGAGCCCCATGGATTACCGGTTTTTTCAAGGTTTCTAAAGGTGCCACCAAGTTCGGATGGAAATTCGGACTCCACTAATACTTGGAATCTGCGCATATTTACGATGTGATCGATATGTTCAATATCTACTGGACATTCCTCAACGCAAGCACCACATGTTGTGCAAGACCATAAAACTTCTGGTGAAATAACGTTGCCAACAATTGGTTCTTCGCTGCCAACTTTTGTAAGAGCATGATCGCGCATCGCCATAATTAATAATTTAGGCGAGAGCGGTTTATCGGTATGCCAAGCCGGGCATTGTGATTGGCAGCGACCACATTCAGTACAGCTCGCCATATCAAGCAAGCCTTTCCAAGAAATATCAGCGCTCTTACCAATTCCAAATACATCGTCTTCTTTAGGGTCTTCAAAATTAATTGGCTTGCCATGCGAAATCATTTCAGGCAACTCGCCTAAGGCCGGCTTTGAATCTAAGTTGCGTTTAAAAAATATATTGAATGGCGCCAAGAATCTATGCCAAGCAACTCCCATTGTTAAGTCACTTGAAATGATAAAGAACCAAGTAGCTGAAACCCAGATCTTAATTCCAGCAACTGTTTGAACCGCAGTCGCATTCACATAATATTGGTGTTCGAGATAGTCGATAGTAATTACACAAATTACAACGGCGAGAATTGTTGCCTCTACGTAATACGCCTTTAAAGATTTTGAACCAAGAAACCTAGAAGTTCTAGATAGATGTTTAAATCTTGTTACCTGACGAATTCCAATCAACGCAACAATTCCAACACCAGTGCTCCAAGCAATAAATAAAACGAAGTAACGGTAGGGCGCCCAATTTCCAATTATCGGAAGAACGAAACCGGGATCAATTATTTGGCCATATGCAGTAATCAATGTTCCAAGTAGTGCAACAAACCCAATCATTACAAACCAGTGTGCGATTGCAGATCCAGTAAAGCGCAGCATCTTGGTGTGCAACAAGATTTCGCGAGCCATTGTTTTTGCGCGTTCGCCTTTATTTGCAAACCTTGCGGGATCGCTCTGCCCGGCAGATATTCGGCGATACATCTCTCGCAGCTTTATGGCAAAGCTAGCTACCGCCAGGAGCGAGAATCCATAAAGGATCAAGGCGAGTGAGTTCATAGGAGAAGGCTAGAGCGCTGCCCCCGCATCGAACGGGAATATCCCGCCTAAAGGAGGCGTTACCTGATTAACTCAACTTGAGTCAGCTCGGCTCAATCTTTTGACATCGAGCGGCTCAATTGCGAGAATTCGACCATAGCCGGTCAGAAATCAGGCTGAAGTAATAGAAAAGGGAGCACGAAATGGCTAGAGCAGTCGGAATCGACTTAGGAACTACGAATAGTTGCGTATCAGTATTAGAGGGTGGCGAGCCATCTGTAATCACGAACGCGGAAGGCGCACGTACAACCCCATCGATCGTTGCCTTTGCTAAGAATGGCGAGGTTCTTGTTGGTGAAGTTGCGAAGCGTCAATCAGTGACAAATGTGGAACGCACAATCCGTTCTGTTAAGCGCCACATGGGTACAAGTTGGAATGTGGATATTGATGGTAAGAAGTACACACCACAAGAGATCAGCGCTCGCATTTTGATGAAGCTAAAGCGCGATGCTGAAAGTTTTCTTGGTGACACAGTTACTGATGCAGTAATTACTGTTCCTGCATATTTCAATGATGCACAACGCCAAGCAACAAAAGAAGCTGGCGAAATTGCAGGCTTAAATGTTCTGCGTATTGTTAACGAGCCAACCGCTGCAGCACTTGCATATGGTTTAGATAAAGGAAGCGCTGAACAAACTATTCTCGTCTTCGACCTTGGTGGTGGAACATTCGACGTTTCACTTCTAGAAATCGGTGATGGCGTTGTTGAAGTTAAGGCAACCAACGGAGATAACAACCTTGGTGGCGACGATTGGGATCAAGCACTTGTTGATTCTCTAGTTAAAACTTTTGCCGCAAAGAACGGTATTGATTTAACAAAAGATAAGATGGCCATGCAACGTGTTCGCGAAGCTGCTGAAAAAGCAAAGATTGAATTATCTTCTTCACAACAAACTTCAATCAATCTTCCATACATCACAGTAGATGCTGAGAAGAATCCACTCTTCTTAGATGAAACTGTTACTCGCGCGCAATTCCAAAGCATGACTGCAGATCTTCTAGATCGTTGCAAAAAACCATTCCAGTCAGTTCTAAAAGATGCTGGAATTCCAATTGCAGATATCGATCATGTAGTTCTAGTTGGTGGTTCGACTCGTATGCCAGCAGTTGTTGATCTAGTTCGCGATTTAACTGGCGGGAAAGAGCCAAACAAAGGCGTTAACCCGGATGAGGTTGTTGCAGTTGGTGCAGCGCTTCAAGCTGGTGTTTTAAAGGGTGAAGTAAAAGATGTTCTACTTCTAGATGTAACACCACTTTCACTTGGTATTGAAACCAAGGGTGGCGTAATGACTAAGTTGATTGAACGAAATACAACAATCCCAACAAAGCGTTCTGAAATTTTCACAACTGCTGATGACAATCAACCAGCAGTACAAATTCAAGCTTTCCAGGGCGAGCGTGAAATGGCTGCTTATAACAAGCGGTTAGGCATGTTCGAACTAACCGGAATCGCACCTGCACCACGTGGTATTCCACAAGTCGAAGTCACCTTCGATATTGATGCAAATGGAATCGTTCATGTGTCTGCAAAAGATTTAGGAACCGGTAAAGAACAATCAATGACAATCACTGGCGGATCCGCTCTTTCAAAAGAAGAGATTGATCGCATGATGAAGGATGCCGAAGCGCATGCTGATGAGGATAAACAACGTCGCGAAGAAGCTGAAGTTCGCAACACTGGTGACTCACTTGTTTATCAAACTGAAAAGTTCTTGAAAGATAACGCTGAAAAATTCACTGAAGGTGAAAACGCTGAGAAGCGTGGCGAAGTTGAAGCTGCAATTACAGAACTTAAGACAGCGCTTGAAGGAACTGATCTTTCAGCGATTAAATCTGCAACCGAGAAAGTCAGTGAACTTTCACAACAACTAGGTGCCGCACTTTATGCTGCGAATGCTGCGTCTGCAGAAGCGCCACAAAGCGATGACGGTGTGCAAGATGCCGAGATTGTTGAAGAGAGCAAGTGACACTAGAACCAGAAGAATCTGCGCCAGAGAGTTCTGATCAAGAACTCTCTGATGCGGTTAATGAAGCGCTTGCCGAAGTTGAGATTGATGAAGTAGCGGTTTTAACTTCTGATCTACAACGCGTGCAAGCGGAATATGCCAATTATCGTAAGCGCGTAGATCGCGATCGCATTACCGCAAATGAAATTACAACTGCTGTTGTGCTTTCCGAACTACTTCCAGTTTTGGATGATATTGCGCGCGCGAGTGAGCATGGCGAATTAACTGGTGGCTTTAAAGCTGTTGCTGATCAACTGCTTGCGATTACAACAAAATTTGGGCTTACCCAATTTGCAGATGTTGATGTTCCATTCGATCCAAATATTCATGAAGCGCTTATGCATTCGACATCCCCAGATGTTAAAGAAACGCTAGTCACACAAGTTCTTCAACCTGGCTTTAAATTCAAAGAGCGAGTAATTCGTCCAGCACGAGTTGCAGTTACTGATCCAGAGAGCTAAAAATTATGGCAGCCAAGGATTTATACGAGAAGGATCTCTATTCGATCCTTGGTGTCAAGAAAAGCGATGATGCGGCTGCGGTAAAAAAGCAGTATCGCAAGCTTGCTAGAGAGCTTCACCCAGATAAAACTAAGGGCGATAAGAAGCTAGAAGAGAAATTTAAATCAGTTTCAGAGGCCTACGAAGTTCTTTCGGACGATAAGAAGCGTGCTGAATACGATGAGATGCGCGATGCATTCAAAGGCGGACGAATTCCAACGGGCGGTGCAAACTTTGGCGGTGGCGGATTTCAAAACGCTGATTTCTCTGATCTATTTGGTGGCGGCGGCCAAGATATTTTCGGAACTATTTTTGGTGGCGGACGCGGTCCAAGGCGCGGACCAGATTTAACTGCAAGCACAACAATTTCGTTTAGAGATTCTATTTATGGAACCGAGTTAGATCTTAAATTGGCACCACATGGTGGCAAAGCAAACTCTGTTACAACGAGAATTCCAGCAGGAATCAATGATGGCGCAAAGATAAAACTCAAAGGTCGCGGTGGCTCAGGCCCCGCGGGTCCGGGAGATTTATTTGTAACGGTTAACGTAGTTAAGCACCCAATTTTCGCGAGAAGCGAAGCAAACTTACTTATGGTTCTTCCAGTTACTTTTGCCGAAGCAGCACTTGGTGCTGATATAAAAGTTCCAACACTTGATGGCGATGAAGTTACAGTTCGGATCGCAGCTGGCACACCAAACGGCCGCACACTTAGAATTAAATCTCGTGGCGTGAAAACAGTTCACGGGACCGGAGATTTATTAATAACAGTCGAAGTACAAGTTCCACAACGAGTCGACGGTAAAGCAAAAGATGCGCTAGAAGTATTTGCAAAAGCGACAAAAGAATTTAATCCACGTGAAGATTTAGCTCAGAAGGCGAGGGCATAAGAATGAGCAACGATGAGCATTCAGATGACGAAGCAGTTTATGTAATTTCAATCGCATCTCAACTTTCGGGAATGCATCCACAAACTCTGCGCCAATACGATCGTATGGGTCTGGTTTCACCAGGTCGTGCAAGTGGTCGAGGACGTCGTTATTCGTTGCGAGACATTGCATCACTTAGAAATATCCAACGACTTGTTGGTGAAGGTATAAATCTCGCCGGCATTGCGCGAATCATTGAATTGGAATCGGCAGTAGCTACGATGGCAATTGAAATGGCGAAACTTCGTACCGAAGTAGATGCCTTAATAGAAGCCAATCCACCAAAATCTTTGGTGCGAAAAGGCAAGCAAACAATCGTGCTTTATAAAGAAGAAGGCTAAGGTTCACGCATGAATTCGCGCGATAAATTGAAGGAAGAGATACTAAATAAAGCTGTAGTTCATGGAAAAGTTATTTTATCTTCTGGAAAAGAAGCAGATTATTACGTAGACCTACGTCGAGTAACTCTTGATGCAGTAGCAGCGCCACTCGTTGGTGAAGTTATGTTGGACTTAACTAAGGGTTGGGATTTTGATGCAGTCGGTGGCTTAACACTTGGCGCAGATCCAGTTGCAACCGCGATGATGCATGTTGCTGCCAGCAAAGGACGAAAGTTAGATTCATTTGTAGTTCGCAAAGCTGAAAAAGCACATGGCTTACAACGACGAATTGAAGGACCAGATGTTAAAGGGCGCAGAGTTCTTGCAGTTGAAGATACTTCAACTACTGGTGGTTCAGTTATGACCGCGGTTGAGGCGCTAAAAGAAGCTGGCGCAATTGTTGTTGGGGTTGCAGTAATTGTTGAACGTGGCGCAGCACCACTTATTGCAGAAAACGGACTTGAATATTTAGCGGCCTATCAACTTTCAGATTTAGGTTTGTAACTTAACTTAAGTGCTTACGGCTTCGCCACTCTTTAAAAACTTCCCAGAGAATTGGCGCGATAGAAACAATCACGATTACTGCAACAATTGGCAGTACATATTTATCAACTGATCCCTTAAGTTTTTCACCAAGGACATAACCGCCCCAGATAAAACCTTGAGTCCAAACAATTGCGCTAAATGTATTCCATGCGAAGAATCTCTTGTAAGTCATGCCCGCAATTCCTGCTGCAGGATTAACTAAGTGGCGAACAACTGGAATAAATCTTCCCAAGAAGATCATCTTTCCAATTCCATACTTATCAATCCAACGTTGTAGCGTTTTTAGCTTTTTAGGATTGAAATATTTTGAATCTTCGCGACCAAATAATTTGCTGCCATATTTGTATCCCAACCAGTGGCCAAATTGCGATCCAGCTATTGCAAAAAGCGGCGCCCCAATCGCAAGTTCGCGAAGTGAGAGATGGATTTTTATAACAGCTCCGGTGCCAGATGCGGCAAGGCCGGCCATAAATAGAAGGGAGTCACCAGGCAGGCCGATCACAATTGGCAGGCCGGTCTCAACAAAGAGGATTAAGAAGATGCCAGCTAGCCCGAATGAATTGATGGCAGATTCAGCATTAAAGGCGTGGAGAATGTCCATAGAGCGGTCAATATACCCACATATTTTTAAGGGATACCTATTTATTTGCATCTGGCAGTGGTTCTATGTGTAATCTTTCGCTTCTCGTGAGCTCTAAAGATGGAGCTCTGGATTCACTAACAAGTTCAACGACGCACACTTATAGGAGATCCTCGTGGAAAATCTGGTCCATGTAACTGGTTCAAACCTGACCTACGTATATGTAGTTCTGGGCATTTCGTTAGTCGCACTAGCCATCGCATATGCGCTTCGCGCCCAAGTGCTAGCTGCTGACGAAGGAACTGAAAAAATGAAGGAGATCGCCGCCGCCGTACAAGAGGGCGCCGCTGCATATCTCAACCGCCAATTTAAAACCCTCTCTTATTTTGTAGGAATTGTTTTCTTCCTATTATTCGCACTTCCTGGTGAGTTTGATATTCGCCTAGGTCGATCAATCTTCTTCCTACTCGGTGCAGCTTTCTCGGCCGCAGTTGGATATAACGGAATGTGGCTCGCAGTTCGTGCAAATGTTCGTGTTGCTGAAGCTGCTCGTCAAAAGTCTGCGGCTAACGCGGTAAAGATTGCGTTCCGTACTGGTGGCGTAGTTGGTATGACCACAGTTGGTTTGGGGCTCTTAGGCGCTTCACTAGTTGTTGCGATCTATCACGAAAATGCGCCAGCAGTTCTTGAAGGTTTTGGTTTCGGTGCAGCAATGCTTGCAATGTTTATGCGCGTTGGTGGCGGAATCTTTACTAAGGCAGCAGATGTCGGTGCTGACCTTGTTGGAAAAGTTGAACAAGGAATTCCAGAAGATGACCCTCGTAACCCTGCAACTATTGCGGATAACGTAGGAGATAACGTCGGCGACTGTGCCGGTATGGCAGCGGATCTATTCGAATCTTATGCGGTAACACTTGTTGCAGCTTTGATTCTTGGTAAAGCAGGATTCGGTGATGCCGGTTTAATTTTCCCACTAATCGTGCCTGCAATCGGAATTGTTACCGCGATAATCGGAATCTTTATTACTCGACTTCGTCCGACCGATAAGTCAGCAATGCAAGCTATTAACCGCTCATTCTTTATGTCTGCAATTATTTCCGCAGTACTAGTTGCATTTGCAACATATACCTATCTGCCATCATCACTTCAACAGATGTCAGGTTTGAGTGCAGAAGCAGCTGCGGTTGATGTTAATCCTCGACTACTTGCAATCGGTGCCGTATTAATTGGTATCTTGCTTGCAGCAGCAATTCAAATTTTAACTGGGTTCTTTACTGAAGTTGGTCGTCGTCCAGTAAACGATGTTGCAGCTTCATCAAAGACCGGCGCCGCAACCGTAATTCTTGCTGGTATCTCAGTAGGTTTTGAATCAGCCGTTTACTCTGCACTGCTAATTGCAGCAGCAGTATTTGGTGCATTCCTACTCGGTGGCGGATCAATCGTTCTCTCACTATTCGCGGTTTCACTTGCTGGAACTGGACTCCTAACAACTGTTGGCGTAATTGTTGCAATGGATACCTTTGGACCTATTTCAGATAACGCACAAGGAATCGCTGAAATGTCTGGCGATGTTAAGGGTGAAGGCGCACAAATTCTTACCTCACTTGATGCTGTTGGTAATACAACAAAGGCAATCACAAAGGGAATCGCAATTGCTACTGCTGTTCTCGCAGCAACCGCGCTCTTTGGTGCATTCACCGATGCAATTAAAGAAGCGGCACATAAGGTTGTTGGCGACGGCGCAGTTGGACTTCAGTACCAAGGAATCTTGGATGTTGCTGATCCTCGCAACTTAGTTGGATTAATTATCGGAGCCGCCGTTGTATTTATGTTCTCTGGTCTAGCAATCAATGCAGTTTCTCGCGCCGCTGGCGCAGTTGTTCATGAAGTTCGCGAACAATTTAGATTGCACCCAGGAATTATGAAGGGAACTGAGAAGCCAGAGTACGGTCGCGTTGTAGATATTTGTACACGTGATTCACTTCGTGAATTGGTAACACCAGGGCTGCTTGCAGTTATGGCACCAATCGCAGTTGGTTTTGGTTTAGGTGTTGGCGCACTTGGTGCATACCTTGCAGGCGCAATTGGAACTGGAACGCTAATGGCAGTATTTCTTTCAAACTCTGGCGGCGCGTGGGATAACGCGAAGAAGATGGTTGAAGATGGAAACCACGGCGGTAAGGGGTCTGATGCGCATCACGCAACAATTGTTGGTGACACTGTCGGCGATCCATTCAAAGACACTGCTGGTCCTGCAATTAACCCATTAATTAAGGTAATGAACTTAGTTGGTCTACTTGTAACTCCAGCGATTGTTGGATTTGCACTTAATGACAACACAACCTATTCAAAGGCAATCGCACTGGTTGCAACTTTGATAATTGTTTATGCGCTAATTCGCAATCGTCGCGCATCAACAAGTATCGCTTAATAGGTTTAACCGAGCACTATAAAAGTTAGGAACTTCCCCCGAAGTAAATAATGGGTATCAAACTTGTAATCGTGGAATCTCCCGCGAAGGCGCGCAAGATCGGCGGCTTCCTGGGAGATGACTACGTTGTTGAAGCTTCTGTTGGGCATATTCGAGATTTGCCACAACGCGCAGCTGATATTCCAAAGGAATACAAGAAGATTGCCTGGGCTAAAGAGGGCGTAAATATTGAAGAGGGTTTTGAGCCGCTTTATGTAATCAATCCAGATAAACGAGCAAAAGTCTCTGAACTTAAAGCTTTAATGAAAGATGCAGATGAGCTAATTCTCGCAACAGACGAGGACCGCGAAGGCGAAGCAATTGCCTGGCACTTAATCGAAGTTCTCCGCCCCAAGATTCCAATTCGTCGCATGGTTTTTCATGAAATTACTAAAGAGGCAATTCAAAAAGCCGCAAATGAGACTCGCGATTTAGATTATAAATTGGTCGATGCCCAAGAGACTCGCAGAGTTTTAGATCGACTTTATGGATACCGACTTTCACCAGTTCTTTGGAAGAAGGTAATGCCAAGAATTTCTGCCGGTCGCGTGCAATCAGTTGCAACCAGGTTGATCGTTGAACGCGAACGCGAACGAATGGCCTTCATCTCATCCAAATGGTGGGATTTAACCGCGCAATGCGAAGCTGGATTCAACGCTCGCTTACTTTCACTTGATGGCAAGCGAGTTGCGGCGACAAATGATTTTGATGCAAATGGTGGACTTAAAGAGAAATCTGTAGCAAACATTCTGTTATTGGATGAAGGCGCTGCAAACGAATTAGTTCAAAGCCTTTCCGGTAAAGCTTTGACCGTTAAATCAACTGAAGAATCACCAAGAACTGAGCGGCCTAAAGCGCCATTTACAACTTCAACAATGCAACAAGATGCGGGTTCAAGACTTGGGTGGGGCGCGCAATTAACAATGCGGGTGGCACAACGGTTATATGAGAATGGCTATATAACTTATATGCGTACCGATTCGATAACACTTTCACAATCCGCAATCGAATCTGCGCGCGCATCTGCAAAATCTCTTTATGGTGCGGAATATATTCCTGCAACACCACGAGTTTATGAAGGTAAATCTAAGAACGCTCAGGAAGCGCATGAAGCAATTCGACCTGCTGGTGAAACTTTTAGAACACCGGGCGAGCTAGCACCTGAATTATCACGAGATGAATTCTCACTTTATGATCTAATTTGGAAGCGCACTATTGCATCTCAAATGTCCGATGCTAAAAAAATGCAGATGCGCGTTGATTTTGATGTTGAAACAAAAACTGGTGGCGCTGCAATATTTCGCGCAAATGGTTCGGTAGTTACTTTTCCAGGATTTTTAGCGGCATATGAAGAGATTGTCGAAGATAAATCTGGCGATGATGAAGCCTCAGAGAGCGACAAGAGATTGCCAGCAATGGCTGTTGGAGATTCGATAAAGGTTTCAAATTACATCTGCGAAGGCCATGAAACTAAGCCTCCTGCAAGATATACCGAACCAACTCTTGTTAAGAAGCTCGAAGAACTTGGAATTGGTAGACCATCAACCTTCGCATCGATCATGAGCACGATTCAAGATCGTGGGTATGTATCTAAGCGCGGCCGCGCACTTGTCCCAACCTTCCTGGCATTCTCGGTCACCGGATTACTTGAACAACACTTTGGAAAATTAGTTGATTACGAATTCACCGCTTCGATGGAAGAAGATTTAGATCGAATTGCAAATGGCGAAGAAGATCGTGTTACTTGGTTAACTAAATTTTTCTTTGGCACCGAAGGAAACCCTGGTCTAGAAGCACTTGCAGCAGATCTCGGCGCTATCGATGCTCAACAAATTAATACCATGAAGATGGGCGAAGATATTGAGATTCGCGTTGGCCGCTTTGGTGCATACATCCAAAAAGGAATTGGCGATGATCGTAAGTTTGCAAACATCCCAGAAACTATGGCGCCAGATGAACTTACACTCCAAGTTGCGATTGATTTACTCGCCCAACCTTCTGGCGAGCGTGAACTAGGAATTCATCCTGAAACAAATCTTCCACTAATTGCAAAGTCTGGAAGATTTGGACCTTACATAACCGAAGTCTTTCCAGAACCAGAGTTAGTTGTAGATAAGAAGACTGGTGAATTAAAGAAGCCACGCAAGAAGAAAGATGCGCCAAAACCAAAGACGGCATCACTGCTTTCAACAATGACGCTCGACACAATCACTATTGATGACGCACTTAAATTAATGTCACTTCCAAGAACTCTTGGAAATTATGATGATGTCCCAATCACCGTTCAAAATGGGCGATATGGCCCTTACATGACACACGGAACTGATTCACGAACTCTCACCGCAGAAGAACAGTTATTTGATATTACGCTGGATGAAGCGATCGAACTTTATAAGCAACCTAAGGTTCGCCGCCGCGGAGTTGCAAAACCACCGTTAAAGGATTTAGGAATCGATCCAGCAAGTCAGAAACCAGTTTTAGTTAAAGATGGCAGATTTGGAATTTATATAACTGATGGTGAAACTAATGCGACGCTCCGTCGCGGAGATACAGTTGAATTTTTAACTCTAGAACGCGGTTTGGAATTACTTGCCGGACGGCGAGCATGGGAAGCTGAAAATGGTGGTGCCACTCGAGTTAAGAAGAGCAGCAAACGCGCAAAGAAGAGCGCGCCTTCACTAACAAAGAACACTGTCAAAGCCACAGGCAAGGCTAAAACTAAGAAAAAAGCGGCCTCAGGTAAGGGCAAAGCCGTAACTCCTTCGGCTTAAGTAGGCTTAACCCATGGCGAATCCACTTCCATATCCCGCAGCCACTGCGGGGCCAGAGAGCAGAAGTGTTTTAGCAATCCCAGCATTTAGAAAACTTTGGAACTCAATGGTCTTCTCTTCTTTCGGAGATTGGTTGGGCTTGCTTGCCACAACTGCGATGGCACAAGAGCTTTCAAATGGAAACTATTCAAAAGCTAACTTTGCGATTGCTGGTGTTTTTATCGTACGGTTGTTGCCTGCGGTAATTCTTGGACCGATAGCAGGAGTTATTGCCGACCGTTTTGATCGCAGACGTTTAATGGTTTTCTGCGACATCTTTAGATTTGGATTGTATTTATCTATCCCAATCGTTGGAAACTATTTCTGGCTATATACCGCAACAGTTTTAGTCGAATGTTTCACACTTTTCTGGTCACCAGCCAAAGAGGCAACCGTTCCAAATATGGTTCCCAAGAATAAATTAGAGAGCGCAAATCAAGTATCACTTCTTGCGGCATATGGAACAGCACCTGTAGCAGCAATTGTTTTCGCCATGCTAGCTCTTGTTTCAACAGCAATCTCTAAATTCCTACCTGCTGGATATTCTTCAACCGCAGATATTGCACTTTATATTGATGCAATCTCATTTCTTTATACCGCTTGGATAGTTTTTCAATTACGCGAAATTCCTAAGGGCGCTGCAAGTAAAGCAACAGTTAACGAGAATATTGGGAAGTCTCTCTTTGAAGGATTTAAATTTGTAAGTGGCTCAAAAGTAATTAAGGGCTTGATCTTTGGG
>Ga0194060_10002519_pt1 | contig 13024 bp, 14 predicted proteins | sample SepL225m_MetaG_FD_163427 | JGI IMG/M metagenome (GOLD analysis project Ga0194060, IMG submission 163427) | Anoxic zone freshwater microbial communities from boreal shield lake in IISD Experimental Lakes Area, Ontario, Canada - Sep2016-L222-5m | ecosystem: Environmental > Aquatic > Freshwater >... | reverse complement strand
CAGCCCGCCGCACGGCATCCCAGACAGATGGCACTCGCTGCCACTCATCAAGAAGAGGGGGGATTCCCGGGTTAAGAGCAGCGCCATGTCCGCTTCGGCGATGGCACGCTGGGCTGGTTCATCTAACTGGAATACGGTTCGACATCGACCCTCGGCAGTAGCCGTTTTCCCGACCCCTTTGGCTCCCTCCAGTGCGATGGCGGGGAGCGTCGGCATCAGCTCATCGAGTTCGTCATCCACCACCCTTCTCTGGTATGCGGGCATATTTGTCCTTTGTTGTTTTTTTTGCTCACGTTATATGTCGCTACACTACCGTTTCGCCATAATATACAATCCCGTTCCGCCACAGTCAACAGAAGTAAAGGAGTACATGCAAAATGTACAGCGAGAAGGGATGCCTGGAAGCTATTTTTAAAATGGTAATTTCCGGTATAAACATGAATACGGGCAAGACTCTGAATATTAACCATCTGAAGAATGAAATCATACCACAAGGAACTCTGGCTAAAGATACCGGCAAGAATGGATTTTGTCAATATCACTGGTGACGTTGAGCGGGCTCTTCAGGAGAGCGGCATTCAGGAGGGTCTCTGCCTGGTGAATGCGATGCACATAACCGCGTCAGTCTTTATCAATGATGACGAACCGGGGCTGCATCAGGACTACAAACGGTGGCTTGAAGAGTTGGCTCCGCATGAACCGCTGAGCCGTTACCAGCACAACAGAACTGGAGAGGATAACGGCGATGCCCATCACAAGCGCCAGATTATGGGTCGGGAGGTCGTTGTTGCCGTCACAAAAGGGCGGTTGCATTTTGGTACCTGGGAGCAGATTTTCTACGGGGAGTTTGACGGCAAGAGAAAAAAACGGGTGCTCATCAAGATTATCGGCGAATAAGGAGTCGTTTCAGGATGGGAGCATATCACCCTGAACGTCGATTATGTATGGGCGCGAACGCTTGAAGGGTAAGAGAGGTATGAATGACTCTCATGAGTAATGAGAGCCCGCTTTGAGTAACTCTTCAACCCTGTCGATCATCGTCAGCGCAGTCTTCTCCATTCGAGAAAACGCAAACCATCTCTTCCCCAAATCCTTGAGCGATGCGCCAAGATGATAGACCGTTTCGCCATCCAGAATCAAAAAGCGATCATGACTATACGGGAACTCCTGAATGGAGATCGGCGAATACTGGGCATTATGTTTTTTCAGATCCAGAGCAAGTGGTTGACTGATAGATTTGGTTAGAATGAGGGCGCTGACACCCACCGAACGCTTGGCCAACTGCATGAGTACGCTGTCGTCCACATAGTTGTTGATGAGTACTACGGATTTTTTACTTTTCCGCAACAGGTCATTGACAAACACATAGGCATCGAAGATCTGGCCATCGAAAAAGATGCCCTGGGTGCAGGTGAGGCTTTTGTGCTCAAATGCATCAAAAATCTGCTCGAAGCGATTATCAGTCTTGATCTCGTGGACAATCTGGCGTTGTTCCAATGAATCAAGCCGCCGAAGCAAGCCACCGCTGTCAGCAATAGAACGGCGCATTTTGACGAATGCCCGCATAATAGCAATGTTAACTTCAATCGCTCTATTGCTTGTCAGGACACCTGATATTCCTGCAACACCTTGTTCTGTAAAAACATAAGGCAATGCTCCTCCAAGGTGCATTCTGGAAGGTATCGCATTTTGCGATAGTAGAAGTTCAGCCTCTTTTTCGGAAAGCTGAAACATAAAATCTACAGGAAATCGTTTGCCGTTGCGTTTGACCTGTTCGCGAAGGCGTATGGTTTTCACTCCATAAAGTTCTGCCAAATCTCTGTCAAGCATTACCTGGACACCCCTGAACGTGTAAATCTTTTTCTGTAAATCCGTTTCAGTGGAAAGCAATGTGGTTTGCATTAGCTCACTCTCCATAACTCAGTCTCCTTTTTTTTCGCAATCATCATCAAAAGTACTGCCAGCCGCATTAGGGGAAGCGTCAGCCCTGACTCAGAAGCCGGAGTTTTCACCACTGGAGGTTCGCAGAATAGAAGTGTTGGCTTAACTGTATAGTCTGGCTTCAAAATACATAAAAAATATCATCAACGTAATACTCCTCCCAACCTTCCAGTGAGCAAAAAGAGTTCTCATGATGCCAGATACGGTACAGTACATTCAATATTCGACAAAAAAAAATGACGTATTTGTGGAAACTTGCGCTCTGTGGACATACAAACTTTGTATCTTGTTTTCTTGCTAACGAAAAAGAATTGTTATGAGTACTGTCACCGTGAATGTCTCTTTTCAGGATTCATTGCTGAACGAAATTGACAAAACAGCCAGAAATGAGTATCGAAGCCGTTCAGAGTTGATAAGGGAAGCTGCGAGACTTTATATTCAGCGCCAGAGTCAGTGGAATGATCTTTTTCAGCTTGGCGATATGGCTGTGCAGAAACAGCGTCTGAATGAGCATGATGTAGCCGCAGAGATCGAGGCTGTTCGTGAATTCAAAGGCAAGCAACCTCATGCCCTGTACGGACGGAAAATCATGAACAGATATTGCGGCACAGCATCAAATTCTATACACTCAAATATCTGCTCCTGAAAAGCGCCGTTTTTTTCTTCGCGACATTCCATCGATAACGTTTCGAAAAATCAAGTGTTTTTCGACAGACCCCAAAAACGTGTCAATCACATCGACATAATCACCCTTTGAGTGCTTCAAGCAGGGTCAGGTTCGCTCATTATTGCTTATAAAGTCCCTGTGAATATTCGCCAGCCAAAAAGGTTGATTTTGCTGGGGGCATGGAAAATTTTTTCTCCGTCTGTGTAATACATGTGGTAAGCATCAGTTCCGTCCGGCATTTTATCACACTCTTCTGTTGCAACTAAAAAACCATTTTCAGCCTGAAGTTGTTTGTCATGAAGCGTTGAGCATAACCAGGTACTCTTCTTCAGGTATCTCATCATTTGCCCGTGTGATTATTTGGTTGATATCGATCTTCATTGTCTGTTTCTTTTTATAGGGTGTTTTATGGTTGAAACGCCTGGTTAATTTCTGACGGTGTGTAATCCTTCAAAACTCTCAATCATTGCCAAGGCTGTCGCAAGCCGGTGCAAAGAGATTTCAGGAGATTCAATGATTTTCATAACAGTCCCTGCCGTTGAGCTTCATACCAAACAAAAGGTGACAGTTCACGGAGGATATGTTCGTCCTTTCTTCGAAACACCCCCACGCACGTGGGGAAGACGTGCTCAACACGTCGCCAACAGAGTATATAAAAGAAACACCCCCACGCACGTGGGGAAGACCGACACCTGTAACGTCTGTACTTACTACTCCTGTGGAAACACCCCCACGCACGTGGGGAAGACATGCAGCGGTTGACCGGGTACCATTTGAGCGCGGAAACACCCCCACGCACGTGGGGAAGACGGAGACATGCGCTTTTGGAGATTCAGCAGCGGAGAAACACCCCCACGCACGTGGGGAAGACTAACAGTGTTTGCCTCCTCGACCCAGCATATCGGAAACACCCCCACGCACGTGGGGAAGACTAAGTCCGCTCTGTGACCGGAAAGCAAATGATGTGGAAACACCCCCACGCACGTGGGGAAGACTGATTCATACGATAATCTTGTCGGCAGCAATCCGAGAAACACCCCCACGCACGTGGGGAAGACACCCCATGCGTTGCCTTCGGGGTTGCTATCATAGAAACACCCCCACGCACGTGGGGAAGACATCCTTAAGCTTCTTCTCTAACTCTTTGAACTGAGAAACACCCCCACGCACGTGGGGAAGACGATTGTTTCGTCCCACTTCCCCGCCGACACACGGAAACACCCCCACGCACGTGGGGAAGACTTTAGCCTCAGCAGCCTTCCTTGCTGCATCTTCAGAAACACCCCCACGCACGTGGGGAAGACGCGTTTCCTGATACCGTATTGTCTCTGTGGTCAGAAACACCCCCACGCACGTGGGGAAGACACTGGATTTTACTGGGCTCTCAGACTTCTTTCGGCGTTTCTGAAGGCTGAATAACAGGTACAGAACTCTTTTCAATCACCAACGGCATTCCTGATAGCTGAATCAAATCCCTGCGAGTATCACCGAGACCATAAATCTCGTAACCGGGTGGAGTGTTGCGGCTGTTGAAAATCATCAGGCCAGATTCAGGTGGACAATACTTGTGAAGATAATCTACAACTTTTTTGGCAACTGAGTCTTTTATCCCTGAAACAAACATGTTTGCTCGTGGTTCTACAAACCAGAGTTTCATTCGTCCGCGTACTGCGGGTGGCAGGTTATTGGCAATGACAACCAGCATTATGGTCTCCCGAGCATGGCTTCAATATCAGGCCCGATAGATGCAAGCAAATCAGTCTCAATCACTCTGCGGCGAAACTCTGTAGCTGTCTTGTGCCTGTCATAGGTGCCTGCCATGGGAGCGGTCAGTGAAAAAGCAAGATCAATCGAGAGTTCCTCTTTGTACAGATCGGCCATGTCATAAACAAATGGCAACGGACTGCCTGAATGTATGAAACCAATGTGGGGCGAGTACCCCATACTGTGTACTGCTGAACAGATAATACCATAAAGAGCTGCATTAGCTGACGTAAGGATTCTGTTGGTTATATCTCCCATCTCAAACTTGCCAGGGATGAATAGCCGACCTTTCCAACCGACCTTGTACTCTATAGCTTTTTTCTCATAGAGTTGGCGAACGCGCAAACCCTCCATACCCATCAATTGATGAAGGGTTTTGTTTTCCAGTTTTTCTCCAGGAAACCTTCGCGCAAACATACGCACTGCAACTTTCAGTGATTTATCGGGATCTGCCGACAGCAACATTTGCCGACGAAAATTCCGGGTGTCACTTGTCGGTGTTTGCCCGGCAGCATAAAAGATCAGGCTGTCTTCGCCAACCCAGCACAACCCGCAATTTGAAGCCGCCATGACTTTGACCGCTTCATGGGTCACGGTAGTACCTGGACCAAGAAGCAGACAATTGAGCATCGCCACAGGCAACCTTACCACATTACCATCACAGTCTATCCACTTGATGCTGCTGTCGTCAATTTCGAGCCGACCCCGCTCAAGGTAGATAAATGGATATTTATCCTTGACCTGCAGCAAGGTGTCACGAGTGATTTTTATCAACAACCGTTGTGCTGCGCTCTCTTTTTCTGGAGGTTCAGACATTGTGGTCCCTGGTAATTATTGTTACCCTGCGTTCCCTGTATATCTTGTTTTCACCAAACTGGATTGGCACATCATTCAAAATAATGGATTCTCCATCGTGCTCGCCATCCAAAACCCGAAAATCCTCCCCCAGCTTTTTTTCTTGCGCAATTTCGAGCGCACGAACTATGGCGGAGGATTCAGTTGCAAAAGATCCTTGATAGATGAAATCTGTAGGCACGCAGCATTTTCGACCCAAATAAATATCCCAGACTGGATTCGCGAGTGCATCGGCAAAAAGTTCAGTTTTACCGGTTGGTGCTTCCATTATGGCAGCAAAAGCGGTATCCTGCAAGTAGTATCGATAAGTTATTTTTGAGCCACCGTTCACAGCCGCAGTCCCGTCACTTTTTTTGGGAATCAGGAGAGTTTCCCAAGGTTTTTTATTATCATAGCCGCTCCCTACCATCTGGAAATCTCTCAACAAAGCTTCCCTCTCTTTTGACCTGCGAAAGGAGAGTACCGTCTGGCGGAGCGCTCCCATTTCTTTCAGCAGTTCGGTCTGCTCTCCTCCAGCACCAAGGGCGCAGCATAGCAAACCGAGAATCCCTGATTTTGTTGGAAAATCAAGCGTACCCCTTCGACCGAATCTTGAGTCGGCGCCCCATGACTGCAACGGTGCTTCAAGCCAGAGCAAGAGATAAGCGTTACTCATTGAACCTCCGCTACAGATGCTTTCAATTCCGCGACAAGATGGTCAATGCTGAAACCTGGGTCTTCACCGAAAGTAAACTCTTTTTGTTTACCGAATAATGAGCCCGCTAGCAACTCTTTTTTTGTTAGATAATCGGTGAGAGCTGTTATGCTTGGCTGAAGATAGCCGCCATCTTTTGCTTTAACGGCGGTTTCAAAAGGCACCTGCAAGCGCTGTCCTTTACGGACAAAGATTTTTGCAAATTCCCATGGAGAGGCTCCGGACTGGGTGGTCTGCCTTGCACTCGGAACAGCTACAAAAAGGGCTTTGGTAAAAGCCTCAATTGCTTTTTCGAGACCGTCACCAGAGAGAGATGCCCAAAGCTGGCCAAGATCGAGGCTGACATAACGGTAATAGGTCGCTGAGTTAAACTCAAGGCTTCCCATGTGCGCAGAACCCTGCTCCTCACTCAGGTCATCAAGAGCGGTAAAAAACTCCACCTCATTGCTCACTTTGTGTGTTGAGATGGCGTGAGAGAATGATGCCGCAGCCTCGATGTCGAGTTCACTTGCCTGAGCAACCATGCGGCCAAACAGGGCAATGTCAAGACCGTCAAGGGCAGGGTTCAGGGTTTTCTTTGCTACTTTCTGGAGCTCCTTGTCGTTCAGTTTTGCGCTGACAAAGCTTTTTTCCTGAGCGTAGTCAGCAAAAGCTTGCGCTTCGGATTCACTGAAAAAAAAGAGGGTATCCTTGCTGAATGCTTCGGAAATAACCTTTCCGCATTCGGCTCCCTGTTCTTCGGAGGCACCTCTTTCGACGCAGGCTTTAGCAACGAATTCTCCTATCTTTTTCGTGCGGATGCCAAGTTTGATATCAAAGTTCTGCATGGAAACCCGTACTTGGCGTTTCCAGCATTGGGAGCTGACACGGGCACGAGTGTTACCACCGACGATTGCTGTTTTTGGGGCTCCCACATCATCACGGTTCAGGCAGGTGACCGGAAACGACTGAAGAATGTGGTATTCGATACGGATGTTTCTGAATGGATTTGTGCTGCTCATGGTGGTTATGTGGTTAGTTAGTGATTGAAACTTTTAATGGGGCTATCTGAAGAAGGCCAAAACCGAAAGCCCGGCCACGCCCGATACCCTTCTGAAAACTTTTAATGAACAATGAACGGTCAACCACTTCAAGTTCACCGGCCAACTCCGCTCCACCGTGCGTGACGCTGTGATTTTGTTTAGCAAATTGCTTGACTTGAAGGGTTTGTACCTGGAGCGTATCAGAATGGACAGTAAATCCCCACGAGGCAGGTGCTTTATTGATGAACCACTGTGCAATCTGCTCACGATCTCGAAGAGCTATAATTTTACGGCTCTTGTTGTCGCGTTTGGTTGGATTGATGAGCACATCGAACCGATAACGATCAAAGGTCAGAAATTTTTCATCAACAGTCTTTGATTCCAGCACACCGTGCTCTGGTTTGCGAGGCTCACGGTCTGAAAGCAGGAGTATCAATCGGCCATTGCTGTCGCCACCTTTGTCGGTATAGAGAAAACCGCTGGAAACGCTTGCGTTTTTTTCCGCTTCGCTTCTACGGTCTTCAAAGAGGCTGTAGACAACCCTGTGCAGCGAGTAGTCATCGGTGATGCGCAGAATTTTAATGTCTTTAGGGCCAAGACGGAGTATGCTTGCTATCATGCCGCCTCCGTTTTTGCCGCCGACTGGCCATACGTATAAAACTCTTGTGCCCACTGGCTTTTTATTCTTTCGCTCTCCCAATGGAATTTCAGCAGTTGCTCAAGCAGACGGGAGTAGTTGATAGAGGAGTTCCCTCTTGAAGCAATCAGGCTGAAGAGGGGGCGCAGTATCCTGCACGCCTCTTCGACGGAGTCACAAGCAAGCAGGCGACGCAGTTTTGCTTTTGCCTGGTCGCTCTGATTCCCATCGTCATAACATTTGGCAATGGCCCTGCCGATTCCCTCATTTCCATTATGAGCACTCTTCTCCTTGGCAATTGCTGCGGCAACTGTTGCAAATGGCAATCGCTCCCATGACTTTTCCAGATCAATGTTGAAGGCTGCCAAATACTCCCAGCTCTGGTATTCAGTTGCAGGGTTGTCGGCCCGCTTGAGAGCCGCAGCAACGCCTTTGTTCTTTGCGATCCGGTCTATGATGTACTCTACAAATGCCTGCGACCTGCTGGTTTTTGTTCCAGGTTCATTCTTCATGGCTTTTTATTTTCCGGGTTGAGGTAATTGATAAGATTTGGCCGGTTTTTTGCCCATGCATCAATCTGCCTGGCGCTCTCTTTTGGGCAAAAAGTGTCGTAGGCTTTTATGGCTGACTGCGCAAATATTTTTCTTACTCTTACGGTGTCCTGAGGAGGAGCGCAGGCATCAACCAGGGTCTGAAAGTTGCGTTCGCAGAGTTCCCAGAACAAAGTCGAAGCTTGCCCTGCCAAGCTGGTATCAGTCATATTCTGTGCTTTAAAAAAGCCGTTTGTTGCAGCCCATACCGTTTTGGACAATTTGTCGAGTGTGTCCATCTCTACCTGGAGTTGATGGTACCATAGCTCCCCAAGAATAGCGCAATCAAGAAAAATAAGTGATTCAACAAAATCATCATCCTGCTTTACTGATTGGTCGCCAGCGTTTGCGCTTACCTTGAGTCCTCCTGACCAGATACCAATTCGCTTATACCTGCTGCGGAAGCGAACAAGTCCATACCGAATAAACTGGCAATCATAACCCTGTCCGCTGCCAGCACTCATAAATGACAGCAATGAAACAAGTTCCCGCCATGGACGCTTGTTTGGATCAATCCACTTGATTTTCGGAGTTGGGCCACCTGCATTTACAGCTATGCTTGGTTCCCGCCACCCCTCTTTGTGGCTCGGGTATTGCAAGCCCTCTACGTAATAGATGCCATCTCCCTGAAGCAAAACAAAACGAGATATTGAGACAAGAGTCGCCATATAGGAACGCTTCAGGTTCTGCGCTATTGGACAATCCTCTCCTTTCGGCATCTCTTCCCATGGAGCAGTTCCCAATCCCGTCGTCCAGTATACATTCTCAGCTATTCGCTCGTGTGACAGAAGATTCAAAAGGAGGGTATCAATGAGGGTTTCACCCACAAGAATCGAGTGGAGATAGCCAATATAATTTCCAATACTTGGAGCAGCTTTTGCCGACCCTGTTTTACCAACATATCCATCGGTCAGGATATCAAGGTTTTTTTCAGTGCGCTTTCCTCCCAAAGCAAAATTCATGAGTGAGACAATAAATAAAGCCTTATCGGCATCAGATAATACCTTGGGCACCTGATACTGGGTAAGGATGGTATTATTGTCAGCAGGAAGATCGGGATAGAATCCCATCCCTAATGATTTTGGTTGTGCGCTCGCTTCAGCATTCCGCTCTCCAGCCTTGTTAGTGGCCGTTTTAAGATCCTTCCGTTTCCGTCGCTCAATGAGGCCATTTATGGCTGGCATTTGCAAAAATGGTTTTTCGCCGTACAACCAGAATCTGTCGTACCATTTGTCAAGGTACTCAATGCACTTTTGGGCAAGATCAGAAGTCTCGATGGTTTCCAGAAGCTCATCGTCTTCAGGTGTGAATGCGGCTTGTGCAACGGCGAGCAAAAGCTTGGTCATGGCCATCTTCTGCAAGGGGTTGCCTCCGAGACCTCGATTGCTGGCGTCACTGAATATCTGGCGCAGGCTCAATCGGCCCTTGTCGATAACAGGTATCCATGGCTCGTCAATCAGATTAAATCGATTTTCAAGGGTCATATCAATGGTGTTGCCTGGTTTATTTTTTAGGAGAACAATAACCGAGTTTTGGATTATAGCTGATTCTCCGTGAATCTGATGCGTCTTGACCATTCAGTGATTTCAGTTCACCATCCTGGCTGACAATGGCTACACGAAGAAGGCTTTCGTCATGCTCGCGATCTCCGAGATAGAAATAACCTTTCAGCCAGTCGAGGCTCTTCATTGGCGATGCTTCCGGAGCAAGGTAGTCAGCAACATGCACGGTCTGTTGTGCAAGTGCCGCTGCCAAAAAACGCTGCTCTCTTCTGCCTTTTGACGGAGATTTTAATGGCAGAAAAAGTTCGCTTCCATCAAGGAGCCTCACGGTTGTACCACCCCGCTCACGGTCAAGGCGATACGATTGCAAGAGCAGTACTTCAGCACTCTCCTGTTCACTGTATCGGGTGCTTGCCTTGCTTTCCGGCAAGGTTTTGACACCTGCTGAAATGCCGCCCAAGGCTAACCGTTCAAGCATTTCCTGCCTTTTTTTGAGCAGCTCTTTTTGTTTAAGCATAAGGGTGCTCTCCTCCTGTTCCTGATAGGTAGCCTCAATCAAATTGCGTATCTGGTCAGGAAGCACCAACTCCGTCATACCATTCCATACCTTGAGGGTTCGCAGCAGAACGTATGGGCTGTAAACTTTGGCTGTCAAACCAAATTCTTTTTCGGGATGCTCTTCAGCATTGCTCTCTTCAGGTTTTAAAATCCATACTTCGTAGAGAGAACCGCTGGGGCGAACTGTTTCGCTGTGCCGCCACAACCGTCCAATTCTTTGAAGCAGCATATCTGTCGGACAGATTTTTGTTACCAGAAAGTCGGCATCAATATCAAGAGATTGCTCCAACACCTGTGTACCAACGAGTATTCGGCCATTTTGGCGTCGAAGTTTACCATTACCCTTGCCATATCGAGTAACCCAGTGCTCCTCATTGCGCTCACGATCACTCTTCAAAAAACGGGAGTGCAGAAGACCACACTCGATCCCCAAACCCTCAGCGCGAGCGGCCAGAATGCTGAAGGTACTTTGAGCCTCAGAGACCGTATTTTCTATCCAGAGTACCTGTTGACCCTCTTCAGCCCGCTTCAGTGACTCTTCAAGAGCTGTGTCGGGAGTTGAAAACGATTGAATACTGACAACGATTTTTCCAGGAACCGTAGCAGTTGTTTCTATCGGGGTATCATCATTACTCCGGTTGACGGTGAGCAGCGGATAAGATTCATTGGAAACCTCTTGTGTTAACAGCTTTTCACGCCTCACTTTGGTCAATGTGGCGCTAAGAATGATAACGGTACACTGGAGTGCGCGGAGGGTTTCAACAAGTTTATCGAGGATGGTGCCAGTATAGGCATCGTAAGAGTGTACCTCGTCCAAAATGACTACCTTTCCGGCAAGACCGAATGCCCTGACAAAGCCATGCTTCACATTCATCACAGCCATCAATGCCTGATCGATTGTGCCTACGGCAAAAGGAGCAAGAATACCCCGCTTACCCGAGCTGAACCAGTTACCTCCCGGACCAGCGTCCTCACCCATTTCGATCTCTTTCAGCCAGGCATTGCTGTGCAGCAAAAGAGCCCGGCGATGGGGACATTCAGAGGTTAATATTTTCTGCAAAAAATCATTGACCCTGTCATGAATCTTGTTCGATGTTAACTGTGTTGGCAGAGCGAAATAGAACCCTGTGGCTTTTCCGGCAGCCATGATGGAATATGCAGCATAAAGCGCAGCTTCAGTTTTGCCGATACCCATAGGAGCTTCAAGAATATAGGTGCCGGGCATAGTTGCATGCTGAATCAGTAACTCCTGAATACCTCGCGGTTCAAATCCAAAAATGGTGTTGAATCCGAGCCCTTTGATGAGATCCGGCTTCACATAACCGGCGGCATCAACGGCACCCTTGATGAGTGATTGCCATGCCATATCTGGATTGTCAAAGTCCGTACCTGATCCGATCCAGTCGGCTACCGTGGTAAGGCCAGCAACAGCTTTTGCTTGCTGCGAGTTTTGTATTACAGGGAACTGCAACCCTGTTGCCATCTTGAGATTGTGAACAAGTTCTGCTCTTCTTTTCTGCCACGGTGTTCCTCCAAAAACCTTGTCTTCGGCAATAAGCCCATTCAACTCTGGAGAGTACCCATGGTGTTGACCAATGATTAGAGGAATATGCCGACCGATTTTCAAGGAGTGTGCGGTGGCCATGCTGACCCCGGCGTGATAGCCCCAGTTTTTTTCAAGAGCAGGATTGATACCGGAGAGGCATGTAAAAGAATTCGGAACATAATCGTCTGTTCCCCGATAAATTTTCTCCTGAAATGTGGGGCTGACCTTCCCTATGTCATGAATTGCAGCGACAAGCTCAGAGCCTTCAGGAAAAAGAGGTTCCCGTAAAAAGGGTGGCATTCGCGTAAGAAGCTCTCTGGCAACCTCGCCCACAATAGAGCAATGTTCGAAAACATTTCGCCCACCCTCTCGTTTCTGATTCTCTGAAATACGGGTTTTTGCCAGGCACTCCTTCATTGGCAATGCTTCCAACAGCTCATCATTCTGCTTTGATTCAGGGACGCGCATAGTGCAAATTTTAAGTGATAACCACTAGCAGTAAATGATCTAAAATCTGGTGTCCTATACTTCACTGTAGCCACCAGAAGGTTGTGTCATGATTGGGACTCCTTTGCTGGCAAATATCGTTTCTGTGGGTCGTCTGCCCTTTTTCGGAACACGGCAAACAACCCGGACACAACCCTGACATCCAGTGTGTCCGGGTTGTTGTCCGGCATAGATTCTTTATCATAAGAGATGCTCAGGGCTTAACGTTGCATCTCTGCGGTCAATGGTCCATCAGCCCCTGATGGTTGGTAGAACCTACCCGCCCCAGCGCACCGTTTGTGATACCCTGCGATTTCAGCTAGTGGAGACACAAGGCGCAGGGACATACCTCCACCAAAAGCAACGAGCAACCTGTCCAGTTGCCTCACAGAAATGAGACCAATTCAATTGTTGCGACGCTGTCGCAGCAATTTGGCAACAAGCAATTTTGTGATATTGAAATATATGGTTTTTTGGAGCTGTTTTGCTTCTCTATTCCAACAAGCATTTCAATGATCTGCTGCGGTTCTTCAAGAGCATTGCTTATAATAAAGGATTCTACTCAAAAGAGTTACAATATCTGCAAAAATTGGTCGTAAATAATAAGTCAAGAATTGAGGAGGTATGGCATGAACATTTCAGTAATCAGTAATCCGCAGGTATTACATCTCTCATTTGGTCAATCTCCAAATGTTAACTCAGAACGTTAAGAGTTTTGAGCGGATCGAAACCGTTGCCGTATTCGTGAGGATATCCTTTGGG
>Ga0194060_10002518_pt1 | contig 13025 bp, 7 predicted proteins | sample SepL225m_MetaG_FD_163427 | JGI IMG/M metagenome (GOLD analysis project Ga0194060, IMG submission 163427) | Anoxic zone freshwater microbial communities from boreal shield lake in IISD Experimental Lakes Area, Ontario, Canada - Sep2016-L222-5m | ecosystem: Environmental > Aquatic > Freshwater >... | reverse complement strand
TACAGTTCGAGCATTCGCCAATGTTTCCTTTGCCTTTTCCAAAACCTCCTTACCACTTGCTGGTCGTGCCATATACCCACCTCCTTTTAGGGTATATTATAACACTTTTGTTTTAGAAATGGAATAAGATCTTCAGCAAACTTCTTGTGTCGAGGACGTCCGGTTTTACTGGCTGGCCAGAGAATCCTACCTTCACTGATTTTCTGTTCAATTGTCTCCTTTGAATACCGCCAGCCTTTTTGGTGGCAAGGATAAACGGCTCCCGTTTCTGGATTTATAAGTTCATAGTGAAGATTTGGCCGCCGGTCTTTGGTTGCAAGCCCAACCAGATTATCTGACATCCACGGGCCACGGGGGTCATTGTCTGGATTGCTGTCCTTATCCATGTCCTTTTCCTGGCCACGAAAAGCATTATCACCCATTCGATAGGCAACAACATATTCGTGGTCGGAGGAGACATTGTGAAGGCTTCGGTTGTCAAGATTTCGACGTGACTTCCAAATCAGGGTGGTTATGTAATTTTTCGGAGGCAGAATTTCTTCCATCATGAGCCGAAACCGGGCAATTTCAACATCGTCAAGACACACAAACAAAAAGCCGTCAGGACGCAAAAACTGAACAAGCAACTGCATTCGTGGATACATCATGCAAAGCCATTTATCATGCCGGGTAAGGTCTTCCATCTCTTTACCAACAACTTTCCCAAGCCAATTCTTCATTTCAGGCGAATTCACGTTGTCGTTATACGCCCAGTTTTGCTCACCAGTGTTATAGGGTGGGTCAATAACAATGCACTTCACCTGCCCGGCATAGTATGGCAGCAATGCCTTCAAGGCGACAAGATTATCCCCCTGCACAAGAAGATTTTTTGAATCAGGGTCACCAGCCGACAACTCCATATTCTGACGCAACAAATGAAATGGCACCTGCTTGTGGTGGTTTACAACAGCTTTTTTCCCAATCCAGTCAAGTGACGGCATTTATTTGAATTTCTTGTAAGGTTTTGTAGTTAGAAAAAAAATAGAGCGTACCATGCCCGCCGAATTAGCGAAACTCACGGACATTCCCCATTGATTAAGCTGCCATCCCCAGCTTCGAGAAAAAAATATCCATGTTTAAATTTATTGTGATTTCTGGATGCTCGTTAATCACACTGCTGCGAACAATAAAGCTTCCAGCGAAAAGTAGCATGAACATCATGCTTTTTGGCTCGTCACATAGCTGAAAAAAAAGCCTCATCTGTCGAACTGGATCTCGCTCACGAACATTCATGCTATCGTTGGCAAAGACTACCATCTCCTTGTTACGGCATGAACGAAGAAGGGCATCTGCGGTAATACCAATTGATTGTGAGTTGAAATCACAGGTAGTCAAAAAAACATTTGGCAGAGCTTTCCACGCAGGTGTAATGCTCACTACTTGATCAGCTCCTCCTTGAGATCCCCGCTTCGTTATGCTCATCATGAGTGAGAAATATCTATCATGCAAACGTCCCCCAGGTCCAATGAGCTTGGATGGAGCCTGCTCAGAAAGTAGTTTGATCCGTTCCATTGCCGGTAAATAATAGGGAAGGTCTAAGAGTCGCTCCACCTCGTCCAAGCAAAGCTCAATTTCCTTCTCGGATAGCGAAGATTGAAACAGACGGTTGAAAATACCCATAGTTGCCTCCGAATTTAAGCAGCCTAACGATAATTAGATTGATCCGCGTAAACTGCGGATTTTTGCGTTGCAACCCATAGAAGAGGTCTATTACAAACTACTCAGAATACCGATAACAGGATATATATAAGTCGGTTAACCCTTGAATTTGCATTTTATTGTCAGCATCTTATATGGACTCGGTATAAAGTCGTCACTCACAACCCGTCAACAGGGACGCAAAATCCTCATAGCGCACGAAACAATTTCTTATTTTTTTAAAACTAAGCGAAAACCAACGTCACCAGTGCGAATATCACGAGGAAGGTTAAGGCGAAAAGCCGACCGGCATCCCTCTGCATAGCTGTCCCAAGCACCGCCACGAAGTACACAGCACAAACCCGTTGCTGGCCCCAAAGGATTGATAACAATACCTGACGCATTACAGTCGTCATAATAACCTCCTCCATGCGCATCACCGCACCACTCAAAAACATTCCCGTGCATGTTGTACAACCCCAATGAATTGGCAGTTAAACTATCAACGGAAACAGTGTTCGCTCGGTAGCACCCATTCTGATAATTCTTATATGAATAGCCTCCGTTATAGTTTGCCTGTTCAGTCGTCAGGTTGTCTCCGGTATTGAACGGTGTTGTGGTTCCTGCTCTACAGGCATACTCCCATTCAGCTTCTGTTGGTAATCGAAACAGCATTCCGGTTTTTTCCGATATCCATACACAATAAGCTACTGCGTCATTCCAGCTTACATGAACCACCGGATGGTTCTCTTCAGTCTGAGGTCGCACAATACCCGAGACTCCATACCGCCAATTTACTTTTGCCTTTCCTTCTAAAATGAAACTATAGCCCCCATTTTCTGCATCAGTGCGATATCCTGATTCTTCTATAAACCTCTTGAACTCTTTAACGGTCACTGCATATTTACTTATATAAAAGTCACTCACCATCACCTGATGCTGTGTCTCATTGCTTGCAATATTCGATAGCTTATAGATATCTCTACCAACTTCACCGACAGGGCTACCCATCGTAAACTCCCCACCGGATATAAAAACAAAGTTGGCATCCACAACATCTTCCCTGATTGATGGGAGATTAGCCGTTCTATCAGAAGTAGTTACCTCAATACTGACAGACTTCTCCACCGTCACGTGCGTGGGAATATCGCTATCTTTCGACCACATTGGTGCCATTAACAAAGTGAGTTTTTCCCATTCAGGCACTTCGTTGATCCATGGTAAAGTTGCAAATTCCTCATAATAATGTTCAAACAAAGACCTGTCCTTGGGCAGACAGCCTGGAATGAATTCGGTAAGATATGCAAGAGGCTTTTTAACAATACAACCGAGTTCAACTGCATCCTCTTTCAGTGATCGTACCTTGGGGCGGCATGGCTCTTTCTGCACTAATAATTTGATTGAGAGAATGCACATATCGTCAAGAAGATCTGTGTATTCTTCGTAATCTAAACTATAACCCGTTTTTTCAGCATTGGAGAGTATTATATCGATAATCGAGAGTGCGGCGGCATATTTTCCATTGTCTAGTTCATTGCTTACCCTGCTGTAATAATTGGCCAATATACTTCTTTGAGCCATATACCAACGCCCACATTCGGCCTGTATTTTTTTAAGCTCATCGCATTTTCTTTTATTTATCTCGGTTGGAAATTGTTCCTTGAGTTGGGATAGGTATTGTAAGCTCTCCTCGTATGAACCGGAGGTCGTTGCTGTGTAATCCATACTTTCCGAGTAAAAGTCATACGATAGTTTTGAACACAGTTCCTTTGAGATGCTTTTAAACTCTTCATGATGCTTCAGACTTTCCAATGCTGACAGGCGGGCCTCGACACCATGTCCCATATGATTGTACTCCAATATCATTTCATGGTGTTTTCCCAAGCAATACAGAGCCGGAATATTCCTGACCGATTCGGTTGCTTGTTGTCGCATTCGCAGGGCAGAAGTGAGCGAGGCTTGGTCCTTCAACGTAAAGCTGCTTATAAAAGCTTGGTTGAACTTGCCATAAAGTTGTGAACTCAGCAACCTGTGATCAACAACTCCAGCGACTCTCGCATTGGATGGGGGGGGCTGTGATCTGGTGAATTTGAAAAAGCTGAATAATGACATGATGATTATTCCTCTATAGTGAACCTGTATAGATATTGCCCGTTTTCTATAAGATAGCCGAATTTTTTCACTGCCGGACTCAAGAAGGTGATTGTGCGAAAGCTGGCGAGTCCCGCTCCCCCACTATCCAATGTCATGGAGTGAAATTTCAGTTGATTGTTGATATCAATATAAAAAATACCATTTTCATATGCACAAATAGGTTGGTATCGGTTGTAGTCTTGTGGTAGTGTTGATGACGTGGTGTCATGTTTTAATGGCTCATCGAGTGCCCAGCGCTCCAAGGTTTGGCCACGGTTAAGATACAAAGCATTACTTGATGCATGATAAGACAAATGCTTGATCGGGCGATGCCGATTATCGTCTATGTGCTCAATCTCAATTAATTTGGCACTTTTTTGGCCGGTAGCGACTGATAAATGGTGAAGAGTCATGACTGTCTCGGAATAAGCGTTCCTCTCAGAAGGTTTGCACAATACATTATAGGCAACAATGCAAATATACTTTCCACAATTCACAATACGGTAGTTTCCCGTTTCGCTTCGCGGAGATTGAATAGGAATTGGTACAGATTTCTCTATAGTGATCGAGTGGAGTTGGCCAGAGTAACAAATCACCAGAAATGCCTCCAAGCTCTCTATATACAGAATGGCGCACACCTCTGACTCCATTGCATGGGTAAAGGAGTATATCCCATTATCAACGCTGACACTATATGCTGCTCCTGTATAAGCGATGGAAGAATTTCCGTTCCAAGCCCATTTGAATTTGCTGAACTCAAATTCGTATTGTTGTCCGACAATCGACTGGATCAGTGGTCGGGGTGCGTCGATTCCTATTGAAACCGAGAATCCTTTATTCCTGTCGTAGGCAAGTATGCAGCGCTTGCCGCCTTTTTCATCGATGCACATCACATCCCGGTGAGAGGCTTCTCCGAGAGATAAGACTGCATATTTTCGGTTTGAAATGTAGAACGCGGCACCAGCTCCCGTTAAATAGATGGCTGAGGGGTAGTCCTCAAGAAAGTCATTTGAACACCTACCGTTATCCACCAATTGCAGCATATGATCCAGTGACCATATATTCCCATGACGGTCTGTCATGATAAAGAAACCCTGATCGGTATGACTGGTAGATACGATAGGAAGACGGCAAATTAAGTCTTTTTCAATAATGAGGTCGGGCCATCGACAGATCAGGAGTTTTCCTTCCTCTGTTGCGATGACTAAACGTGAACCATTTTGGCAAACCGCCAATGGACGGAAGTCCACCCTGATGGTCGCGTCAATGGAGGGAAAAGTGATTGAGTAATCTTTATCGTTTCGCCAAATCAGATAGGGAATGTTACAAACGTTACAGCTTATCAGAGTCCTGTTATCAAAAGCTATAGCAGTAGATACATTTTGAGAGACTTGATCGAGTTGAATACAAATCACATTTTGGTTCGGAGTCTGGTAAACAATTCCATCCGGCCATGAGCAAGCAGAAATAGCACCAAATTTACCTTTCTTGGAAATACCCCGGTGGACGATGGTCGTAGAAAGGATGCTCCCTGAAGGGCTGAAAAGCGTCTTGAGTACTTCTATTTCTCCATTATCATAAACCAAAGCAAGCAAATGCCCCAAAGTATCGCAGAGCAGCTTTTTGATAGTGCGCAGGTTTTGTTCGGGCAGCAAGATCTCTCCGCATGGCTTAAGATCATCTATCTGCAGTAATTTTATTTTATTTGCCGAATTATAGATGAATACGACACCCTTTTTTTCTGCTACACAATTGGCTTGAATCCAGCTTTCCTCACTCAGCACTGGCAGGATTCCAATCCCCTCAATTTTCTCATTGTTCTCCAAATAAATACGATCAGCTCGAATCCATGGATGCACGGCCAAGTCTCTCGCTTGGTTCCGATAATCCTCTTTGACGAGCTCTTTATAAATGAGTTGCGGAGCTTGTTCCGGGTATTTTGAGAGAAGTGCAGCGGCATTGCTGATGAATGACCGCAATTCGCCGTCAATACATGAATCTGGATCTTCGATATCAGCTTTCAGCACAAAGGCATTATGGCATTTTACATAGCTGCAGAAATAGGAGATATTTGCATAAATTTCCTTAAGTTTTGTGTGGTCAGACATTCGGTAATGATAGGCCAATTCGCCGATTGCGCGTTTTCGAGGCAAATAGTTGTTCCTTGCATCCTTGCAATCGCGTTCAAACATGTCTGCAATTTTAAAGTGCAATTTTTGCTCTGTCGAGTTATTTATGTATTCGGCTATGACGGTTTCACGTACCTGTGAATGATAAAAGCTGATGACCTGTACATCGTCCACCATTCGCTGCGACATGTATGGCTTCAAGTCCATGAATAATCTGGCCCACACGATTACAGGCAACCTATGCACACTGTCAGAATGAGGGGCACGTTTATTACAATCTGTCAAAACTTCGGCATCTGCAGACAGCAAATCCAGCAATTCGTCTTCGGATAAACCGTGCCGACTGGCAGCTAAATAGCCAAGAGTGCGAGAGGTAAGCATCCATCCATGATTCCGATTGTCCTCAAGGCGTTTGAGAAATCCGCTGATGACACCGGGGGTATCTGGGGCAAGATATATCTGTGGTGTGGTTATTCCCTCCAGAGACTTCCAGCATCGAGCCTCTTCGTAAGCCAGTTTCAGATAGAGTGGATAAGAACAAGAACCAAATTTTGACAGTATTTCTTTTCGTTGCTCTGGTGTCAGGGTGCGCCCGGCTCGACGTTCGCCATGGAAGTCCGGTTCGATCTCCGGGTGTTCCCAAGGTTCCATGATACGCCCTGCTGTTTTGAGCCATTCGTCCAGCAACACCTCGCCCTCCTCATTATCCATCGGAACAACTTCGATGAACTGTTGCGCAATTGTTCCGGATACTATTGTCATTTCAGTCGTCCGAGGAGAGAGTAAAGAATCCATTTGCTGTTCGAGCATCTGAAGACATTCTCCAGGAAGTGTCGTGACGATCATCTTTACATGTTTGTCAATCCGAACTGGCAGCCATGAAAAGTCACGTCCGTTATCTGTTTCTGAGAGTTGGTCAAGCGAATCAAGGATGAGCAGGATTGGCCTTTCTGCTGTTGCCAGAGCAAGCCGATTCGGGAACTCCAACACCAGTTGTTTGTAATCTACAGGAATGGTGGTGATATCGCCATCATAGCGCAGTGTGATTTCCTTGCATAGTCCTTCCAAAAGCGAACGGACATCTGTGGATGAGGGGGTGGTGCCTATATAGCGGACAATAACTTCGTAATGTGTGGCTCGTAATTCGTAATTGGCGACGATTTTGGCCATTAGTGCAGATTTGCCGGAGCCTGAGACACCATGCACGACAAGAGGATTCAGAAGCTGACCATCAAGATACTGCTGGATTGATTGTAGAATTTTCCGTCTTCCAACGAATACCTGAGCCAGTACTTTGCCAAACATCTTGTGTGCTAATGCCTCATGATCAACCGGATCGGATAGTTTCCACAATTTGACCTCTGCTTCAATCACACAACTCAATCGGTTATATACGTCATCACAAAACTGAGTGAAATGAATGTCGTTTGGTGCATTGTTGAGCCAGGTCGTCGAGTACGTGTGAATGTTTCCTGGTAGTCGCGCACACATCTCCTTTTGAAGTTTGTTGAGTCGCTCACGCGCTTCCTGATCTGGTCTCCCTTGCGGGTCAAGGTCGAAGTACTCGCCAGTCATGTCATCTTGGTCTATCCCTTCGATGGTGCGGAAGAATCCGAAAACATGTTCATTGCAATCTTTGACCTGTAGAGCACCATGAAATATTTCTTGATGTGTGGCCGAAGCCTCATATTTGAGGCGACGGGGATCGTCTAATGCCCATCCGACACTATGAATGGCTTGGTGTAGAAGAGCACGCAGTTTTTGTTCTTCCACAGACCAGTTCTTGATCTCTTTATAGAGCCCAGAACGGGGTTGAAGACTGTAATCGGCAGGGACTGCATTGTGATCACGTATGTACCACTGGCGAATATGTTGTTGCGCGTTAAGGGGTAGAGCATTCAGTAGTGTTTCAAACTCAACAGCATCAATTTGAGGAGGAAGAGGACACCAACCATAGCGCTGGCCCAGCAAGACAATAAAATTGGGGCGCGGCGTAATTCGTTGGCATTGGCGTAGTTCCTCTATACATATATTCATTGCCTGTTGATCGAGTGCAGCCTCTTCACTGATACCCCAGCGGAGGTCAATTGCCTGGAAACGGCATTCGTGTTGCTGGCACAGCTCGCGCAGCCTTGGATACACTTTTTCTTGCAAAGCATTCCGCTCAGCCTTAAAATCACTGAAGGTCGAGCTGACGAAAACGCGGAAGGTTTTTGTGTGTGTCATGTGAACGGAAAGATTCACTGCATTATGCAAACTAATCCGCTTAACCTGAACAGGACAAAAAGAACCCTAACAACAATCAAACTCCGTCTAAAACACTGCAAATTTTTAGCACGTTACTCTGCTGTCACCGCAATGGTTTACACTGGCAGCAACATTATCCTTCCACTTTGATTGCAGAGCCTACCGCAGTGCCGAATAAACAGAGATTCCTTGCAGGCAAAATTAGCCATGAATTACCCCATCCATCGCTCGTATCTCACATTAAGTCCACATTTCTTTAGGTGTTCGACAAATTTAGTTCCCAAATCAACATTAGCAGGTTGTTTCCCATAGCAACCCAATAAACTATCGACAACTGACCATACTTGTTTACTTGCCAGAGTGTCATAATCAGGATCAAAAAGACGAAATCTATTGTTTCTGACTAAAGATAAAATAATCAGAGAATCAGGATGGTTGATATTTCCCAATGCACATATTAATTCTTCCACTACTTTAAGCGATTTTTCTGTCATCAGGATTTCTCCGAAAAATATATGCATATTATAACTTATTTCCTCCGAATCTGGTTGGTATATATCAGTTAATTGACGAATAGCCCTAATCTTCTCATCTTCCATGCCGCTATTGCTAAGCATTTTTCTAATTGAAAATTCAAAATTTTTCATCACTTTATCTCCTTTATAATTGCTAACATTGTTTAAACTTGACTGCCTAATTCGGAAAAAATAGACTGATAAACATTCCTGTTCGAAGTACGAAGAAAACTCCAAGATAACTTTCATGGCAACAATGATTCCCACCATTTCTCGTACATTGCTCCTAAATACGGATCATTCAAAGAAAGGATGCTGCATATGGAATTCTATGCTCCGACAGGCCTTAAGGTACACTTCCCTAGCTTTTTCGCTCTTCAGTTCCAGGATTTTGCCACGTTTCAAGTAAACCACTCTATTCATCAATTGTTTTTCCCGTTCGCTGATCTCTCCGATTTCGAAAAGCCGCTGCCCAAGACGTTCAAAAAAAGGGTCTATCGCCTCGTTGTTACGAGGGTCCGAAAGCTAATATCCGGGTTGTCTTCAAATTCGCCGAAATTTTTATAGTAAGACGAAATGGTTCTACCCCAAAACAAAGTGGTTTTATCCCAAAACATTATTTTATCGGGTTATATTAATTCTTTTAAAATAAATGGATAAATAATTTTATATTAAACTATACCAAACCACTCAAACTGATAAGTATTATTTCTCAAAAATAGCCAAAAGCAAAGTATTTCCCAACAATCTTTTCGCTTGTAAACAGTACTGGAAGGGCATCATGTATTTTATTTTTTAGCAGTACCATACAAAAGAATTTTACGATGACTTACAATACATCATTGAGCACACCCCACTGCATTACACTTATAGGGTTCACGCCAGACGAGTTACATAACATTACTGACGCACTCCGCCGTGCATGCCCATCGTCAAGGTTCGACATTAGGAACGTACAGAACGCAGCATATACATCATTTCCGGTAAGTGTGTGTCATGCAATTGTGTTTACTCCTACAAGTATAGAACAAGTCACTACCGAAGATGAAAATACACTTCGAACCACGACAAAATTGGGAACAGGTCGAATTTACCTTGCATGTGCAACAGATACTTTCTCTCCCCTTGACAATAGTCGTCTTGATGATTTCATTCAACATACACAAGCGCACGGGTTCGAGGCAATTGCTGAGGAAATTGTTATCTTTTTTCAAGAAATACACACCATTAATCTTTATAATATGTTCCATGCTGTCCACGACTGGGCATGTTTGACAATAATCTGGTTTCTCAAATTTCTATTCCCTCTAAGTTACCTCTTCGTATCATTGTACGTGTTCCAATCGGCCACACTTCTGGCGGGACACGAATTTTTTTTTCGCTTGTTTTCGATTCAGTACTTCAAGTCAGCCTCAACTTTTTTATGCCTGTTTTTTCTTGTTCACTGCTTTTTTGTTATTACTCGGAATGGTCTGAGGTTTGTGCAGATAAATAAATATCCTCCTAACAAAGATTCGGAGAATTTAATTTCAGAAATTGAACGCATCAATCGCGATTTCGCTTTTGGTGCATTAGGCATGGGATTGGCTGCTACTGCGACGGCTTATTCGATTGCAGTCATAGATCAGAACATATCACGTATCTTCATCAGTTTAGTTTTTGCCGCTGGTGCATACATATTGTTCATGTACGCACGTCGAATTGGCTTTGAGAGTACTTCATTATCCGGCATTCAATCTCAATTAGCAGACAGTCAGCTGCGAATCGCTATCCTTGATGCTATTGGAAGAAAACCCATTGGGTCAGGAGCCTTTTCCCTTCTTCCTGTGCGATCCAAAACGATATTTATCAGTTATATGCATGGCTCACAGTGGTCATCAGATACAGCACATAAGGTGCAGCAATGGACATCTGAACGCGGACATAAAGTGTTTATTGATAAGTCTTCAATTCCAGCCGGAGGGCTTTGGAGAAAATACCTAGTTCAAAGTATTAGTGAGTGTGGAATATTTGTTGCCGTGATAGACGGCAAATCCACACCAAGCGAATGGGTGGTCGCCGAGTCATACTATGCCGCTCATTTACGTAAAAGCATAGGAAAACCACGCATTTTCTTAGTTATTCTAAATTATCAAGATATCGCTAAAAACCAACAAAACCCTTTCCATATAATCTTTCGTGACATGTTTCAGAGTCCATCTTCTTTTTGGTATGGAGCAACCATCCTATCTGTCGACTCCGAAGATCTTACAGCAGAACGTTTTTTTCATGCGATGGCGGAAATTCGACCAATGAGCTTATTGTCGTGTGTAAACTTTAAACAATAATAGCCACAGCAAACCAAAAAGCCGATAACTATATATCATATAATATTCAACAAATTTTATATATTCAGAGCATAAACCTTCCGCATCCGACCGGTTACCGCACACGAACCTTGAACTTGTTCATGGAAAGGGATTCGCAGAATTAATATTAAACCTTGCACGTAGATATCCTGTTCAATGTATCAGCACCAGTTTAAACTTTTCGAGTTTGAAGTGTTTCATGATACGAGGCGGAACTGCAATATCCTGTAGACTTTTTCCTCGAAAAGAGGAGCACCAACTCTGACTGTAAGAATGGTATTATATTCCCTCATCGTTATTGCAATGCAAATTTATGTTCAGGAATTTCTTCACGAAACACGACATCGAGAAATATATCCTATAGCGATTCAAAAAGAATCGGCATAACGCAAAAAACGCTTTTTATCAAACAGGGGGGGCACTAAAGTTAATTCGATAAACGGTACTGAATAGCCTTGCATTATTTTGATACCACTTTGCGCTCTCGCGTAAAGCATCCTCTGCAAGAGTATCTATGGAATTGAAAAAATTGGGTCGGTGCCGCATCATATTTGCAAGATCAAGATGAAGTTCGGCGGCTGCCGTTAGTTCTCCCCGAACTATTGCAAGCGCTCCCATAGCCATGAATTGTGCAGCAATTACATCACCAGTCATTCTGACCTTGCCTTTGTCAATAGCGTGACCCCAAGCTTTGTCAATTGCACCTATAAAATTGCCCGCATATTCGATGGATTTAATGCCAAGCCAGTGCTCGGTGAGCGGCAGATTAAGAATGTTGTCGTAATTTCCACATACCCCACTTGGAATGCAATCGTGCGTAAGATCAACAAGTCTTTTCACTTGACCGAGTTGCGGCTTTACCTCCTTCGCATCACTGAAGAAAGTTTTATCTACTAATCCATGTTTTTCTAGTATAGAGATTTCTTTGTTGATTGCATCTCTTGAATTTAGTGAGTTCATTGTTGGCACGCTATCAGGATCAACTTCAAATGATAGAAACTTTGCTGTGCTTGTGTTCGCCATAATGATGAGATTAGCTGATTTTGCCAAAATCTCTACACTCTCCAGCCAATCTTGAGAAGAGAAGTAAGGATACGAATTTTGGTTAACCTTCTTTGTAAAACAGTAAGAGATTGCGTCTTTAGGGTTAGCGAGCCAGAAGATAAAGCATTGGGGAAACATTTCTTCAATTCGCTCTCGAAGTTGAATGTCATTTTGTTCTCCACCAGTCATTATAAGTATATCACCATCAGTGTTATGGGAAACTCCTCTGAATTCTCTTAGAAACAAAATGATGGGTGGTGGATTTTGTGACTGGGTTTTGAGAGCGGCAAGATTTAGGAAGCTAACAGCTAGCTCAAGACGCAACTTCATCTCCCAAAGAATCCATTCGATCCATTCTTTTTTATAAAATGGTGGTGGCTGTTTAAGGGTGTGTCTCGCCGGTTTCGAAAGAAATGGTAATGCAGCTTCAACATCAACCGGCACGCGTGAATCAGGAAAAAGACTTTCAAATGGAGCAATAAGTCCCCTAATCGCTTTTTCGGTTTGAATGGGAACTCCGTTGTCACTCATTCTAAAGAGGTCGTCAGCACTGAAATGCTCCATAAATAAGAGTTAATCGCGTTGAATTAATCCCAATACAAAATAAGTATCATAGTATTGAGCCATCTGTTAACGGACAAACAATTTCAAATAATAAAGAAGTTACCTCCTTTATACGACTTTACCTAGACGACTCGGCAGCAGCTGAAATTGGATCCAACAACAAAATCGTTAAAAAAAAATTACTATAGAATCAAATTACTCTCGCTTCATTACCACGGCAACATATTTTTTTAAGCCCGCCAAAACAAGCTATTTTCTCATACTAATCTTTACCTTCCCCCCCAATCCCCGCCAAATCCCTCCCCTTGGGCATCACAAACAAACACGCCCCACCGCTCCGCTTCTCCCACAACTCCCCCAACACCCGT
>Ga0194060_10002517_pt1 | contig 13034 bp, 8 predicted proteins | sample SepL225m_MetaG_FD_163427 | JGI IMG/M metagenome (GOLD analysis project Ga0194060, IMG submission 163427) | Anoxic zone freshwater microbial communities from boreal shield lake in IISD Experimental Lakes Area, Ontario, Canada - Sep2016-L222-5m | ecosystem: Environmental > Aquatic > Freshwater >... | reverse complement strand
GCCATGCGCGCCGCGTTCACCAGTTCCTTCGGGATGGCGGTGTAGTAATTGCGAAAGAACAGCGTGGTACCGGCCATGCCGGCCAGACAATGCACCAGCACCAGACCGGTGATGGAACTGGCCAGCCCCAGATAACCCAGCACCTGGCTCATCGGCAGCAGAACCACCTGAAACGGCATGAAGACACCGAACAGGATGAACCCGAACAACAGCTCGCTGCCCCTGAATTTCCACATGCTCAGCACATAGCCATTGACGGCGCCCCAGGCGGTTGAAATCAGCACCGCCGGCAGCGCCATGCGCACCGAATTCCAGAAGTAGGGTTGCAGGCCACGGCAATCGACTCCGGTGCACGCCGTTGACCAAGCCAGCTGCCAGGATTCAAAATTGACAGAGTTGGGCAGACTCAAAAGATTGCCGGAGCGAATCTGCTCGGCGTCCTTCAAGGACGTGGCCAGCATGACATACAGCGGCGCCAGAAAGAACAAGGCGGTCAGCACCAGCACGCCGTACAACAAGAATCGGGAAAAGTATTTAGCGGTCATGCGGTTTGGCCCTGAGTTCACTGTACAAATATGGCACCACAATGGCTGCCACCGTAGCCAGCATCATGGTGGCACTGGCAGCACCAAGACCGATCTGGCCGCGCGTGAAGCTCATGACGTACATGAAGGTGGCGGGCACGTCGGTGGCAAAGCCGGGGCCGCCAGCGGTCAGCGCCATCACCAAATCAAAACTCTTGATCGACAGGTGCGACAGCACCAGAATGGTGGAGAACACTACCGGTCGCAGAATCGGCAAAATGATGCGCCAGTAAATACGCGGCAGCGAAGCGCCGTCGATCTGTGCGGCCTTGATGATGCTGTCGTCGATGCCGCGCAGGCCGGCCAGAAACAGCGCCATGGCGAAACCGGCCGACTGCCAGATCCCAGCGATCACGACGCAATAAATGGCGGTGTCACTTTGCACCAGCCAGTCAAAATGAAAACTCGCCCAACCCCAATCGTGCATCAGCTTTTCCAGGCCGAGACTGGGATTCAAAATCCATTTCCACGCCGTACCGGTGACGATAAAGGACAGCGCCATGGGGTACAAATAAATGGTGCGCAAGGCGCCCTCCAGGCGCACCTTCTGGTCCAAAAAAATGGCCAGCAACATGCCCAGCGACATGGCACCACCGACGTACAGCAGGCTGAAAATACCCAGGTTTTTCAGCGCCACCCACCAGCGGTCCATGCCAAACAGCTGCTCATATTGCGCCAGACCGACGAACTCGTCGTAGTTGGGCAGCATGCGCGAACCGGTCACCGACAGCACGCCGTTCCAGACCATAAAGCCGTAGATGAAGGCGAAACCCAGCACAAAGGCCGGCGCGATCACCAACTTGGGCAACACGTTTTCAAAGGATTTCATAAACACTTTGCCTTTGGTTTAGAACCTGGGGAACCCTTGTTGGAACGCCTGCACTGCTTCAGAACCTGACGGGGCGGACATTCCGCTACGTTCGTGTCCCCCGACCGAAAGCCTACCGCTTTCGGTCTCCTCCTTGACCTCACTTCGCGAAACATCCGCCCCATCAAGTCCCGAAACGATTTGGGCTTCTGACAAGCAAGCCAATATCTCAAGCATCAGGGTTGGGGTGCGTGCCATAGCGAAGTAAAGGAGGAGCCCGCAGGGCGGGGGACATGAGCGGTGGCACGTACCCCAGCCCTGCTGCGGGTAAGTGCTAAAGATGTCTTCAAAAGCAACTGCAACAGGCTCTCGCGACCCCTCCGTTTTACTTCGTTGTTGCAGCCTTGGCGATGTTCTTCATGCCGTCAGCGACCGAGATTTTGTCGTCGTTCCAGAACTGGCTGACCGCGTCCTTGAGGGCACCTTCCGCGGCAGGCTTGACAGCCATGCTGTGGGCGACCGAGGGCAACAGGCTGTTGGTTTTGGCGGTCTCGACAAAGTCCTTGCTGGAGAGCTTGGCGCATTCGTCAAACTTGGCCATGTTCATATTCAGGCGCACCGGGATCGAGCCCTTGTTGAGGTTGAAAACCTCCTGAAATTCAGTGCCCATGATGGACGCTGCCAGATCGCCCTGGGCCTTTTGCGCGGCCGGGTCTTTCAGCTTGAACATGGCAAACGAGTCGACGTTGAAAGTGAAGGCGTTGGCGCTGCCGGGCGCCGCGGCGCACAGGAAATCTTTGCCCGGCACCTTGCCAGCGGCCAGGAACTCGCCCTTGGCCCAGTCACCCATGAACTGAAACGCCGCTTTTTCCTGCATCACCATGGCGGTGGCCAGATTCCAGTCGCGCCCGGCAGCGGCAGCGTCGGTGTAGCCCTTGACCTTGCGCAACGTTTCCAGTGACTTCTTCATGGTGTCGCTGGAGAGCGCTTTTTGATCGAGTTTGACCAGGGCGTCGTTGTAGAACTTGGCACCTCCGACACCCAACACCACCGATTCAAAGGTGGTGAAATCCTGCCAGTTCTGACCGCCGTGCGCCACCGCAATCAGGCCAATTTTTTTCACCTTGTCGGCGGCCACAAAAAACTCATCCCAAGTTTTTGGCATGGTCGCAACACCGGCTTTTTTCAGCACCGCCGCGTTGGCCCACATCCAGTTGACACGGTGCACGTTGACCGGGGCGGCAACGTAATTGCCTTTGTACTTCATGACATCGGCCACCACCTTGGGCAGCAGACTGTCCCACTTTTCTGCTTTGGCGACGCTGTCCAGATTGGCCAGTACGCCCTCGGAAGCCCACTCCTGAATGGCCGGACCCTTGACCTGCGCGGCTGAGGGTGGGTTGCTCGACACCACACGGCTCTTGAGCACCGTGGCCGCGTTGTCGCCACCGCCACCGGCCACGGCAAAGTCTTTCCAGACATGGCCTTTTGCCTGCATGATTTTTTTCAGTTCGGCAACCGACTTGGCCTCACCACCCGAAGTCCAGTAATGCAGGACTTCGACTTCACCGGCCATGGCCGTCGTTGCTGCCAGCAGCAAAGCCACGCAGGCGGCCAATTTGGAAAGTTTCAACATGTTGTTTCCTGATGTTTTTGCTCCGGCACCAAAGCGGGCCGGGAAGCGGGTTTGAATCGCATCGGCCTTCGCGCCGTCCGAATGGATTCATTGTTAATTTATTTTTACGGGTATGCCATCATGGGATACCCTAGACATTCTCCACCATGTTCTGGCTACATACTTCTGCATGAGCACCTTCGATCTCTCGGTTCTTTTTTTTCTGCAAATGGCTTTCATCCTGGGGGTCTGCCGCATCGTGGGCGTGGTTTTCAAGTCGCTGGGCCAATCGCAGGTGGTCAGCGAGATGATTGCCGGTGTCGTGATGGGGCCGTCTCTGATGGGCTGGACACTTCCCGGTGTGAGCGCCTATCTTTTTCCAGCCGACTCCAAGCCCATTCTGTTTGCGGTCAGCCAGGTGGGGCTGGTGCTGTACATGTTTTTGATCGGTGTCGAGTTCGATGTTGACTTGATCCGTTCGCGCGTGCGCAGCGCCGCTTCGGTGTCGGTAGCGGGCATCGTGGTGCCGTTTGCACTGGGCGCGGCGCTGGCCTACTTCCTGGTTGGCGATGCCAGCCTGTTTGCCGTCAAGACCACGGCCCTGCAAGCCGTCCTGTTCATGGGCGCAGCCATGTCCATCACCGCCTTTCCGATGCTGGCGCGTATTATTTTTGAACAAGGCTTGTCCAGAACGTCGCTCGGTACGCTGGCGCTGGCAGCGGGTTCCATCGACGATGCCGTGGCCTGGTGCGTGCTGGCCGTGGTGCTGGCCAGTTTCCAGAGCAGTCCGGCCATCGCTTTCTACGCCATTGGTGGCGGCGTGCTGTTTGGGCTTTTTGCCTGGCTCGGTGTTCGGCGTTTACTGCTGCCGCTGGGCAAGGTCGTGGAGCTGGCGGGCGAGATGAGTCAGGGCATGCTGATCTTTGTGCTGATGCTGGTCATGCTGGGCGCCTGGTTCACCGACTTCATCCAGATTTACGCCGTGTTCGGCGCTTTCGTCATGGGTATTGCCATGCCGCGGGGCAAGTTCGCGGCCGAATTGCACCGCATCATCTATCCGCTGACGACGGCTTTTTTACTGCCGGTGTTCTTCGTCTATTCGGGCCTGAACACCAAGATTGGCCTGGTCAACACCCCTTACCTGTGGCTGCTCACCGGCCTGGTGCTGCTGGCCGCCACTGTCGGCAAAGGTGTCGCCTGCTACGGCGCCGCGCGCTGGCATGGCGAGAGCCATCGCGAAGCGCTTGCCGTCGGCACGCTCATGAACGCACGCGGCCTGATGGAGCTGATTATTCTGAATATCGGGCTGCAGCGCGGCATCATCGAGCCCGCGCTGTTTGCGATCATGGTGATGATGGCCATCATTACCACGCTGATGGCCACGCCGATCTTTGAGCGCGTCTATGGCAGCAAGGCTTCGCGCGCCGCCAAGGACGAGGCGTTCCTGTAATTCTGGATCTTTCCCGAAATGATGACTGCCAAACTCGGCTCAGCTTGTCGGGTGGATCAGGCTGCTGGGGCACTCAGCTCCGCGGCTGTCACCCGACCTCTGTCCTCCTCCATGCCGCTGCGCTGAGTACGCGGTGAGGATCAGGCTGCTGGGGCGCTCAGCTTCGCGGCTGTCCCCCGGCCTGCGGCCTCCGCCTTTATGCCGCTGCGCTGAGCGCCCCAGCAGCCTGATCCTTCAAGCAGGGTTGGTATTCGAGCAGCACACACCACCAACGCTGGTTGCCGAGGGCGATGCCGTGGGTGGCGCAGCAAAATAAAGGGGGAGCCCAGAGGGCGGAGGACATTTGCGGAGCCACCCACTGCGGCGCCCTCGGCCCACGCACACCTGGACCTCAGTTCTTGACTCAGTACCGGTACTTCACCCCGTCCGTCAGCCAAGGCCAGTCATCGGTGCGAAACGGCGACGCGGGCAGACCGCTGCGGTTGAACAGATTGCTTTGCTCCGGGTTGTCGAGCCAGCCGTAGCGCACGGCTGTTGGGTGGTTGATGTCCGGGTGCGACACGATCACCTTGTTGCCCTGGATACGAGCCTGCGCGCTGCGGAAATGCCGACGGTCATCGGCCAGCGCGAAGCCGCGCAAGACGCCGTCGCTGCCGGCTGCCACCAGACCACCCCCCAGCCCGGAGAAACTGAGCTCCAGCTGCGAGCCGTGCAGGCGCAGGGCGCGGTACACCGGACCGTTAGCCACGATATTCTTTTTGCCGTACTCGCCTTTCAAGGCCTGCAGCGCCAGGCGCAAGCCGATGGCTTGCTTGTTGCGCGGATGAATGTCGTTGGCGTTGCCCACATCCGTTGCAACGACCATGCCGGTGCCAGTCAGCGTGGCGGTCTGGCGCTGTGCGTCACGCAGTTCGGCCCAGGGGCTTCCTGCAAAACTGTTCTTTTCCAGCGGCAGGAACGACGCCAATTGCACAAAGTAGAACGGCATCCGGGGTTGCTGCCATTGCGCACGCCAGTCGGCAATCAGCAACGGGAAGGTCTGCGCGTATTGCGCCGCCCGCGGCACATTGCTCTCGCCCTGATACCAGATCACGCCGCGGATCGGAAAGTCGGTCAGCGGGCTGACCATGGCGTTGAACGACAGCATGGGCAGATCGTTGGGCCCTGGTTGACCTTTGTCCATGAGGTTTTCCACACGCGCCCTCCAGCTGCCCGCCAGGGCGATGCTGTCGGCACCCCATTGCAGGCGCATGGCACTGCGCTCACCGTGGAAACCACCGCCGCCACCGGTATCGGTCACCCGCACGGCCAGCATGTTTTTTCCGGCCTTGAGCAAACCGGCTGGTAGCGCGTAGCGCCGCGGCGTGTCCCAACCACACAGGCCGCCGACGCGCTGCCCATTGACATAGGTCTCGTCGCAGTCGTCGATCATCCCCAGTTGCAGGCTTGCGTCGGACTCTGCTTGCTCTGGTGTCAACTCAAGCGTGCGGCGATACCAGACCACACCATCGAGATCCTCCAGGCTTTGCTCTTCCCAATACTGGGGAGCCTGCAAAGTGGGCCATGCGCTGTCGTCAAAGTCGATTTCCTTCCACGTTTCGGTGGCATCGGCTGCAACCGGACCGGCGCCTTGCCAGCGCGTGACCAGCGCCACCATGCGCTCAAGGTAGCGTGCGTTGTACTGCGCCGCGTCCACCGGCAAGGGTGTCATTGCCAGCTCAGGCCGCAGCGCCAGCGCAGCGGAACTGAGCCATGTCTCAATGTTGGTGCCACCCCAGGACGCGTTGATGATGCCAATCGGAACACCCAATTCCTGGTGCAGCTTGCGCGCAAAGAAATACCCGGCGGCGGTAAATTCACCGCTGGTTGCCGGATTGCTGACCACCCAATTTGACGCGCCAATATCCGCCGCTGGCTGGAAGGCAACTGCCTTCGGAATCTTGACATGGCGAATCAGCGGGAAATTGGATTTCGCGACTTCCCGCTGCGCGTTGTCTGATTGCCCGACCGTCCACTCCATGTTGGATTGACCACTGGCCAACCAGACATCTCCCACCAGCACATCCTTCAGAACCAGGGTGTTGTCGCCCTTGACTGTCAGCGTGTAGGGCCCGCCTGCCGCCTCGGCCTTGAGCACAGCGCGCCAATGGCCTTGTGCATCGGCGCTGGTTCGCACAGCCTGGCGATGCAATGCCACGCGGACCACCTCACCCTGGCGCGCCAAGCCCCAAACATGGATGGGCTGGTGCCGCTGTAGCACCAGATGATCGGTAAAGATCCGGGCCAGCCGGACGTCGGCCTGAACCACCGGGGTCAGCAAGATCCATAGCAGGGGGGCAAGTCGAAAAAATAAGCGCATGGGCTGGTTTATCCTAATAGGCAAGCGATGGGTTCTGGCTAGAATGGAATCGTTTCCACCGCTATTCTAATCAATTGTTATTTGACCAATTGCCCAGAAGGTCTCAGATTCGATGCGGTTGGTGAGTTGGCATTTTTAACAAAAGTCGGGAGTTGCCTCCGTGAGCATATTTATTTCCATTTTTCGGCTTGGGTTGACCGCGCTGTTGTTGGCGGTTGCCGGTTCTGCCTTGGCGCAGGCGAGTTTGCAAGATCTGTTCAAAACGCCAAGGTTTGCCTCTGCCACGCTGTCGCCGAACGGGAAATTTCTGGCGACTACCACCAACATCGGCGGGCGACTCCAACTCGCCGTGGTGGAGCTGGAAACCGGCGTTGCCAGGAATGTTGCGGGCTATGAGACCCTGGACGTCACCAATATTCACTGGATCAACGACGAGCGCCTTGTGTTCAGCATCATTGACCGTGACGGCGAGCAGCGGTCATCACGGTCCGGCCTGTATGCCATTAACCGCGACGCAAGCCAGTCCGCCATTCTGATGCCGTCGTGGGAACACATCCGTGGCCGAATGGATCACGCCACATGGGTTTCGGAGCCGCGCTGGATGACCATGCTGGGACGGGCCTTCAATGACGACCCCAACAGCATCATTGCCTTGGGCGAGTTCCCGAACAATGATGTGCTGCCCTACCGGGTCGACACGCTGACGGGCAAACGCAAAGAAATTGACTTCCAGGTCAATGGTTTGGCCCGTCACTTTGTCATCGACAAGAAAAACCAGATTCGCGTGGTGGAGACCACCAACGCGCAGGAAAGTCAGATGACGGTGTGGTACCGCGACCAGGTCGGCCCGACCTGGCGCAAGCTGTCAACACACTCCACTATCGAGCCAAAGTTTAGTGTTCTGGGCTTTGACGTCGACGACGTGACCATGTTTGTTTCTGCGCCGACGCAAGAGGGACGCCAGGCTATTTACAAATTCGATTTTGTGAACAACAAACCAGGTGAATTGGTGGCGTCTGACAAGACCGTGGATGTGGCCGGTGGCCTGATCTTCACGCCCGACACGCGCAAGCTGCTGGGTGTGCGGATGGATACAGAACCACCCAAGACGCTTTGGTTCGACAAGAGCATGGCGAGTTTGCAGGCCGGCATTGACAAGGCTTTTCCGGGTCTGGTGAACGTCATCTATCCCAGCAACGCCCAAGCGGCGATGCTGATCTACTCCTACTCCTCGACGCAACCAGGTCAGTATGCCCTGTATTACCCGGACAAGAAGAAGTTGCAAAACCTGTTTGCCATCCGACCCTGGATTGACACCAAGAAGATGTCGGTGCAGTTGGCCTACGACTATGTGGCGCGCGACGGCCTGCCAATTCTTTCCTACCTGACGCTGCCGCAGGGTCGCGAAGCCAAGGCCTTGCCGCTGGTGGTGAACGTGCACGGTGGTCCGTGGGGGCGGGACTCTTGGGGCTTCAGCAGTGAAGTGCAATTTCTGGCCGGCATGGGTTACGCCGTATTGCAGCCGCAGTTCCGCGGCTCCACCGGCTTTGGTTATGAGCATTTCAAGAAGTCATTCGGCCAGTGGGGGTTGTCGATGCAGGACGACATTACCGATGGCGTCAACAGTCTGGTCAAACAGGGCGTGGTCGATCCGAAACGGATTTGCATCATGGGCGCCAGCTATGGTGGTTACGCCGCCATGATGGGCCTGGTGAAAGACCCGGACTTGTACCGTTGCGCTGTCAATTTGCTGGGCGTGACCAACATCTTTTACACCATTGACGCCTGGAAACAAGAACGGGTTCTCTCCTACCTGGTCAAGGAGATGATCGGCGACCCCGACAAGCTGCGCGATCAGTTCATTGCCACCTCGCCATCGAAACAAGCCGACAAAATCAAGGCGCCGGTGTTCATGGCCTACGGTGAGAAAGACTACCGCGTGCCGCCGGTTCACGGTGAAGAAATGCGGGACGGCCTGAAGAAACTGGGCAAGGTGGTTGAGTACATGGAGCTGGAAAAAGAAGAGCACGGCTTCGCCATGGAGGAAACCCGTTACCGAGTCTATGGCGCCATCGAGACCTTCCTGAAGAAGTACAACCCGCCTCAGTAGCGCTGAGGCGGTGGGGTCATTGCACCCATGGCAGGGTCGCTGATGGACGCCTTGCCGGTTTCCATGCGTCCGGCAAAGCGGCGGGTGAAGCCCGCCAGCTCCATCACGCGCAGCGTGAAGTCATACCAGTAGCCACTTTGTTTGATCGGCCAAGTGTGCCGGACTTCGCGTTGCGCGGCAACCCGCAGAAGCACCATTTTGGTATCGAAGTAGGCATTGGCCTGCAGTTCGAAAGTGCAAGCGACATGGCCGCGGTTGTGCAGCCGCACAGTCAGTTCGCCTTTGACCAGGTCGTAGCCGATCTCGATCTCCGGGTCGGGCCGGGGCGCTGCCGGCAATGCGTTCACCTGGCCCGTGAAATGGCGATGAAATCCGTTCGGCCCGAGCAGCCACAAATCGTAGCTGCCGCCCTGCGCCGCCAGTGCCCAGGAGTCGACCAATTGCCGACCGGGTTCTACCGTGTAACGCCGCGGAATCTGCGCCAGGTTCAAGCGGTCGTAGACATGAAAGACTGCTGCTTGTGAGCCGCTGTTGACAAACTCCAGTTGCAACACCTGCGTTGCCGACTGGCCTGCGCTGTGCACATGGAGTTGATAGGGCAAGGCACGCGAGCGGCGCACACCGGGCGCCTGCATCTTCGCCACCGGCGTCTCAGGCACCAGCGGCACGGTTGGCATGGTGCGCTGGGGCAAGGCGCTGGCACGCGCTGCCAGTGCCGCCGTGCCGGGCAACGTCGGCAAGGCTGATCGCTCGGGACGGGTGAAGTCCAGCGTGCTGGTCAGGTCGCCGCAGACGGCTCGTCGCCAGGACGAGATGTTGGGCTCCATCACACCGAAGCGTTGTTCCATGAAGCGGATCACCGAGGTATGGTCAAACACCTGCGAGTTGACCCAACCGCCGCGGCTCCATGGTGAGATGACCAGCATCGGTACCCTGGGGCCCAGTCCGTAGGGGTGGTGCAACAAGGCTTTGTCCTGCGCGCTGCTGCGGTAGTTGATCAGGTTTTCGTGGTACTCGCCGCTCGTGTCCACGGTAGAGGCGCCAGCCAACAGTGCTTGCGCCGGGTCCGCGTCCCAGGCCACATAGGACGGCACGGCGGGCGGTGGCATATGGTCAAAAAAACCATCGTTCTCGTCGTAATTCAGGATTAGGACCGTGCGGCTCCAGACCTCGGGGTTGGCGGTCAGCGCCGCCAGCACACGGGCCGTGTAGTCAGCCCCCTGCGCCGGGCTGGACTGGCCCGGATGCTCCGAGCCCAGCTCGTTGGCGACGATCCAGCTGACCTGCGGCAGCTGGTTGGCCAGCACGTCGGCCTTTAGCTGGTCCAGGTTGCGAGTGCTGGACGCCCGCACCTTGAGCTCGGCTGACGTGCCCGGCAAATCCGCATAAGCGTCACGGAAAACCTTGAAGAACGCCAGAGAGTTGTCGTCGTAGTTGTCGTTGATGTCCTGGTAGACCTGCCAGCTGACGCCCGCTGCCTGCAAGCGCTGCGGGTAGGTGGTCCAGGTGTAGCTGTCGCGCCCCGGCTTGGCTTGCAGTGACTCCAGGTCGTTGAAGGTGGCAGGACCATGGCCCAGGCCATGCGGGTCGTTGGTGCCGGTCCACAGAAACAGCCGGTTCGGCGTGGTGCCGCCCTGAAACGAACAGTGGTAGGCATCGCACAGCGTGAACGCATCGGCCAGCGCGTAATGAAATGGCAGGTCGGCCTGAGCAAAGTAGCCCATCGCGTGTTCCCCTTTGGCCTGCGTCCACTGACTCAACTTGCCATCGGCCCAGGCCTGTTGTGCATCGGGCCAGGTATGGGCCGCACCCTCGGCGCGCATCAAGGCGAAGTCTTGCAGCGTGTTCAAATGAAACGGCTGCACCACACCCGCACCCAGACCGTCCACACGGGATTGCTGCCACACCTGGCGTGGCTGCGACGGGTTATCGCCTTGCATCGGAATCGCAAACCGGTCGGCAAATCCCCGCACCCCTTTGAGACTGCCGAAGTAGTGGTCAAACGAACGGTTCTCCTGCATCAGTACGACGATGTGCGCCACATCCCGCAGGGTACCGGTTTCGCGCTGTGCATCGATCGCCAGCGCCTTGCGAATCGCCGGCGGGAACAGCGACAGCGCGGCCGCAGCCCCCACCGTGGTGACGCTGTTGCGCAGGAACTGTCGGCGGTGTGAATGTGTCATGCAAAACATTTTTGTTGCGTGGATCGATGGTCAGTCTTCACTCCAACAGCGGCCATCAGTTCTGCTCGCTCAACGAATTCCTTCTGCACTCTGCTGATCAAGTGCGTTTCATCCTTAGTGACCACTCGTTCAAGCTGCCATCAACACTTGCGTAGTGCCGCGTTGATCACCGGAAGTTGGTCGAATCAGGAAATCAACGTCATAGCCGAGCGCATTAAAAAATTCCAGTATTTTTTCTGAAGAAAAATTGTCCAGCCGATAGTTCTGCAAGGCAGAAACGTTAGGTTGAGCTAGCCCCAGCCGGGCGCCAATTTCTGATTGTTTTAACTGCAGTGCCTTGATGCGTTCGTTCAAGCGCACGGCCAGCACCAGCTTGGTCTTGAGTTCTTCTGGCTGAGCCAAGCCCAGGTCGGCAAACACATTGCCGCTGCTGCGCTCGAACTCGGCATCCTTGATTTTGGTTTTAGCTGGCTTTGCCATAGTGTTCCTCGTAATGTTGTCGTGCGCTTCTTAGTCGTTGGTGAACCAGTTCAATGTCTGTCTTTGCCGTGCGAATGCCATCGGGGGACTTCTTTTGAAAGCAATGCAACACATAAACCGCCTTGGGAAAACGAACCGTATAAACCGCACGGTAAGCGCTACCTGCATCGGACTCCACAACTTCCAACACCCCTGAGCCTTCACCCTTCCAGGGTTTTGCAGCCGGGTGCTTGGCGCCCAGCTGCGCCACGCCCAATGCGTAGCCCATGGCACGTCTCACTTCCTCAGGAAAGTTCATCAAATCACGTTTTGATGCACCGGTCCATTCAAGAACTTTTTCGATTCCCATGCCACATTTTATATACAAATCTATATCACAGATAGGCCTTTCAGCCACCTCAAGGTCAACATGGCACCTTTGATCAGCGCCTTGGACTCATGCGCCCACTCAGCGCGGCGCATCCCAGACAAAGGTGGCGACGCCAGTACCCGGCAAGGTGTGCTCAAAGCTTTGGCCGCCAAAAGTCACCGAGAAGCGGCGCGAGTCGACCGCCGAATTGAGCACAATCAAAGCGATCGAGTTGTCATCGGCGTTCTGGAACGCGACAGACTCAATACCATCGACGCCGGTTGAGGACTCAATGCGGTGCGCGCCCGGGCGGACAAAGCGGCTGGCATGGGCCAGCGCGTAGTAATCGAGGTTGCGCGTCACCTCGCCGGTCTTGGAATTGATGATCACGACGCCACGGCAGTCGCCGCAGCCGCCCAGATGCGGTCCGTAGTTTTCGTCCAGCGCCAGGTTCCACATCAGCACGCTTTTGGCCCAGCCGCGGGTGGCTCCGATGATCAAATTGTGCATGTTCCACGGCAGGGTTTGCGGCCACAACGCATTGCCTTGGCCGCCAGAACATTCGGTGAAGTAGGTCTCTTTGTCGGGGTAGGCATCGTGCACCTGGGACTGAGCGCTCGCATCACCCAGGTAGCAATGCCACGCCACACCGGCCACATAGGCGCGCGCCTTTGGATCAGCGAGCACGTGCAAGGGCGACTGGGGTTCGTCCCAGTTGTGGTCCCAGTCCAGAATACGCACCGGTCGCGACCGTTTGGCGAACAGGGGGCCGACGTGCTCGCCAATCAACTTGGCACGTACAGTCGGGTCAAGCCGCATGCCAGGGTAATCGTTGGGTTCAAAGTGCGGCTCATTTTGCAAGGTCAGGGCGAACAGTGGCACACCCTCCAGGGCGAGGGCATCGGCAAACTTTTCAAGGTAGCGGGCAAAGGCTGGATAAGCCTCGACCCGCAGCGTGCCCTTGACCAGGTTGTCGTTGCTTTTCATCCAGGCCGGCGCGCTCCACGGCGACGCCATGACCTTCAATTTGGGATTGATGGCCAGCGCCCGCTTCAGGACCGGCAGCACGTCGGCACGCATCGGATCGATCGAGAAC
>Ga0194060_10002516_pt1 | contig 13039 bp, 7 predicted proteins | sample SepL225m_MetaG_FD_163427 | JGI IMG/M metagenome (GOLD analysis project Ga0194060, IMG submission 163427) | Anoxic zone freshwater microbial communities from boreal shield lake in IISD Experimental Lakes Area, Ontario, Canada - Sep2016-L222-5m | ecosystem: Environmental > Aquatic > Freshwater >... | reverse complement strand
AAAGATATCTTAATCCAATAGTTAAACTACCATCGGAGCTATGATGACTGGTATTCCTGATTCAAATTTCAATATCTCAAAGTTAGAACTTAATTCATTAAATTATACTTCTATCCATACGCTTCAAGATCTAGAAGCTGACACTAGCGACAATCTATTTATGGCAGGAAATCCCGCTTGCACCTCACAGATGCTTGAAGAATTTCTAGGAGAGGAAGACCTGGATTTAGTTACTTTGGCTTTATTTAATCCTTCACTTCCTATTGAGTCAGCATCAAAATATGTAAAACGAAATTACGAGAAAATATGCGAAGCAAGGTACCGTTATTTATCAACTTTAAGTCGTGAAGAATTAGGCCAAGAACTAAATCTAGAAGAATCCGAGGCACAGGAATTCTTACTCCACCTAATTGGAGACCCTTCAGTCGAGGAGTGGAGTCATGAATTTTTTTCAGAAGCCGGTCAAGCTTTTTTAGACAGTTATCTGTTATTTGATAGAGGCACGACTCAGCAAAAACTAATTTTAGAAGAATCTCAACCAGAGATTGTTTCATTTTTATCGAATCTGCATAAACAAAACTTATTAGATTCGTATGCACTTTTTAGAGTTGATTCAGAAAATTTTGTTTTTAACTCACATGAAATTGCACTGGAACACGACTCTAGAATTCTACTTCTTGAAGATAGTTTGGAAGACCACGGTGCTGTTCAGCCACTTAACTACCCAGATAGTTTTAAACCGTTGGAGAATTTAGATGAAAAGTTTATTATCAATATTGAAAGTGGACTTTTCTCAGTCACTAATCAAATTATCAATCCTGAGCAAAGTCATGAATTAAAAGTTGAAGATATTGGATTCGAAGTCAGTGCAGGGTATGGGGATGGTTATTATCCGACAATTCCATTTTTTGATCAACTCGGTGAATTGGAAATGATCGTTACTTTCTTCACAGAAATGGAATACTCCGAAACTTTAGAGGAGAATCTTGGGACAAGTAATTTTTTCGAAGAATACTTACCCGTTAAGAAAGGTTACATAGAGTGCAGTGGTTCGCTATTTTTTAGTGACTCATCTTGGATTAGTAACGGACCTAGTTTGAGCGAACAAATTGTTGAAGTATCTGACTTACCAAAAGAAAGTTTTTTAGTCGTTTCTTTTATAAATGAAGTTGGAAAAGATTCAATTTTGGATGAAAGAACTATGGCAGTAGCTGTCATGCGCAATCGAACTAAGCGAAAATATGAATTGCTTTTTGATGTATTCCCTGAATTAGATTTGAAAATTAGGAGTGAAACATTAAAAAAACTGCTTGCTGAAGAATTTGGAGGTAGGATCGATGGCACAAGTATCCTTTGAAATAAAGTACTACTTTGATGCGCATGGTTTGGATTGGGCTGACATTCCAACTGAAGACTTAGACAAAATTCTTGAAAATTGTCGAAGTGGGATTAGTCTAAATCTTAAATCACCACACCACCCAACTGACGTTGAAATTAACGGTGTAGACAACTATTCAGGTATACCAAAGGAAGCACGAGATTTGGGTTGCGACAGTTTCGCAGAAATACAATTAGCCTTTGATATCGATGACGAAATTCTTGCAGAATTTGGAGTCGACATTTTGGATGAATCAGAAAGCTATGAAAGTGATATAGATTCACTATTTGGTAGTGGTGCGCTTGGAGTTTCAGAGGGACTCATAATCGGCGCACCTGAGCAAGTCTGGGTAGACGAAACCTAGTCTTAATCATTTTAGGATTATCACTCTGAACTAAAGGCTATTTCCAATCTTCTATTGCTTACAAGTAGACAATAGATTTACAAATGTCTTCTGTTTCAATTAGAGATCACGACTGCAGGTTGTAAATTTAGTCGTTACATTTCACCAAAACATTGTTGCAACCTCAATTTAAACAGAAATCCAAAGGAAATTTATTAAACCTCTATTTTGCGTCTTTAGTAAATATGGTGACACCTTTCGTTAGTTCCCTTACTGATTCGAAAACTTTCATTGGGGCAGTCGAATCCCACCAGTCCTTTGTGCATTTATTCAGATACTCATAACTTAAGCCATCAATCCAAGGGCGTTCGATAACTCTTTCCGCAAATTCGCCGTACTCGTTTGGCCACCATTCGAAGATCTCAAATATCCAAGCCACCCACTCATCTCGATAAGGCAAAAAATTCATTCCAATCGATGAGATTTCTGGAAAAAACGTCTCAAAAGACTCAATAAATGTCTGGCATAGACTCTCAAAACTGCCGGAAGTAATCCACCACTCATTAACTCTGGAGTATTCCGGCTTAGTGATTATTTCATCATCTCAATAACCATTATCATCCATATTTTCTTCACGCCAAGTTGGCTGCAAACAATGAACTACAAGTTCGATAGGGTCATTTAATTCTAGTTTAGATTCGTTGCTATTCACAAAGGAACCGTTTTCAAGTTTTAGAATAATTAAATCCATTGAGGCTAATTACGAAATCCATTTCCCATCTTCATAGCTATAACTTTCTCGATAATCCAACCCCAAATCACTGTCTTCGAGTAACCATTGCATTAGATTTTCATAATATTCAACGTCCTTTGGATTGATTAACCTGCCGACTACTTCATGAACAAGTGAAAAGCTGACAACTTCTTCATCAAGATAATCAAATTTATCTTGGCGCGCTTCTAGCCAATTTTGTCCGATACCTCTCCACATTACGAGTTCGCGCCACCAAGGCGGCAAATCGTTAGCCGCATTCTCAGACCAGTTCAGTAAAGCCATTCTGGGATCAATTTGAACATTTGGATTCACAAATGTGTGAAGATCTCCAATTTCTTCGTACCCCTCTTCATATTCATGGAAAGCTTTTGCCTCTGCTGTTATTACAGAAATAAAGTGAGACATAGGAAATTTCTGAGGAGGGTTTGATAATTCAGCGAAAGAGACGAAGAAATCCTTTTGGGCTTTGTTCCTTACGTTGCAAGATGCCAAAAATAAACTCAGCCCAAAATCTGAAAGACAGCTCAGGGCTGGTATGTAAGTTGTCCATCCTTCTCCACTTTCAGATAAGTTTCGCAAGTGGGTTCGATAAAAATCGATTTCCATTTTTAATTCTGTAGTTTTTTCACTCCAAAATCCTTCAGCATCCCATTTAGGGTAGGGGATTTTAGAAAGGGTGCCCCGTGAGGCAATCTGCCAATTAAGGTCAAGTTGAGGATTCGTCTCAATCAATTGCGCCAAGCTAATTGTAATAGATTGAGTAAATTCAAGTGAAACTTGATAATCATCGGGGTAGCCTGGGATTGAATCAAAGAAGCTTTGTACATCAATCCACTCCTGAATCGAAAAGTCTTTTGCAGTCTTGATATCAAAGTCAAGTTCGGTTTGTAAATCGTTCTTTTTTAGCGCATCAATAAGATTTTTCGACATTTTCTCCCTATTTCATGTAGCACTTCATGGATAAATATTTTTAGAGTAGAAGTTCCCAATACATTACTGCGTAACCTAATTATATCCCTGTAGTGCACCATGAACCGTATTCTTCATTTTCAATAATTTCAATTCCAAATCGACCCAACACTTCTGGTTTGAAGTATTTAAGTTGCTTTAATTTCGGAGACCCTACAGAAGTATGAGGTTGGATAGAGGAAGACGGACATCCATCAGGAGGGAAAAGGTTGATTTCTGATGCGGCCAAGGCCGCACTCAATCCTTAGATTGACCATTTTGTTATCTTCCGGCCCCGTAGCCCCCTTATCTTTCTTTTTCTTGGTGATTAAACTCCGAAGATGAAACTAAAGCCGCTCATTCTGCTGACGATTGTGACTGTCTTGGCCCATCTTTCGCCATCGGCAAACGCGGCTTCGGTGGTTTTTTCATGCGGCACTAGCGGTGAAACATATTCAGTTACTTCTCCCGAAGGCCTCTTAATTGACGACAAACTCTGCTCTGACCACGTGGCCCCGATAGCCCAATGGCAGAGGCAGAGGACTTAAAATCCTCCCAGTGTGGGTTCGACCCCCACTCGGGGCACTTAGCAAGTGCATCGTTGTGTAGTTTGCAACCAATTTAAGATCTGTATGTAACCATCTACTGACAAGTACAAGATTATGTGCCGCTTGTTATGCATAAAATGTGATTGACCTCAGAATGAATCACAGATAACCTCGCACATTGTAAGGAACGGTTTAACCGTCCTCTCTTCGCAGAGTCTGGGCTTAATTCAAATTCGCCCAGCGCCTAATTTATTTAATTGAGCGCACTCTCAGTTGAGGCAGAAATATGCGTCGTTCAAAAATGGTTGCTGTTATTACAGTTTTAACGTTACTTTCGAGCTTTAGTACTGCGTTAAGTCCGACGAACGCTTCTGAGGACCACTCCCAACACTTGACCAAGCTATCTGCCCCAAATGGCGTTGTGACGGTTCCTGGTAGCACCTCAACAGTACTTAGATTTAGTGCCGTTCCAAACGCAACTTCTTACAAAGTGCGTGTGTATACAGTTAAAGGCGAAAACCCATTGCGCACTATTGCACTCTTTAATTCGGGGCAAAGCGTTAGTGCATTAACTCCAAATTCAACTTACAAGATTACCGTTCAAGCCATCGGAAATGGAGTGAGATACTCCAACTCTGAGGAATCACGCAAAGTCAGTGTGACAACGTTAAGCGCGCTCGCAATTCCAGCATTCTCATTAACTCCAACTGTAAAGACAGCAACTGCAGGACAATTATTTACAAGTCCTACCCCAGTATCAACTGGTGGGGCAATTGCTAGCTTCTCCATTGATGTTGGAACTTTTCCGATCAACGGATTGACTTTCAATACATCAACTGGAGTCATATCTGGTACTCCAATAACAGCATGGATTACAAATACATACACAATTACCGCGCATAATTCTTCGGGTATCACATCTCAATCATTCACCTTAATTACTCAAGCTGCACCAACTGTTCCGGATCTTTCTGGGTTACTAGACGGCCCTGCTACTAGTGCACTTGTCGCCAATGGTTTTGTGAAGGGCTCTATTACAACAACAGATGTTGGAGCAACCGCTCTCAATGATGGTCAAGTAAAATCACAGACTCCAACTGCAGGATCAGTTCTTGCCGCTGGAAATTCAGTAGCCGTTGTTGTGTATGCCTATGTTGCACCAGCAGCGCCTGTTGTCACTGCAGCTCACACTCCTTCAGCGGGTGGAACGGCAACTGCAACTGATACTTTCACGGGTGGTATGTGGAGTCTTAGTGCTACACCTGCAGCTGGTTATACATTTACGAGTTGGGCGTGTAGTAATGGAGCGTTTGTTGATAATGCATCCCTTGCAGAAACATTTGTGACACCAGGTTCTGACATAACCTGTAATGCAACATTTAGTGTGGCGCCAGTTGTCTTGTACTTCAACATTAACTACTTTGGTAATGGTAATGATTCAGGAAGTCTATGGGGTGACGGATTTACCACTTTTGACGTTGGTACAACAGCTACAGTTACAGACGAACTTGGAACAGTTGCTAAATTTGGTTACATATTTGCAGGATGGAACACACAAGCCAATGGAAGTGGTACTGCTAGGGCGGTTGGCGACACCTTTGTAATGCCATCCTCTGATGTTGATTTATATGCTCAATGGGTTAATAACACATTCAACATCACGTGGAGCGACAATGGCGGAGCTGGTACTAGTGGAGGTGATTCAACTTTTATCGGAGGATCACAAATCACTGGATTCCCGACGATGCTTCCAACTTATAGTGGCTTTAAATTTATTGGATGGAATACATCTCCGGATGGACTTGGAACCGACGTGAGTAGTGGTTACATGCCGCAGATCATATGGCCAAACAGTTATTCTGACATCACTTTATATGCGAAGTGGGCTAATAACACTTTCAATATAACCTGGGATCAAAATTTCAACCCTAATACCCAAGGACATTGGCCTAGTTCAGGTGATTCCACTTACGTTGGCGGGAGCGCAGTCGCGATGCCTATGCAACCGGTCCAAGATGGCTACGCCTTTGCGGCTTGGCAGGCTAGCGATTCCTCCACATCTGTCGCGTTTAGTTATGTTCCCATAGCTCCATATGGCGATATTACATTCACCGCAGTCTGGACTGCGATTGATATATTGGTAGATCCCATATTGGACGCTGGTCCCATGAACCCATGGACTTACTGGGACGGGGGAGAATCCTTAACGTTAACTGGATCCGGATTTATAGCAGGCACAACTGTGACTATTGGTGGTTCAAATGCCTCCATCACTAGCCTCACCGATACCTCAATAACTGTACTCACTCCAATTGCTAATGACCCGGGGCACATGACTGTTGTGGTGACAAGTCCCAATGGCAGTTCTGCATCGACCACATACTTTTACCAAATTACGTAGTCCGTGGATAGCCGCGGAAAACAACCATGGATTCTCGGGTCAGCTAAACCGCCGCTTTGTTGAGGTTCGTTTAGTTCCTAAAACAGAGACACACATCTTCGTTATAGCTTTAGTCAATTCGCGTGGGTTCGACCCCCACTCGGGGCACCGATAAACGGTGATGGCATCTAGACTCCTTACATGAAACGGTTATTGCCATTACTTCTTATGGTGTCCACTGGACTCCTGTCCGTTGCACCGATAGCCAACGCTGAAACACGCACGTTTTCCTGCGGAGCAAATGCGGAGACGTATACGGTGTCGACACCAGATGGCATATTAACTGATGCGAAAGAGTGCACTGGTTCGGTAGTAATCGATAGTTCTGTAAAAATTATTGGTGATGGAGCCTTTGCTTATGATCTATCACTGGGTTCGGTGACGATCCCTGATTCAGTCGTTGAAATTGGTGAAAATGCATTTGGCGACTCTTCGCTCACCTCAGTCACGATAAGCCATTCGATAAAAACGATTAAGAGCCGAACTTTCTATAACACTGCGATCACTTCTGTGGTGATTCCAAGCTCTGTGACCAGTATTGGGGACGAGGCATTTTCAGGAAGTTTGCTCACGTCGCTGACCATTCCAAGTACAGTCACCAGCATTGGAAAGGGCGCATTTGCCTTTACGCAGATTACAACGGTGACTATCCCTCGGTCTATCACCACGATTAGTGAGGATGCATTTTCAAACTCATCCCTAACATCAGTGGTTTTACCGGATACATTGATTTCAATTGAAAGAAATGGGTTTTATAACTCCCAATTAACGTCGGTAACGATTCCTAACTCTGTTACCTCTATCGGTGATTTTGCCTTTAATCTCACACCGCTTACGTCGGTAGTGATTGGTAGTTCAGTAAAAAGCATTGGTAATGCTGCTTTCTCTGATACCGAGCTCGCTACAGTTAAGGTTTCTGATTCCGTAACAACTATCGGCGAGGATGCATTTGCAACAACTCAAATAACCTCTGCTGTACTTGGTAAGTCTGTAACAAGTATTGGTGATCGCGCATTTAAAGGCGATCTTAGCCTTGCAACAGTTTCAATTCCTGACGGAATCGAGAACATAGGCGAAAATGTATTTGCCGACGATAGTGCACTGACAAGAATCGAGTATTGTGCAAGTTTAACGAGTTTTCCAATTGCCACGATATGTCCGCCAGAGCGACAGGCGGCAATAGACGCCAAAATCGCAGCAGACAAGGCCGCTGCCGATCTCTTGGCAAAACCAAAACCAGTAGCTGCTAAGAAGATAACCATTACCTGTATCAAAGGAAAACTCCTTAAGAAAATCACCGCGGTAAAACCGCTCTGCCCTAAGGGATATAAGAAGAAGTAGTTAGAGCATAAAAACTATAAATTGAGAATGGGGTTATCTCTAAAGCCTTAACATGAAATATGATTTGAATCTCGAACTCTGTGTAAATATATATATATAATTTCTCTTTCTAATTCAATAAAGTGCTAGCCCTCTCAGCGAATCTAGTGCCGGAAAATAATGGATATTACGCTTAATTAAGGTTCCCAATCTGAATTAGATAAGTTCCTTGGTAGAGCCTAGAGAAGCGTAATAAGCCATGTGGCATCGCATCAGTAAATCCCGAATCAGCCGTTTTCTAATTTTAGCTTTGACGCTAACTGTCATCTCAGCGCCTTCGGCAGTTGCGGTAGATCCCACATGGACAAAAATCGATCAGATCTATAGAGCTCCATTCACGGTGAACTACTGGCAACAGTTTGCCGCTAGCGCCGATATGCATGTGCAAGCTGCGGCTATGGAAAGTGGTTATTTATACATTTCAACGAATAGCGGTAGTACATGGACCGCACAATACAATTTAGGAAAAAAAATGGGTAGTTGGAACGGGCTCACGGTTAGTGAAGATGGAACTAAAATCCGTATTTCAGCGAATTCCTTAATCTATATTTCAAATGATTCAGGTAGTACATGGGGCACCAATAATGCAGACAATGGATTAAATCCAACAAATTTAGAAGCACTTGCAGCTAGCGGAGATGGTTCACGAATTTTTGTCGCCAATAACACATACACACCAGATGGCACGCCTAATTTCAGAATTCAAGGTTCATTTGACTCAGGCATCCCAGATTCTTGGACTCACTCTTTTACAAGTGATGATATTGATGAAAATTGGCTCAGTGTTGGAACAAATCAAGGTGGAACGCTATTAGTGGCAGCGGGAGTGAATTACACTACCCGTGCAGCTTCAATTTGGATTGAAAACCTGTCTGAACCCGCATCGACATTTTCTAAAGTCAAAACTATTGAACCCTTTGAATGGGGGAATGGATATAGATATAGCGCCACTGTCAGTCAGAGCGGGGAAGACATATTTGTAACAACTCCTACAAAAATCTGGAGTTCAAGTGACTCCGGGGGAACTTGGTTAGACAGCACTCCAGATTTAGGCGAGCTTTTGGCAACACTTGCTACTCCAGCCCCTGAACCTCCATTTCCCATGTGGAGTTGGTATGCAATCAAAACCGTCACTACTGAGTCCGGCGTAATAGTTTTCGCAGCCTCAGCGTACGGAATTCTAACTTCTAATGACCTAGGCTCGACATGGAGTTTCATTTGGAGTGATCCGCTTCTGCTCGAAACTCCCGCTAGTTGTTGTACTTATTCGCTTGCAAATTTCGCTGTCAACGCAGATGGCTCTAAAATTATAGCGGCTGATTCTAATATGACTGGAGAAATATTAAAGTGGACCAAGTCGGGTGCAAATTGGGTTGCACCTGTTGTATCGACCGTCACTGATTCAACTGCACCAGCAAACTACTATTGGGGCTCTTTAGCCTCAGATGAAACGGGCACCGTGTTGGTTGGAGCGTATAGAAATCTGGATAACCATTACCTCGGATACATCTATATTTCAAGAAATTCAGGCGCCACATGGGAGAGTATTAATTCAGCCGGATCACAAGGTTGGACTAGCGTTGCCGTCAGCCCGGACGGCTCGGTAATTGCCGCCGCAACAAATGATGGCGAAGGTGGACAATTTTTCTTATCCACCGATGGGGGTGCTACTTGGGTTAATGACACTCCAGTATGTTACAGCTGCACATTCTCATCAATTGCATTTAGTAAGGATGGACAACATTTAGCACTAACTGATCAAACAGATGTCTATTTAGTTGATGTTGCTACTTTAGTTGAGCAATCAGGGCCATATAATGCTGGTACGTGGGTCGATATTTCAAGAGACTTGGATACAGGCGATGTAATCGGTGTCACCAATCCTTGGAGTGCAGTGGCAGCTCGCGCTGATGGTAAATTAATTGCTGCAGTAAGTAGCCAAGATAGCAATATTTATCTTTACTCAACTGATACTGCAGCTTGGACCACCATTGATACTGGCGACTTAGGGGAAACTTTAACTCCATTTGGAGCTGGATGCCTATCAAATGGCGCCTTTCAATCTTGCTCATGGTACGACGTAACAATGAGCGATGACGGGCAGATAATTACGGCTATTGACTTCTACGGATCCATAGCATCTTCAACAGATGGTGGCGTTACATGGCAGATCCATCAACAACCTTCATACGTTTCTGACGGTAATACTTGGATTCAACATTATTGGAGCCAAATTAAATCAAATGCGGATGGAAGTGTCCTTACTGCAGTGCAGGCTTGTTGCACAGAAGAAGGTAGTTCAATCTATATATCAAATGACTCTGGCTTAACGTGGAACAAGTACCTCTCTAGTATCACAAATAATTGGAGCGTAGCCGCAACAAATTATTCAGGATCACAAATTGTTGTCGCAAATGAATATCAAATTTGGAAAGGTGTCTACGGCGACTCCGCAACTTTTACGGTCACCTATGATGGCAACGGAGCAACAGGGAATGTACCGGTTGATAACGCTGTCTATTTAGCAGGTGACACTGCCATCATTAAAAGTTACGGAGATTTGCAGAAGACGGGCTATGTCTTTGATAGTTGGAACACAGCTCTAGATGGATCAGGGCAAGGTTGGAACGGTGATGGTGACGCGACATTTGTTATAGAGGCTGATCGTGCCGCCCCAAATACCATCATTTATGCACTATGGAGACTGGAGTCTCCACCACCTGATCCCAATCCTTGTGATTCGGATCCTACGGCTTTTGGATGTCCGGGTTACGTAGAACCCTCTGTTATTTATGATGTGACATTAGATTTTCAAGACGGCGTTACACCAGATTCTGTAACCCATTATGAAGTTGGCGTTAGCCCGCTCGTGAGCATACCCGTTCCAGCAGATCGAGCAGGATATGCATTTGGTGGCTGGTATACGCAACCAAATTTTGGCGGCGATCGCACCTTTTCAGGTGGCAGTGAATTCCAACCTACTGAATCGGTGACTTACTACGCCGGTTGGAGTCCATTGACGGGCAGCGTCACTTTCTTAGCAAACGATGGATCAGGACACAATGCAGTTCAAACTACGACTGGCGACAATGCTTTGCGACTCAATACGTTTCCCCGTGAAGGATATGTTTTTACCAGATGGGATACCAATGCAAATGGATCTGGAGCTTCATATGCAGATGGAGAAATGTATTCATTTTCATTACATCCGAGCCTAACTTTATACGCACAGTGGGCGACTGGTTACACAGTAATTTTTGACTCAAACGGTGGAACTGGAACTATGAGCAATCAAAGTGCCAATAGTGCAACAAATCTAACGTCCAATACTTTTACACGCGATCAATGTTCCTTTGCCTATTGGGCGACCACGTCCAACGGTGCATCGGCTTATACAAATGGCGCTAGCTTTGCCTTTACCTCAAGTATGACTTTGTATGCCATTTGGAGGTGCGACATTTACTTTAATTTTGACCTCAATAATGGTGGCAGAGTTGGCGCAGGCGGATTGAATTTAGGGCCATGGTCTGAAACCAATTTGATGGATTTTGGAGTTTATGACGATGGCAGCTTGAGTGGACTTGGCCCAAACGTATCTGATGTATTGGCTGGTTGGGCAACCAACGCCGATGGAAGCGGTATCTATATTTCGCAAGGCGCCGTCCTTCGTCCAGTTGGAACACTATTTGCGCAGCCCGGCACGGTGACGTTATATGCGCAATGGCGATCACTTCATACGGTCACATTTGATTCCAATGGTGGAACTGGAACCATGAGCGCGCAAAGTGATTACTTAAGTGCACCTCTGAACACCAATTTATTCTCTCGCTCCCAATATGAGTTCAATGGTTGGTCAACCTCACCCGGTACTCCAGTCATTTATCAAAATTTGGAAAATTACGACTTTACTGCAGGTGACACCACGCTCTATGCCCAGTGGCGAGCTGTGCAGGAAACTGTAATAACTAGTTTTAATCAAATTTGGGATGCCTTTTTTTCAGATTATGCATATCCATATAATGATTTGGCTTCGATTATCGATGATTTTGCGCCAACATCTGTCTTTAGTTCCACCGCTAATGTGACCATCCCGATTATTGGGTGGGTCGATACAGGTCCTTTCAATAAGTGCGAATCGGGCGCCTATGAAATCACGGCCGTGCTGGGGGCGATTCCTGAGGGATATGTATTAGGTGAAGGAGTAACTGCCTCCTTTTTTATCCAAGTTAATGAACCAGATCCAAGTTGCTTCTCCTACACAATCACATTTGATTCCAATGGTGGAACGGGCACACATGCACCGCAATCCTTAAATAATTCAGCGCTCGATTGGAACACTTTTACACGCGAGGGCTACCTTTTCGATTATTGGGATACCAATCCAAATGGTCAGGGAGATGAATGGTATGAAGATGGTGGGATATATTCTGCTCAGCAGGATGCCACTTTGTATGCGATATGGATGGATGATCCTGACACTTACTTAGTTTCATTTGCCGATAGTTGCATGGGCCCATGTGTTCCTCTAACGCCTATCCCAGATTTATATTATGTGGAATCTGGATTACCAATAGAACTTCCAGAGGCTCCAGTCAATGAAGGCTTCACATTTGATTGGTGGATGGCGTGCCTACCTAGCCTTGGCAGCTGCGACTACGTAACTCATTTTCTTCCTGGAGATTCTTTCCAAGTAACTGAAGATGTGGAATTTTTGGCAATCGGAGGGCCCATGCCAGTTATCGAATCAATCGATCCCACTTCCGGGGATGAGTCTGGTGGTACAACATTTACTATCAGTGGAAGTAACTTTGACTACTCTGGCGATTCAGCCCCAGGGGTAACTGTTGGCGGAATCAGTGCCACAGATATTGTCCTTAATTCAGACAGTTCAATCTCTGGCACCACACCTGCACATAGTGCCGGCGCCGTCGATGTTGTTGTTACAACTTTTTATGGAGGATCAGTTACATTCACAAGCGGATTTACTTATACGCACGTCGCTACAAGTAATGTAACCCACTCAGTCACATACGTTGGCGGTCCAGGATCTAGTGGAACTGCACCAACGCAAGAACCAGTTGTCGAGGGATCAACTTTCACGACCGCTGCAAATAGCTTCACCGAACCTGGCTACAGCTTCTATGAATGGAGAGATGCTACGGGCCACTATGGAGTTGGCACTTCATACACAATGGGAGCTGCAGATGTTGTCTTAACTGCGCTATGG
>Ga0194060_10002515_pt1 | contig 13044 bp, 9 predicted proteins | sample SepL225m_MetaG_FD_163427 | JGI IMG/M metagenome (GOLD analysis project Ga0194060, IMG submission 163427) | Anoxic zone freshwater microbial communities from boreal shield lake in IISD Experimental Lakes Area, Ontario, Canada - Sep2016-L222-5m | ecosystem: Environmental > Aquatic > Freshwater >... | reverse complement strand
GACATGAAGAGCAAAGAGCAGCAGATCAAGCAGGCGATCGAAATGCTCGAAGCGGAATTTCCGAAGGTGCTCAAAAAGAAGACCCGCGTGATCGCCAAGCTGAAGAAAACCGGGGACGCGCAGGCTCAGCATGCGGAGGGGAATGATAAGCTGGCCAGCCGGCTCCTCGTCTACCGGGATACGGTAGACGAGATGCGCGATTACCTCGATGATGCGAGGTTGCGTATCGACGATCTGATAAAGGAAAAGTAGTGTTTCAGGGTCTATTCAAAAAAGGCAGATACCCCATCCGACCGGAAACGGTCCGGGCGTCCAAGGCTGTCCTGTATAAGACCCTGAGTTACGATATAGAGCTGCTGAACGGCTACTACAGCATTATTCCCGATGCATTAATGGGGGGCCTGTTGCACGATTTAAAGCAGCTGGTGGGCAGCGGCATTGCCGGTGAGTTCCGCCTCGCCTTTTATGATCCCCTGGACCCGGCCAAGGCTTACCTGGAGAGGAGTTACCGTTTGATGAACGGGAGCAATGGCGCGGGCGCATTTCCTTATATCAAAAAGTACCCCCTGCCTACGCCCTATGAATTCGATATTTATGTGTACTTTTCCGACCCTTTTCTGGCCCTGGGCCGGGGCGAACAGGCAAAGCTGATTAGGGGCTGCAAACTCAAGTGGTTCAACTTTTCTGATGGCGAGTCTGATAGTAGGTTCGATTTTGCCAACCAGGCGGCTTGTAGCGGCGATGTTGATGACCGGCTGGGGGAAGCAGGGGAAGAAGAGATGCCCGCCAACGATCTTGCGTTTGCCGATGACGCCGGCCCGGCCAAGAGGCCCCTGGCGGATTACCGTGGTGATCCCGCCCCCCCATTGCTGGCCGCAAGCCAAGACGGCGCCGAGCATAGCGGCCGGGCCAGAGTCCGGGAGAGAGAGGGAGCGCTGCCGGAAGGGGCAGCGGGGGGGTCAGCTGCTTCGGTCTCAGCGCCGGTCTCGGCGGAGGATGACGCCCTGGCAAAGCAATTTGCTTCGGACAATAATCTTTTTATCGCGGCCTATACGGATTCACGCAAGTTGATTGACCGGTTTACGCGCATCGCCGCACAGATGGGCCTGATCCCGCTACAATGGACGTTTTCCGAGGGATTTCAGGATATTGCCGATAAGCATCAGGGCAAATACAAGATCAACGATAATTATCTGCTCCATGCGAAACTCTCCCCCCTGGAAGCTCTCGGTGTGATCAGGAATGAATGCCAGAACCATACCCTCTATCTGCTGGAGGATTTTCATTATTATCTGAAGCGGGAGAATCTGTCGGGCCAGGAATTCGTGGAGTTGATTTCCATTATGAAGTCCATGCCCGAGGTACTCAAACAGCGGCAGAGTTTTGTGGTCATCCTGGCGCCGACGCCGGATCTGCCCCCCGAAGTCGCGCCCATTTTCGGCGTCATCCGCGATGAAGTAGCCGGCCGGCGTCTGCACTTTCTGGAACGCTTCGGCCGGGACCTCACGGAGCAGGTGGAGGCGGGGCGGATCAAGCCGATTGTCGGCCGGGACCGGGAGATCTATTCCTGCCTCAAGGTGCTGTCGCAGATGGAGGCGAACAATCCCATCCTGGTGGGCAAGGCGGGAGTCGGTAAAACTGCGGTGGTGGAGGGGTTGGCTCAGTGGATTGTGAAAAAGGACGTGCCGGCCCTGTTCCGGGATAAGCGCATCATCGCGTTGAACCTGAATGCCATCCTTTCCGGAACCAAGTACCGCGGTGAGTTTGAAACCCGCATCGAGGGACTGGTTGCCGAGGTGAAAAGCAACGTCGGCCGGATTATCGTTTTTATCGACGAGATTCATACGCTGCTCGGCATGGGAGCGACTGAGGGATCGACGGGTGCGGAGAATATCCTGAAACCTTGCCTGGCGCGCGGCGAGTTCCCCTGCATCGGGGCGACCACCTCCGAGGAATACCGGCAGTACATTGAACCGGATCGGGCGTTGGCGCGGCGCTTTCAGACCGTTACCATTCCTGAACCCGACGTGTCCCAGAGCCTTGCTATCCTGAAAGGCATCAAGTCTGTCTACGAAAAGCATTACGGATTGGGGATTACCGATCCGGCTCTGGCCGCTTGTGTGGAAATGTCGGTTCGTTTTCTGCCCGGCCAGTGTTTCCCCGGCAAGGCGATACGGATGTTGGATGGTGTTTGTGCGTCCGTTTCCCTGGCCGGCCGGGATTCGGTAAATGAGGAGAGCGTAGCGGAGGAATTCAATCGGTTATCATAAGAACGCAGACAGGGGAATGAATATGACAGAATATCGCGTTAAAGTATTGATTATTGACGAGGACACGAACTTTTTGGCGGAAGCGGCCACGGAGCTGGCCAGTCACTTCACTGTTTACACCAGTGACTCCGGCGACAATGGCCTCAAGGTCTTCGCGCAGTTGAGGCCCCAGGTCGTGATCGTGGATGCCGGCATAGCAAACCCGCCTCTTGCCAGTCTTCTCGATGATCTCAAGGGGCTTGATGGAACGGTGCTGCGGATTGCCACCTCGCAGGACTACCGGGCCATTGAAACGGTCGTGCAGGCCATCGATACCGGGCATATCCACAAGTACTTCCGCAAGCCCGTTAATTACTTTGATCTGGTCGAGAGCATCAACGCCCGTACCGTGAGCTATCAAATTAGCCGGGGCATGCTGCAGGGCGCCGACATGAAGCCGGCCTATGCCAGGCTGCATAATATCGTCGAAAAGGCTAAAGATGTGGAGAATCTCCGGCAGCAGTTGGAAGCGCAGCTGGGCAAGGTCAGGGATGTGGAGGCAGAAAGCTTCAATAAAATGAAGGACGCCCTGGGCGAGGTGGACCGCTTCCGGAAGAAGATGGCGGACAAAGATACTCTGATCAGTTCGCTTCAGACCAGAAGCCAGGAACTCGAAGATCTCAAAAAACGCGACATCGACCGGGTAGAGCGGGAGCGAGAGACACTCAAGCAGGAACTGAAAGCAGCCAAGGCAGAAAACGGCGACTTGCAGGTAGTCGTGGCCCGTGAACGGAAAATGATGAGCGAGGAGATGGCGCAGCAGCGCCGACTCGCCGAAGAGGAATTGGCGCGCAAAAAGGACGAGGCGGAGCGGATTGTAGAGGTGCAGAAGGAACGGAACAAGGTTGAACTGCAAGCGATGCAGGAAGCTTTTGGGGGAGAGAAACAGCGCGCCGCCCGGGAGATCGAAAAACTCAAGGCCGAGTTTGAAGAGAAGCGTCAGGCGACCCTCGCCGCAATCGAAGCCGACCGCAAACGGGTGGAAGCAGAGCTGGCGCGCAAGAAGGACGAGGCGGAGCGGGTTGTGGAAGTACAGAAGGAGCGGAACAAGGCCGAGCTGCAAGCGATGCAGGAAGCCTTTGAGGAAGAGAAACAACGCGCCGCCCGGGAGATAGAGCGGCTCAATGCCGAGTTTGAAACAGACCGTCGTGCAAAACTGGCTGAAATTGAGCTGGAACGCAAGCAGGCCGAAGCCGACCGGGAAGAGTTCCGGCGGCGCACGACAGCGAGAAAAGCATGGAGGAAGAGAAGCAGCGTGCCGCCCGGGAGATCGAACAACTCAAAGCCGAGTTTGAAGAGAAGCGTCAGGCGACGCTCGCTGAAATCGAAGCCGACCGTAAACGGGTGGAAGCGGAACTGGCGCGCAAAAGGGAAGACGCCGAGCGCGTTGTGGAAGTGCAAAAGGAGCGGAACAAGGAGGAGCTGCAAAAGTTGCAGGAAGCCTTTGATGCAGAGAAAGAGCTTGCGGCCCGGGAGATCGAGCGGCTCAAAGCAGAACTGGAGCAGGACCGTCAGGCGAAGTTGGCCGAGATCGAATCCGACCGCAAACGGGTGGATGAGGAGCTGGCCAAAATCGATGCCGACCGCAAGCAGGTGGAGGCTAAGGTGGCTGAAGTCGAGGCGGAATGCCAACGGGTCGAGGCGGAATTGGCGCGTAAAAAGGCTGACGCCGAACGCAGCATTGAATTGCAAAAGGAACGCAACAAAGCGGAATTGCAGGCACTGCAGGTCGCCTTTAAAGAAGAGCAGGAGCGGGCCGCCTGGTTCCAGATTGAGCAGCTCAAAGCCGAGCTGGAGAAAGACCGCCAGGCGAAACTGGCTGAGATCGAGGCCGACCGCCAGCGCGGCGAGCAGGAGCTGGAGGGTATCAGAGTCCGGATGACGGAAGAGAAGGTAAAGCTGGAAAAGAGTGTGCAGGAGCAGCGGGACAAGGCAGCGGCTGACATGCGCCGTTACCAGGAAGCCGCAGCTCAGGAGCAGCAGAAACTCACCGAGGCGTTGGAAATAAAGCTCGCGGCCATGAAAAAGGCGGCGGAGACTGAGGCGGAAGAACTGAGGGCTGCGGCAACGCGGGATTTGGAGCAGTTCAAGGCGGCGGTGCAGAAAGCGGCGCAGAAGAAGGAACAGGAAATGAGTGAGGTCGTAACCCAGGCCAGGCGTATGGCTGAGGAAGCGGAAGACCAACTGAAGCTTACGGAAGGTCGCATTAAGGGTCTGGAGGCGGAATCGGAAAAAAGCATGCAGGCCAAGGAACTGGTATTGCAGGAACTCGAATCCCTGCGGGCTGATTATAAAGTGGCACTCCAATCGCGCACGGCCCTGGTGGACGAAGTGGCTGAGCTGCGCGAGCGGTTGAAGTGATGCATGATTTTCAAATGAGTCGGGAGGAAAAAACCCTATGACCACGAGCAGAGAGTTGGATGGGGAAAGCAATGCAGCGGAAGGGGCGGTCACGAAGCCTGATTTAAGCAAGTGCGTTGCCATCGGAGGGGAGCTGGGCACTTCTGCCAGCAAGTTCTGCTGCGACGACACGATGGTCCTGTTTTCGTCCGTCGTCGGCGATGCCCTTTCGGCCAACATGGAAAAGAGCTGGCGCATGATGAACCGCTCTGCCGATGACCGCTGGATCAAAAACCTGGCGATTTTTGATGACAGCCGCAATGCCTGGCGATATGTGGGCGCCATGACGAGAAGTTCCGAGAAAACAAGCTGGTTCACCCACAAGGGGCTTATCCAGAATTATGACGACGCCTTTCTTGCCATCAAGGCGGGCCTGTTTCTGCTGAACCTGGAAATGGAAAAAAAAGGCCGCCCCATTGAGGAGGCAGGCTTTGGTTTCGGCATCACCGTGCGCCATGGTGAGAATATTCTCGAGAAGTTCCTGGGCTATATGAAAGAACATCTGGCCGCGGACGGCGAAAAGAAGTTCGTGGCCATCAAGGCAAAAAATGTAGCCACCGGCGAGGTGCGGGAGATCAGCATCCAGCTGGACTTTTCGGTGATGCAGTATCAGGCCTATGGCGCTTACATGGCGCTTTTGTTCAGCAAGTACAATATGGATGTTTTCAATACCTATATCATCGATATCGGTCACGGCACCTGGATCAAGCTGCCCATCATCGACAACGAGGCCGACATCAACCTAGCCGATTCTCTGACCGAGGGCATCTACACGATTACGAAAAATATCAGTGAAACCATTTTTGAGTCCAGTGAGCAGAAATTCAAGATCCCCGAGCAGCGGATCATGCAGAGGCTTCCCCTGAAGGATTTCAAAATCGAGGTTCCCGGTATGGGTGTTTTTGATTATGGCCGGCTGCTGGCCCAGGAGTCGCAGTTTATGGGCCGGCGCATCATGGAGCAGGTGGCCCGGGACATCTCGGCGCTGTCGCAAAAAGGGCAGACCATTGAGTATTTCACGATCATCGGCGGCGGGGCGCATCTGCTCTATGATACTATCAAACAAGAGATCGGCGCCTTTTTCGGCTGGCCGGAAAATATTCTGGATGAGCGCGTCATTCATCCCAATAAGATCGGCATTGACCCCCGCTATATCAACTGCGTGGGATTCATGCTGCTGGCTCGCGACCATATTGCGCTGACTATGGGCCAGGAGGTCGACACCCGCTTCCAGCTCCGGACGATTCTCAAGGACCTGGAAGATCCTGGTCCGGAGCGGGGCAAGCAGGAGAAAGAGGCGGCGCCGTCTGCGGTTGCGCCGGACCCGGCAGTGGCTGGCTAGGCAAAGATAAGAAAAGGGAGGAAATGATGGGAGTATATTACCTGGTAATGGATGCAGAGTTAAAGACGCTGGTGGAGAAGTTTTCCCAATGTCATCCCGAGGGCTCCAAAGAGGTGCTGAAGCTCGTTCTGAAACTGTACTTGAAGCTGGTGGACAAAAGCCGCCGCAAGGGAGGCGATCCGCTCCTGATTTTTCAAAACCTCGTGGAGCGCATTGTCACGGGCAAGCTCTATGAAACCACCCAGGACCGGATTGACCATCTGGACAGCCTCTTGGAGGAGCGGCAGGCTGCGCCTGATGAAAAGGCAGCGGGCGCTCTTCATCAGGAGATCAGGGAAATACGGGGCATGCTGAGAGATCTTCAGGGCAAAGGTCTGGCGGCGGCGCCCTACGCCGGCGACTTGAGAGAGTTTTCCCCGAAGGATGCCGCGAAGCTCCTGGATGTGGATACGGAGGCTCCTAGCCAGAAGAAAAGAAAAAGCTATCGCGAATTGCGCAAGCAAAGCGGACCGAAGGAAATCAAGTTTTAATTATGTCAGGATGTACGTGAAAAAAATACTGGTTGACGTGGGCAGCTTTTATACCAAAGTGCACGTAATGCTCCCCGCCCTTAAAAATGGCGGGCCTGAACATGATGGCCCTGAACATGAGGGGAAGGGGCAGAATGATCAGGCCTGGCAATTTCACGGAAGAGGATTTTTCCCCACCCTGGTCGGCCGGGCCGGCGATAGTGATAAGGGGCGGTTGTATTATGAGCATGAGGGCGAGTTGCATGCGGTCGGTTACGACTGTGGCGGCTCTCTGAGGTTGGAACAGATCGTCAGTGCCTTTGCCGGCGAGGGGCTCGACACTCGCCGGGCTCTCGTAATTCTGAAAAAGATTGTCTTTGATTATGCCGACAATAATGATGACCTGGAAATCAGTGTGGTGGTCGACAGCTTCCGGATAGCCCGGATTTTCGAGGAAATCGGGGCGGCACTGCACAATAAGAAAGTGGATATTTCCGCATTTCGATGTTACGATAGGCGGCGCATCAGTAAAGAGGTAACAATCCGTCTTGACTTGATGTCTGCGGGCGATGCCGTTGCGGGATTCCTGGAAAAAAAAATCAGGAACGTTACAACGGCCCTGGTTGTGGATGTGGGTTATAATAAGACGAAGCTCTATGTGGTAGACGGCGAGCAGGGGGTGGAGCTGTTCCGGACCGGCGACTGTGGGGTGTCCTATTATTATGAAAAAATAGCCCATCTGTTTTCCGAAGAGAACATAGAAGACAATCATTTTTTGTGGCTCGTGAAGCAGATTGAGCTTGGTTGCGAAAACGTTGAAGTGCGGCGCGGGAGTCACGGGGAGAAGACGGACAGGATATATGATATTTCCCTGGTCCTGGAGAATGTGCGCTGGGATTTGAACAAGGAGTTCACCCGGATTACGGCGGATATGCTGACCTCCTACTATACGAACAGAGTGGAGTGGCCGGCTCTGCTCGCGGTAATGGGCGGCGGCGCCTCCCTGAATGGTGATATTCTGCGTGCTTCTCTGGAAGAAGGCGGTTATTGCTTTCATGATGTTTATGTTGAGAAGCAGCCGATATATACGGTGCTGGAAGGGGCCGGTTACCTGTTAAGCTAACCTGATAATCACAGAAAGGGGATAACCGATGGAAACAACAGCGGCAAAAGCGGAAGGAACGGCTGCCCTGCAGGCATCCGATTTTATTTATGAAGCCATCAAGGGCGTTGGGGTGGTCGGCGGGTACCTGCAAAACATCCTTGCCGATACGGTGTATTACGCCGGGAAATATGTCGCCTACGTGCGGAGTGTTTGTTCGGGCGGCAGTGTTTCTTTCGCCGCAGGCAGCAGCGCCGAGGGGAACGTGACGATTCTGAGCCTGATAAAAAATGGTGCCGTCATTGATGAGGCCGATAAGCGGGAATTCTATGTGAATTTCGGCCGGGACATGGTGGAGATGACGCAAGCGGGCCTCGAAAGTGAGAATTTGACCATTATCGACCTATCAAAATATAAATTGTAAAACGTTTCTCGATGCTGATCGAGGTGAAAAATTTACCAGGTAGGGAGGGTGATATGGTTGAAGAAAATAATGATAAAAATGTGTTGGATGACTTGTTGCAAGGAACAAGTGAGACGGTGAATCCTCTGGCGCTGGACAAGTTGATCACCAAGGTCGATGAACTGAAGGAATCGGGGAAGAGCCTGGAAGGCAGAGGCGCGGCTAAGAAAGCCTATGGCCTGGATATCGGCACCAGCCGGATCGTCAGCATAAAACAGGACGATCAGACCGGCGCCGATCAGTTGAACGCTTTTATCGCCGTTTCCGAAACCAAGTTCCTGAAGGATATGCTCGTGAAGAACGGCATGGCCTATACCCGCATCAAAGATGAGATTGCCGTACTGGGTTATGACGCGCAGCAGTTTGCGAATATCTTTAACAGCGAAATCCGCCGTCCCATGAAGAAAGGGCTGATCACGCCGACAGAGGTCTATGCCATTCCGGTGATGAAGGAAATCATCAACCTGCTGCTTCCCCGGCCGGAAGAGCTGGGGCAGCCTCTGTGCTTCAGCGTGCCGGCCCCGGAAGTGGGGTTCGAGGCGGACCTGGTATTCCACGAGGGCGTGTTAAAGAAACACCTGACCGGTTTGGGTTACAAGACCAAAAGCATTAACGAGGGCATGGCGGTAGTGCTTGCCGAACTCGCCAATGACAACTTTACGGGTATCGGCATCAGCATGGGCGCCGGCATGTGCAATGTCTGCCTCTCCTTTCTATCCGTACCGGTCATCGTTTTCAGCATCAATCGGGGTGGGGACGATATAGACACCTCCGTTGCCCGGATGCTGCATGAAACGGCAAACCGCGTGCGGATCATCAAGGAAGAGTCGCTGGATTTTACGCGGACTCCCAAGAGCACTCTGGAGAACGCGCTCATAATCTATTATGAAGACCTGATCATGACCCTCCTTTCCACGCTGTCCGGCATTCTCTCACGGGCAGAGAGAATGCCCCGGCTCAGTCAGGCCATCCCGATCGTTCTTGCCGGCGGCACGTGCATGCCGAATGGATTCAAGGTTAAGTTCGAACAACTCCTGAAGGATGTTCCGATGCCCATTGCCATATCGTCGGTGCGCCTGGCCCACGACCCGCTCCGGACGACAGCCATGGGCGCGCTGATCAGCGCCGCGGTGTAGGATGGAGGTGATCAAGGCCACGTTTCTTTTTGACGGCAGCCAGTATGATGTGACGTCCATATCAGCCGCTGGTCTGCAAGTCGAATGTGCCGTTGGCTTTGCCGATGAAACCATCAGGAAGTTAAAAGAGGGCAGATTTGCGTTCGTACTCCATGATCCTGCGACGGATAACGAAATAGAGCTCATGGGCGAGCTTTCACGATTGGAGCGCGCCCCTGAGGGCGGCCGGGTTGTCAGGATCTGGGTCGCTAAACAAGAAAAGGACTGGTCTCAACCGGTCCGGCGCAAGACCGGCCTGATATCAGATGAGCAGCACGGGGACGGGGCTCCCCTTGCCGTGAGCAGGGCAGGCAAAATAGTTGCCGTAGGCGGGGGCAAAGGGGGCGTTGGCAAATCGATCGTGGCGGTCAATCTGGCGCTTGCGCTCTCGCGTCTGCGGAACAACGTCACCCTGCTGGACGGCGATGCGGGCAACTGCAACTGCAACACCCTGCTGGGCATCACCCGGGTAGAGAGCTCGTTAGAAGAGTACCTGCGTAACGAGCGATCCTTTGATGAGATCACCGTTGCCACTATTTATCCCGGTCTGCGTCTGGTCTGCGGCGCCCAGAACAAGGTTGATGCCTTGCTGGCTGCGGAAATGCCGCGTCTGCTCAATGATATCAGGCAGGTCGCAGCCGATTGCCTTGTGATCGACCTGGGCGCCGGTATGAGCGATGAAACGCTCGATCTGTACCGGCTTGCCGACGAGAAAATCATCGTTGTGACGCCCCAGGTGACCTCGCTGCAAAATGCCTATAGCTTTATCAAGTCTGCCTTTTTCCACGATCTGAAGCGCTCCGGCGGACTTGCCGCTCTTCTGGATCAGGCCGGTTCTGATCCGCAAAAGCTCCAGAGCCTGATCGGCAATCTGGAGGAGGGCCGTTCAGCCCGCCAGACCTTTGCCCTTGTGCTGGCCCGTCAGCGCTTTCAGATTGTCGGCAACATGGTAAACGACGCCAAGGATATGAATATTATTCAAAACCTGCAGAAGGTGGTAGGGCAGTATCTGCATATCGACAATCAGGTACTGGGCACCATGGCCGCCAGCGAGGATATCCGCAACTCCGTCAACCGGATTACGCCCTTTGTGGCCCTGACTCCGGACTTGCCGCAGAGCCGGGAAATACAACAGATGGCCCTCAAGCTCACCCAAAAGGCGGTCGGCAACCCAATCTGAAACGGTTTTTCCCGTGTGATGGGTGGATGCAGCAGGCATTCCCCGGGACCAAAGACCGGGAGAAAGGAAAAAAGAACGGATGAATCATCAAGGTAAGCGCATCATCGTTGTTGATGATTTTCAGAGAGACCGTGATTTTCTGGAAAATCTGTTAATCAAGCATGGCTACGAAGTTGCCGGCGCCCGGGACGGGGTCGAGGCCCTGGAAAAACTCCGGACCGATGCATTTGATCTGATCATTTCGGACGTTCTGATGCCGCGGATGGACGGTTTTCAGTTGTGCCGCGAAGTAAGAATGGACAAAAAGCTTCAGGACATTCCCTTTATCTTTTACACGGCCCACTACACCGATGCGGAGGATGAGGAGCTGTTCCGCTCGCTCGGCGCTAATCTGTATCTGGTCAAGCCCGTGGCGTTGGATACGCTTTTAGCGGATATCAGCCAGGCCTTGGAAAGGGCAGGGCAAGAGAAAATCCTTGCCCCGGGGAGGCACCTTGACGATAAGGAGTTCGCCTCCGTCCACGCCGATCGTATTACTATCAAGCTCACCAAAAAAATTGAGGAACTCGAAAGCGAACGGGCCAACTTGCAGGCTATTTTCGACGCCGCCCAGGTGGGTATGCTGCTCATCGACGCCAATGGTTTGCTGACCCGCGTCAACCAGGTAACGACCCAGCTGGTAGGCAAGGATGCGGCGGCCATGCTCAGCCGTCAGCCGGGTGATGGCATTTGCTGCATCCATGCGGCCAGTGCCGCCGGGGGGTGCGGCCACGCCGATGCCTGTCCCACGTGCCCTATCCGCACTATCTTTTCGGCAGTGTTGCAAACCGGCGAGGCGATCCGGGGACTTGAAGTGGCTACCCGGCTTATCATCAACGGCGAGGAGCGTAACTTTTATTTCTTGATCAGCGCCTCCCCCATTGTGTTAAAAGGGCGGAAGCACGCCTTGTTGTCCCTGTCGGACATCACTGATCGCAAACGCCAGGAAGTAGAATTAGAGCGGTCCCGAGACGATTTGGCCCAGACCAATTGCCACCTCCAGGAAGCAGTCGTGCAGGCGAATATTGCCAACAAAGCCAAGAGCGAGTTTCTGGCCAATATGAGCCACGAAATCCGCACCCCCATGAACGGGGTGATCGGGATGAGCGGACTATTGCTGGACACGGATCTGGACGCGGACCAGCGGCGCTATGCAGAGATCGTGCTCAGCAGCAGCCAAATGCTCTTGGCGCTCTTGAACGACATCCTGGATTTATCGAAGATCGAGGCAGGCAAGCTCGATCTGGAAGTGCTTGATTTCGACCTGCGCGCCCTGCTGGACGATTTTGCGGCTATGCTGGCCCAGCGGGCCCAGGAGAAGGGGCTGGAATTCATCTGTGCCGCCGCGCCGGACGTTCCCTCCGCTCTGCGCGGCGATCCCGGCCGCCTGCGTCAGGTGCTCACCAACATGACGGGTAACGCGGTCAAGTTTACTGCCCGGGGAGAGATCGCCGTACGGGCAAGCCTGGTATCAGCAGCGGATGAGGCAGTCTTGATCCGTTTTGCGGTGAAGGACACGGGCATCGGCATTCCGGCACAGAAGCAGGGGCTCCTGTTCCAGAAGTTCACTCAGGCCGATCCGTCGACCACGCGCCAGTATGGCGGCACGGGCCTGGGGTTGGCCATCTCGAAGCAGCTCGCCGAGTTGATGGGTGGTGAGGTTGGGGTCAAGAGTAAGGAAGGCTGCGGGTCGGAGTTCTGGTTCACCGCGCGCTTTGCCAGACAAGCTGAACGCGGGAAGCCCCTTGCCTTCCCTGTGGGGATTAGCGGTGCCCATGTCCTGGTGGTGGACGATAGCGCCACCAATCGCGAGGTTCTTACGGTTCAACTGCAGGCTTGGGGAGTGCGGTCTGAAGAGGTTGCGAACGGCCCTCTGGCCCTGCAGGCTCTCTATCTGGCCAAAGATGCCGGAGATCCCTTTCAGGTTGCTATTGTGGATATGCAGCTGCCCGGCATGGATGGCGTGGCCCTGGCCCGGGTGATCAAGAGCGATGACAAGCTGAAGGATACCCGCCTGGTGCTTTGCTGTTCCCTGGGCCAGCGGGGCGATGCCAAGCGCATGCAGGGAATCGGTTTTGCCGCGTATCTGGTCAAGCCGGTGCGGCATTGGGAAATTCAGGACTGCCTGTCCGCCGTGATGGCCGGGACCGTTGTGGAGCAGCAGGAACAGCCCATCGTCACGCGCCACCTGATCCGCGAGATGCGGCGGGGCATGATGCGCATCCTGCTGGCTGAAGACAACATTACGAACCAGCAGGTTGCCGTGGGCATCCTGAAGAAACTGGGTCTGCGCGCGGACGCCGTGGCCAATGGGCTGGAGGCAGTCAAGGCGCTCGAAACGCTCCCCTACGATTTGGTGCTGATGGATGTGCAGATGCCCGAGATGGATGGTTTCGAGGCCACCAGCAAAATCCGCGATCCCCAATCGGCGGTCCTCAATCACCAGATTCCCATTATTGCCATGACGGCGAACGCCATGCAGGGTGACCGGGAAAGGTGTCTGGCGGCGGGGATGAATGACTATG
>Ga0194060_10002514_pt1 | contig 13046 bp, 13 predicted proteins | sample SepL225m_MetaG_FD_163427 | JGI IMG/M metagenome (GOLD analysis project Ga0194060, IMG submission 163427) | Anoxic zone freshwater microbial communities from boreal shield lake in IISD Experimental Lakes Area, Ontario, Canada - Sep2016-L222-5m | ecosystem: Environmental > Aquatic > Freshwater >... | reverse complement strand
TCTTCTTATTCTTGGTGGTTACGACGTACAACATCCAGATAATCCATTCGGCTCTGAGGAAATTTGCATCAAAGTGGAGCGTTTTCTTATTGCCAAAATTCCTACAATTTCACGCAACCGCTCACAACTATTTCATCAATGGTGTAGTATTTCATGTTCCGCCCTCCATATCGCCCCGTGAAGGCGTTTGTATTGTGTTGGCTATGCCTTACTCTGCCCGAATATCTTTTCATTCATACGCTCGAAAACTGATGAAACGTGCTGATCCGATAAGTGAGCATATCTCTTGACCATTGATAATGTCTTATGGCCCAGGACTTCCGCAATCTCAGCCAGTGTTGCGCCGTTCATTGCCAAATACGAAGCGCAGGTATGGCGCAGGTCATGGAAGTGAAAGTTCTCAATACTGGCGGCTTTAACTGATCGTTCAAATGCTACCCTGATATTCATTGGTTGCGTTGTCTGACGTTCGGCATTTGGGAATACAAGCTGAGTATCAATACGGCGTACTTTGGAATACTCTTTGAGTAGAGCAAACGCCTCTCCCATTAAAGGCACTGCTCGTGTTTCGCCGTTTTTGGTATCCACCAGGACGATCCGCTTTAAGTCGAATTTTACATTTTCCCATTTAAGCCCAAGCAGTTCGCCTTGTCGTGCGCCGGTGGAGATTGCCAGCATGACAATAAGATAAAGGCTTTTGTTGCGACTCTTCTGACAAGCTGCCAACAACTGCGTCCTTTGATTTTCAGATAGGAACTGCACCCGGCCTTTGGGTTCCTTCACCCTGTCTACCTTCGTCATTGGATTGTTTTCTATCCATTCCCATTCTTTGCTTGCTTTGGTTAGTGCGTGAGAAAATGCCGCAAGATAACGGTTTACTGTTGCCCCTGCTCTGATAGTCCCCTTGTATGTGAGGCCAGACGATAGCTTGTCTCTACATTCGACTATCAGCGACGGGGTAACGTCTGCCATTGAGCGGATACCAATTTCATCCTTCCACCATTCGAGTTGAGGTTTTTGCAGGTCGGCACTTTTGGGTTTTTTGTGGAGTTCGTATTTAATGTAGCGGTCTATCATATCGCCAACAGTGTGTTTCTTTGCCTCAAGCGTCTGGAAGTGCTTACCGTTGTGTATGGCTGTCTCAGTCTCATTCGCCCATTTGACGGCATCGGTCTTGCGCTTAAAGGATTCCGTTTGAGTAGGATAGCCCTTGATTCGGATTGTTGCTTTGTAGGTGGTACCCTTCTTCCCTTCGTACTTGCTAATGCTTGCCATAATGCCCCCCTCATAAAACAGACTGATAGCACCTGCCAAAAGAGTACAACAAACAACCATAATTGTCAACACATGATATACAATCTTGTGTATCTATGTTTCAAATAACTGAAATATATAGTTAAAATCATGCTTCAATCAGTATTTAGTGCATAATTGGTGTAATGAATCTGTGATATGGGGTAAAAAGGTCTGAAAAGCTGTAAAGGGAAGGGATTGAAATAAGGTGATCCAAGAGGGATAAAAAGCTCTTTGTTGTAGATTGCTGCACTAAATTTGCACTAAACAGGTTTGGGACAAGAAAAAAGGCTCTACAGTAAAAAACCGTAAAGCCTTTATTTGTCTATGGTAGCGGAGGCCGGACTCGAACCGGCATGACCTTGCGATCGGCAGATTTTGAGTCTGCTGTGTCTACCATTTCACCACTCCGCCATTTCAATTACTTAACTATGAATAATTACGCAACAAGTATACAGAAGAATGTAGTTTTTATCAACATCTTTGTTGGTCACACAGTGCTGACGCACAACAATAATCGAAGGGAAGATCTGTATGCCCTGTGTGTGATTTTAGGCTTCGTATTGGTGTCCAAGGCGTTAGGAGCTACGCCACAATCTCACTGTGATCTGTTGAGTTGAGCCCCAAAAAACACGCAGAATTTCTGTTTCAGAACAGACCCCTCCTCTCTTACCCCCTGTTGGCATCGATCACTGTTCCCGTTTTTTGAGATTGCCCAGAATTGATGAAGGTCTCTACCTCGCAACATTTTCACGACAGCCGCAAACCAGAAAGCAGACCAGAAAAGGATGATCCTAAGACATTCAAACGTTATGACCAATTCACACGAAAGGGGAAAACAATGAACCGAAACGGCGACATGCAAAGACCTAACCGGACAACGCTGAGCTTGCTTCGCCCCAAAATATTAAACAGCTTCTGAACGCGGTGCGTAGTGACAAGGAGTTTGGTGCTGCTTCAGGTTTTTGTTTTCACGCATACAAATATTTATTGCCTAAATGTAATCGGTCGATTACACTGCAACCATGATTATTGTTAAAACTATACCTGAATTTGACGTTTGGCTTGACGGCCTCAAAGACCGTACAACCCGACTTCGTCCAAGCCGCCGCATTGATAAGGCACAGCGCGGCAACCTTGGCGATATCAAGCCGGTAGGGGAAGGAATCTATGAAATGCGTGAACATTTTGGTTCCGGATGGCGCATGTACTACGCCCAGCACTGCAACATCCTGATTGTGATGCTGGGAGGTGGAGATAAAACTACACAAGCATCCGACATTGCAAAGGCTATTACACTTTCCAATACGCTGGAGGATTAAACCATGGCCAGAAAAATTCATATATCTGATTTACCGGAGTTTGACCTTGCACGACAACTGAAAAGTGAGGAAGACATTGCCATCTACCTGACCATGGTGATTGACGAAGGCGACACGTCCGAACTTGCACACGCTCTGGGAGTCGTTGCCAAATCCCGGGGTATGAGTGAAATTGCTCAGGCAGCCGGATTGACACGTGAAGCGCTATACAAAGCACTTCGTCCTGACGCACACCCCAGATTCGAGACCATCAGCCGTGTATGCACTGCCCTTGGCGTCCGCCTGGTAGCACAACCCATTCATGCTTGATATTCGAGGGAACCTTAGGGGGAGGCTCCGGGGACGTTGCTTGTTATTTTGCTATTGATGCCGGTGATCCACTTCCACAAAACCACTCTCTCACCCAACCCCAAAAAACAACTACAGCAATAAGACCGCCTGAACCAGCCACCTTTCTGACTCTTTTGCCAGCCTGTCACCACCCCACCTTATCAAAGCGAAGTCAAAAGCTAACCCCTCCTTGCCACCAGGTGCCATCAAACTTGACTTCATACAAATTGCTTTATATAGTATCCAAAGCCAGAGGGTGAACGAATGAATGCAATACTGTTGGTCTCGTAAAAAGTCCTTATCACCCTTCGACAAACTCAGGGCGAACGGACTTTAACAGCCTAAGTTATTGAAAATACGTTCGTGCTGAGCTTGTCGAAGCATGAACCGGGGCAGAGAATTTACTTTTTACGAAATCATCAATACTGATCTACGGCCACAAAGACATAATTGCGGGGTGCACCCGGGAAGTAGTTATATGGCACTTGCTCCGGCCACTAGCAGGATGCAATCACCGCTTTAAATATCGTTTCTATTTTGGCTGGCCAGACGGAACGTGTCTTGTACGTTATGACAACGGGCGAGGCAAAGGAGACCACCGGCATTATGCAGACGCTGAAAAGCCGTACATCTTTAGGGGCATTGATCACTCCTGGCGGGCTTTGACAGCGACATAAAGCGGATATTGGAGGCAGAGAATGAGAGATTTTGAGGCCGGCATCAAAACAATGGAAGAATCCAGTAAGGAAATGTCGGAAGTTTTTAAGCAGTTCGATAACGGCATATTTCCCGAGCAGCCGATAGAGCGCGTTTACTTCCACGATGTAAAAACCTTCCTGCGCTATATCACGCCAAAGCGGTTTGAACTGCTGGACAACCTGCACCACAATGGTGCATCAAGCGTCCGTGCCCTGGCTAAGCTCTTGAACCGGCATTACAAGAATGTCTTTGATGACGTGAAGCTGCTGGAGCAGATCGGTCTTGTCGAAAAGGACGAAGCCGGTCTCTATTCCGTGCCCTGGGATGAAGTATCAGCATCATTCAAACTTGCAGCATAGAAAAATAGGGACACTCCCCATTTATTTGCTCACCAAACCGGAGCTGAGAGTTGAGAGAACACTCTTGGCATTCCAGGTGAAAAAAACCGAATAAGATCGACGCGGCGGGAAACCTCTCCCTGATTTACTCTTGCAATCAGTATCAAGTCTTGATACCATCCAAACCCGTGAACAGCAGACAGAGGAAAACGCTTGAGGCTATATTCGATGAACCAGTCCGGGCATGTACCAACTGGGCTGACATTGAAAACCTCTTTATTGCGATGGGTGCCGAACGTGATGAAGGTTCCGGTTCGCGTGTCCGGTTTGTGCTAAATGGGGTAAGAGCTTCATTTCATCGGCCTCACCCACAAAAAGAAACTGATAAAGGCGCTGTAAGATCTGTGCAACATTTCTTGAATCAAGCGGGGATAAAACCATGATGGAGTACAAGGGATATATCGGGCATGTCGTCTATGACGATGAAGCGGAGATTTTCCACGGTGACGTTATCAATATCCGGGATGTCGTTACGTTTCAGGGTACAACTGTAGAAGAGATCAAGCAGGCGTTCCGTGATTCAGTCGATGATTATCTTGATTTCTGTATCAAACTCGGCCAGGCACCAAACAAACCTTTTAGCGGAAAGTTCATGGTTCGCATACCGCCCGACCTTCACCGTAAATCATACGAATCAGCCATCAAAGCGGGTAAAAGCCTCAATGCATGGGTGGCTGACAGACTGTCAGAAACCACGGTTCACGCACATTAGAAGGAAAAAGGAAAAATAGGGACACTCCCCAGTTATTTGAACTTTTCAGCGACATTCTATTTTTTTACCAGCCAGGGGGATGATATGCCCCCTTTTTCTTGCCCTCTTTCTGACGATTCTACCGGTCTTCCCGTGTATGCCAAATCCGAAGTACAATAATGACGGACTCTTTGAATGAAAAAAGAATGCTGTGAATCCCGAAAATTCGCACACCAGTGGCATTGATGAGTGCCGCAGAATGGATTTCCTCCCGGAGCTTCAATCCGAACTTTTCCTTCATGCGACGTATGAAAAGAACCAGCCTTTCAAAGCAAACCTGCCAGCTAAGCTCGTGTACAACAAGCCCGGAAAAGACAAAATACCGAGTGGGCGAATTGTTAAATCCGCTGACCCCACTTTCATCAACATATATCAGGTACATTCTTTAATTCTCCAGAGGTTAGCATCCAATAAGGGGATAAATATGGCAGCGTACGACAAAACCTGGCTGATATTTTCACTTTCAAGCCATGTCTGGCAAGATGCCTCAAGCGTGGTCGGCAATAAACCGGCGACTATGGCTTTGACAGCATCTGAAAGCGCAACCCGGTAACGCAGGCGAAACGTATCCGGTTGCACCACATGCCTGCTCAAACGGATCAATAATTGCTTCTGCCGTGGCAAGGACATATCGAAAAATCTTCAAGCATCTGGGGAAGTGCAATCGGCAGTTAGACACTACCGCTGATTTCTACTGCCCGTGCCAGGATTCGCCCACAGGACTGCCTGTCTGCCAAAAGGCCGTCAGAAAGAATCGCGTACAAATTATGGCGAGCAGATCGGCATCGCTGATGAGCATCTCAATCGCCCTGGCCGCCGCTGTAAACTTCAACGTCCTGTTTATTGGCGAGCATTTTAAGCCTATCAATCAACGAAACCGGAAGGCGCAGCGAAATTGCCCCGGTTGATGATTTCAGGTTGGGAAATACAGTCGAATATTGCAGTTCTCTTCCCTCCGTTTTCCTTATTGCCAACCACCCCCCCACCACAAAACACGCTTTCAATCTCAACAAAAGTGTTAGGTTGCGTTTGTTTCACCAGAGCCGGATAGCGCCATCTGTTGTCAGATATAATAATCCTGCGGCGATAATATCTTTTTCATCATTGAAAGTCTAACGCATATAATATACAAACGTTCTGACTCTGCCAACAACATCCGGACGGAGTAACTCTGGTCAACAATGCCGGAAGCGCTTCGCTTGTCCCGGCCTGCAAAAAATATGAGTTACATGGCACTGGCTTTTTTTTGGAGAAACTGCATGAATAATCAGGACAAACTCTTTACTGAATTCCCAATAGATACCCTTGCTTTTGAGAAACTGGCAAGGAATCTGGGTGCTTTACGTGTAGCCGGTGTTGATGAAGCTGGCCGCGGCCCTTTGGCCGGGCCTGTCACGGCTGCCGCTGTTATCCTGCCTGAAGGGCTTTGCATCCCTGGAGTCGATGACTCCAAAAAACTGAGCCCGCAAAAACGGGAGCAGATGTTTGATCTTATAATGAGCCTGGCACTTTCAGTAGGTGTCGGGGTAGTTGCTCCGGACGTCATCGACAGCATCAACATCCTTCAAGCCACTCGCCTTGCGATGCTTGATGCTGTTCAGCAGCTTTCACCTGAGCCGGATTTCATCCTGATCGATGGCATAACGACTATAAACTCTACCATTCCGCAAAAAACAGTCAAAAAGGGAGATTCTCTCAGCCTCTCCATTGCTGCAGCATCGATTATCGCCAAGGTAACCCGCGACAGATTGATGATCGAAATGGATATTCTCTATCCGGGCTACGGCTTGTCCAGTCACAAGGGGTATGGGAGTACCAGGCACCTGGAAGCGATCCGTCTTCTCGGCCCTTCGCCGATCCATCGCCTGACCTTCGCCGGTGTCAAGGAGCATATCAGATGCCCCTCTTCCTGATTATCTTCCTTTCCGGCTACGGTGGAATGCATCTGTTTGCTTTTTACAGGCTGAAAAGCACTTTTTCACATGGCCGACCTGCAACGCTGCTTCTGGCAGCGTTTATGGTTCTCATGACACTTGCTCCACTGCTGGTACGATTGTCTGAAGGTGCCGGAATGGATCGTTGCGCTCTTTTCATAGCCTGGCCCGGCTATCTCTGGATGGGGTTTGTTTTCATATTCTTTTCGGCACTGCTTGTTGCTGATGCAGTAAGATGCGCGTACTGGCTGCTGAATACTCTCTTCTCAATACCGGCACTATCTTTTCTCACATCAGAAATCTGTTGCATTTTCGCTCTTCTGACCGCTTTTTTGGCCAGTGGTTACGCCTGCCATGAGGCCAGCCAGATTCGGATCGAACAGGTAATCATCAATTCACCAAAGCTTTCGCACGATACTCAAAGGATAAGAATAGTCCAAATATCAGATGTTCATATCGGTCTGTTGTTTCGTGAAGCACGACTTGAACAGGTATTAAAGGTTATCAGGGGGGCGAAACCGGACATCATCGTCTCGACCGGCGATCTGGTTGATGGCAAACTGAACCGGGAGGATATGAAATCCCATTTGGACTCACTCTCTGCAATGCTGGCATCTCTGTCGGCACCTGCAGGAAAATTTGCCGTAACAGGGAATCATGAATTATACGCAGGACTCAAACAGGCTCTTGCATTTACTTCCGCCGCCGGTTTTACACTGTTACGGAACCGGTCTGTATCGTTGCCAGGCGGTGTAATTATCAGCGGAGTAGACGACCAGGCCATAACAGGTAAAAGCACTTCTGAATATGCTGAAAAGAAACTGTTGGAAGCGGTGCCAAAGGAGGGATTTCATATACTGCTTAAACACCGCCCGGAAATCCCGGCCACCAGCAAAGCTCTTTTTGATCTTCAACTCTCCGGCCATGCTCACAAAGGGCAGATTTTCCCGTTCAATTTTCTGGTTAAACTCAAATATCCGATTTCAAGCGGCACAACGTTAACAAGCGAAGGTTCAAACATCCATGTTTCACGAGGCACCGGCACCTGGGGCCCCCCCATGCGGCTGTTTGCGCCGCCTGAAGTAACGATAATAGATCTGAAAGGTCAATAACATGAAACATGAGCATACCGATTTCGATAAGTTGCTGAGCATCATGAAAAGACTTCGTGGACCGGGTGGGTGTCCGTGGGATGCCGAGCAGACCCATGAAAGCCTTACCCGTTACCTCCTTGAAGAAACTTACGAGGTGATCGAGGCGATAGACTCCAAATCTCCCGAACATCTGAAAGAAGAGCTTGGCGACCTGCTGTTACAGCCGATATTTCATGCGGCGATAGCCGAGGAGGCGGGTCAATTTGATATAAACGACGTCATTAGTGCCCTTTCTGAAAAACTTGTCAGGCGTCATCCTCATGTTTTTGCCGATCTTGTGATACACGACAGCAGCGCCCAGATAGAAAACTGGGAACGTATAAAAAAAGATGAAAAGGGGAGTGAGCGCGCTTCGGCACTGTCCGGCGTTCCTCCGGATCTCCCTGCACTTATGAAGGCTCACAAGATTACAGAAAAAGCTTCCCGAGTAGGCTTCGACTGGAATCATTCAGATCAGGTTTTTGCCAAGGTCATGGAAGAGCTTCATGAGTTTGAAGAAGCTTGGGGGGATGGTAATCGGGAACGGATGGAAGATGAGCTTGGGGATCTTCTTTTTGCCATTGCAAACCTTGGGAGATTCCTGTCGCTTAATCCGGAAGAGGCTCTCAGAAAGACGATATGCCGTTTTCAGAAACGTTTTTCATATATTGAAGATACCCTGAACAGGCAGGGTCGCAATGTAAGTGAAGCCACACTTGAGGAGATGGATATCATCTGGGAGCAGGCGAAAACTAAAGAACGTATTGCGAAATCAATATGTAAGATTTCAGGGATGTAATCGATTTTACAAGGTTGTTTATTTATCAACAAATATTGTGGATAACTTGTGGACAACGGTGTTGATGAGAATCAAAAGTGATATTTTTGCAAGAGATTTTACCGTTCTGCCATTTTTTTACTCACTGAAATAGTTCTTTTAAAATAACCATTTACAATCTAACCTGCAATTATGGGGTGTTACGGTGTCAAGCATTATTTGTACATTTGGATCATATTTTTCGTGCCAAGTCACCTGTTAATAACCAACTTTTTTTGAATGGCAAGCAACCTTTTAAATTCAACACCTTCCATCTCTAGCAACAACCTTTTCATATTGATCCCCCCTGATGCGGAAAAGCCTGTCAGGCGCCCATCACCCCCGACTATCCGATGACATGGAATAATGATCGGCACAGGGTTTGATGCCATAGCGCCACCGACAGCACGGGAAGCGAGAGGAGAGCCACAAAGAGCGGCGATCTGCCCATAACTGCGGATTTCTCCATATTTAACTCCCCTTATAACATCCAGCGCTTTATGCCTGAAAAGCGGGATGCCGGTAAGATCCACCGGAATATCCGCTAACTCAATCGGCTCACCGCCAAAATATCGGCATAATAATTCAGAGGCATATTCAGTAAGTGAAGAGTGTTTTGAAGATATGTCAGGTGCTGTAGAATATTTAGTCATCTCCGGAAAAACAACTTTTACCACTCCCGATTCAGAGGCATAAACCGCTCCGACTCCAAACTGTGTCGAGAAAAATGATCTGAATTCTTCTGGCATCGCCTAAGCCCTCCCAATTTTTTTGCGCAGCATAGAGACGGCGGCAGCCACCTCTTCAGAGCGAAGAAGCCTGGAAGCGATCAGATAGATCAGAGTCCCGGTCAGAACGGCTCCACCCAGCACAACCCCCTTCTGCATTTTGTACCCCGCCAGCGACCAGTCAGCAAGTGTGCAGATATAAATAACCGCCGCCGTCATCGGCAGCGTGGCTGCCGATGATTTCAATCCGGTTATAATAACGCTCCTTCCGCCGAAAGAGCCTACCTTGCGCCTTAAAAACCATAGCAGCATAAGCATATTGCCAAATGCCGAAAGTGTCGTCGCAAGCGCCAGCCCACCATGTTTGAGTGGCCCCATCAGTAAAAGGCTGAAGCAAAGGTTTAGTATAAATGCTATAAGTGCTGTTTTAACAGGTGTTTTTGTGTCGTTTAGTGCGTAGAAAGCCGGTGCCAGTACCCTCGTCAGTGCGACAAAAGAGAGTCCAAGTGAATAATAGAGCAGCGCATCGGCAGAGTTGACAACTTTTGAAAAATCAAACACGCCCCCCATAAAAAGAAGGCTCATAATCGGGGTTGAACAGGCAATCAGACCTGCCATCGCCGGAATTGTGATAAACAGTGTCAGTCGCATTGCAAAGGAGAGCGACTCTTTCATCCCCGCCATATCACCTTCCGTCGCCTGCCTGCTCATGGATGGCAACACCGCCTGTGCAACGGAAACGGTGAAAATGCCCTGTGGAAATTCAAACAGCCGCTGGGCGTAATAGAGATATGAAACGCTCCCCTGCGGAAGCAGTGATGCTAAAATTCCACCAACGGTGATGTTTAAATAATAGACACCTACTCCAAATACCGACGGCAACATCAAAAACGCTATCCGATTAACTTCTTGATTTTTAAAATCAAAATTGGGGCGAACCGGAAAACCTTTACTCCACAGAACAGGGAGTTGAATGATCAGTTGCACAAAGCCACCCAGCAGAACGCCGACGGCAAGTGCTGTAATCGGAAACTCAAAAAAACCGCGCAGGAGTAGCGCGCATAAAATCATCGAAATATTCAGAAAAACGGTGGAGATGGCGGGTGTAAAGAAGTGGCGGATGGTGTTTAAAATGCCCATGCAGAGAGCAACCAGACTGATGAAGAAGAGGTAGGGAAACATCAGGCGGTTTAAAAGGGTGGTTAGTTCAAATTTGCCCGGAACCGCACTGAATCCGGGAAACATCAGTGAGACTATGTAAGGGGAGAAGAGGATGCCGGCCAGGGTAACTCCGGCCATCAGTATGGTCAGCAGAGTAAAACAGATGTTGGCAAGCTCCCTCGCCTTCTCATCCCCCTGCTGTTTGAGAACCGCCGAAAAAGTAGGCACAAAAGCTGCGGTGAGCGCACCTTCTGCAAAGAAACGGCGGAGCATGTTCGGAATCTGAAAGGCGGCAAAAAAAGCATCTGTGGCAAGTCCGGCTCCAAAGAGGCGCGAGACGACCATATCACGGATCATCCCCATGACCCGTGAAAGCATCGTTGCACTCCCCAGAATACCGGCCGCGCGGGCTATATTGCTTTTTTCAGACATGAACTTTAATCGATGTGTGCAACAATAAACTCACGCACCTTTACCAGATCGGCATCCATAATTTCACATCGGGTCGGTTTACCCTCCAGCTCTTTAACCGCCTCTGGCAGAGGCACCGATTCTCCGAGAGCCTTCTCGACTGTTTCACTGAATTTCGCCGGATGGGCGGTGGCAAGGCAGACTCTGGCGGAGTCAGCAGGGAGAAGATCCAAGGCGGCTCTCACGCCGACTGCCGTATGCGGATCGAGCAGATAACCTGTCTCTGCATGGAATTTTCGAATAGTATCAACTGTTTTGGTTTGATCGATTGAGGAAGAACAGAAATCGGCGCGAACCTGACCCATCTCGCCAGGAGTGAAAAAAATGCGGCCATGCTCTTTTAATTCAACAAAAGCCCCCTTGACGCGAGCAGCATCATCAGCAAACAGGTGAAACAGGTACCGTTCAAAATTTGAAGCTATCTGAATATCCATTGATGGCGAAACAGTTGCCACTACCTCTCCCAGTGAATAGTCCCCCTCATTGACGAAACGGGTCAGAATGTTGTTTTCATTGGTTGCCAGGAGAAGCCTGCCGACCGGCAACCCCATTCTTCTGGCAACGTAACCAGCAAAGATGTCGCCGAAGTTTCCGGTCGGGACAGAGAAGTCAACACTCCCGTCACTCTTTTTCGTGACCTTGAGCCAGGCATAGAAGTAGTAAACGACCTGCGCCAGAACCCGCGCCCAGTTGATCGAGTTGACCGCGCCAAGCGAATATTTTTCTTTGAACGCCAGATCTCCGAAGAGCGCCTTCACCATATCCTGACAATCGTCAAAAGTTCCGTTAATGGCAATATTGTGGACATTGGCATCGGTGACAGTTGTCATCTGCATCGCCTGAACCGCCGAGGTCTTGCCATGAGGGTGCAGAATAAAGATTGTGATCCCATTTTTCCCGCGAACGCCATGAATAGCGGCACTGCCGGTGTCTCCCGAAGTTGCGCCCACTATGTTCAGCTTCTGATTCCGTTCAGCCAGGATGTACTCAAAAAGGTTGCCGAGAAACTGGAGGGCTACGTCTTTGAATGCGAGGGTAATTCCGTGAAAAAGCTCCAGGATGTATATTCCATCCTTCTTCACAACCGGTGTGACTTCAGGATGGGTAAAGGTAGCGTAAGAGCGGTCAATGATGTTTTTAAGGTCACCTGCCGGAATATCATCGACAAAGAGTGATATGATTTTAAAAGCGAGTTCAGGGTAACTTAACGAACGCCACGATTCGAGCTGCTCCCCTGAAATGGATGGATAAGAGTCAGGCAGAAGCAGACCGCCGTCAGAGGCAAGCCCCATCATTACCGCATCCTTGAATGCAATCGGCTGGATGCCGCCCCGGGTGCTTATATAACGCATAGAAATCCCTTTCGATTATGAAATATGTGCGGAATGTATCAGGGATTAAAGGAAATTGGAAGGGGAAGCATGAAGATGTTCCTGATACAAAATTTGCGTCATGGAAAAGTTTGAAGCTGTGCATGTTTCCGGAGCATCTGAAATATCAATGGGTATTGTTCATGTACGGCAGTTCATGGTTGCCGCATGAATAGAATACATCCGTTATTTCGGCAAGTTTCCAAATACCTTTCCCTACGCTCCGTGTCCTCTCTGTGATAAATATGAGATAATACAGGATCGCGTAGAATCTATTTAATACCGTTTCACTTGACGGGTCGCCGCTTGTGTACTATTTTAACACGACAAAAGATGTCCTATTATACCTGGGAGGGATAGAATGACGCAGATCACCTTTGGAACATCCGGCTGGCGTGGAATCCTGTGTGAGGATTTCACCTTTGATAATGTAAAAACTGTTATTCAGGCCATCGCCGATAACATCAAGGCTGCCGGTGAGCAGGATAAAGGGGTGGTAATCGGCTGCGACACCCGTTTTCTGGGGCAACGGTTTGTAGAATCTGCCGCCCGTGTTCTGGCAGGTGCCGGTATAAAAGCCTATCTCTGCGAACGGGACACCCCGACACCCGTTATCTCGTTTGAAATTCTTCGCCGTGG
>Ga0194060_10002513_pt1 | contig 13050 bp, 12 predicted proteins | sample SepL225m_MetaG_FD_163427 | JGI IMG/M metagenome (GOLD analysis project Ga0194060, IMG submission 163427) | Anoxic zone freshwater microbial communities from boreal shield lake in IISD Experimental Lakes Area, Ontario, Canada - Sep2016-L222-5m | ecosystem: Environmental > Aquatic > Freshwater >... | reverse complement strand
TTCTATACGCTCTACTTCTTTTGCATTGACAATTTTATTGATGTCTTGTGCGCCTACAAAGAACGCCATCATACATCCAATGCCTACAAATAATTTTTTCATATTGTGTATTTTTCTTTTAGCGATAAAAAAATAGGCGAGCATTTCGGTTCGCCTATTAACTATTTTTTTTATTAATTTAAATGCAATAGCAAGTTACTACAAACTCATCATTTCTTTAAACTTAACTGTTTGTCTTCTGCTCACTTCTACTTTTTCTCCGCCTTTTAAATCAACTAACAAACCACCATTAAAATAAGGCTCTATTTTTTCAATCCAACGTAAGTTAATAATGTGTTTTCTATTGGCTCTAAAAAACATCCGATCATCTAAACGTTCTTCTAGTGCATTGAGTGATTTTAAAATCAATGGCTTATTGGTTCCAAAGAAAACTTTGGCATAATTACCTACGCTTTCAAACAATCGAATCTCCCCTAATTTAACAAACCAACAACGCTCTCCATCTTTTACAAATACCTGATCGAATTCAGTAAGCGGACCACGGTTATTACCGTGTAAGCCTACCATTTCTTTGCTTATTTCTATATGTAATTTTTGTATAGCATCGGCTAAACGCTTAGGCTCTACTGGCTTTAATAAATAATCAAGTGCATTCACTTCAAATGCTTTGATAGCATACTCATCATAAGCTGTAGTAAAAATAACCCTAGGTGCTTTTTCTACTTCTGCTAACAAATCAAAACCGGTTTTCCCGGGCATTTGAATATCTAGAAAAATCAAATCGGGGTTAAGCAATTCTATTTTTTCTATCCCATCGTCTACATTCGCCGCTTCTTCTATTACTTCAATATCTGAATGATCTTGTAATAGTTTTTTCAGTTCATTTCTTGCCAACCTTTCGTCATCAATAATAATCGCTCTAATAGCCATAACTTTAGCATCAATGGTTAACTAATTATTTTTCTATAATGGGCATTGAAACAATTGCCTCAACCATGCCCCCATCTATATTGTGAATTCTAAAACTTGCTTTTCCGTTGTACAATAATTTCAATCGATTTTTAGTACTATCTAGTCCAAATCCATCAGACGATTCGAGCAAGTCATTATCTAGTTGTCCTGTATTTTGTACAATTAGTTCGTGACGGTCATTTCTAAAATCCGAGATAACTCTTACGACTCCACCTTTTTTATGTTTACTAATACCATGTTTGATGGCATTCTCTACCAAGGTTTGCAGCATCATTGGCGGAATAGGCTGGTCTAAAGTATCTTCATTGATATCGTACTCAATGCCAAGCCTGTCTTCGAAACGAATGAACTCAAGGGCTAAATAATCTTTAACAATGCTGAGTTCTTTTTCTAAAGACGCCAATTCTAATTTTTCGGCCTGCATACTACTACGCAAAATATTACTCAACTCTGTTATAGCTGTACGTGCCCTGCTAGGATTTTCATCAACTAGTGCACGAATACTGTTTAGTGCATTGAAAATAAAATGCGGATTGATATGCGACTTGATGGTTTTGAGCTCTAACTCCTTAACCAAGGTTTCTAGCTTTACTTTTTGAATTTCTGTTTTTCTACCTAACACAACATAGTGCCATAGAAAATAAATAGAAGACCAAATAAATATTAAAGGCGAATCAAAAATTAGGTTTCCCAAAAAACGTTTTTGAACGGATACTTTTTTAGCAGGATTATAGAGTCGAAACAACTCTACTAAGGCACTATTGGTTAAATTGTATAAAATACAAATGCCCAATATGACCAATATTAAAGGAATCCATTTATGCTTTTGTGTAGGTGGACGCAAATCGAACCTAATAAATAGTTCCCTCATTAAATGGGTAAACAAAAAACCTGTAGAAATAGAAATAACTAGCCTAGAATAAAAGATATGGGTATACTCTTGCTCGAATAAAAAAGCAAAGAACACCATGGTGATGCTGTATAATAACCAGCCTCCAATTTGACACCACCAATATGCATACGATTTCGTTCTCATGTTAAAACAAATATAAATTGATTATAGAGCAACGGCTGTTTGATTAGTATTAAAGGCAAAATAAGGGTCTGTTTGGTAAAAAATTTGTTTGTTCCGGCGAACTATCTGTTTAATGGTATGTTGGTAGTTGTAATTTAGTTTATATCTACTAAGTAATTGCTTATTTTTACAATTAAACATTAGGCTCATGGAGATTTTGGCAGGCCCCCTATTAAAAGCGATTGACAGCCCCGATGACCTTAAAAAGTTAAATCGAGACCAATTGCACCAAGTTTGCGATGAATTGCGTCAATATATTATTGATGTAGTTAGCGTGCATGGCGGTCATTTTGCCGCAAGCCTTGGCGTGGTAGAACTTAGCGTTGCCCTCCATTATATCTACAATACACCTTACGACCAATTAGTTTGGGACGTAGGCCACCAGGCATATGGTCACAAAATATTAACAGGCAGAAGAGACAGTTTTATTACCAATCGTAAGTATAATGGATTAAGTGGTTTTCCTAAAAGAAGCGAAAGCCCTTATGATACTTTTGGTGTTGGGCACTCCTCTACTTCTATTTCAGCCGCACTTGGCATGGCTATGGCCGCCAAATACAAAGGCGAAAACAGAAAATCAATTGCGGTAATTGGGGATGGATCTATGACTGCGGGTATGGCTTTTGAAGCAATGAACCATGCAGGAGTTGCCGATAGTGATGTGTTGATTATTTTGAACGATAACTGTATGAGCATCGATCCAAACGTTGGTGCGCTAAAAGAATACTTAACTGATATTTCTACTTCCCCAACTTATAATAAAATGCGGGATGAGGTTTGGAACTTAATGGGCAAATTGCCTGTAGGAAAAAAATTTAGTAGAGAAATGGCTTCAAAACTTGAGGCTAATATAAAAGGTGTTGTTTCTAAAAGCAGTAATTTATTTGAAGCATTAAACTTGCGCTATTTTGGCCCAATTGACGGACACAATATCACTAAGCTTGTAGAAACTTTAAAAGACCTTAAAAATATCCCTGGACCAAAACTATTGCATATTGTAACCGTAAAAGGTAAAGGCTATGCACTAGCAGAAAAAGACCAAACAAAATGGCATGCCCCAGGATTATTTGATAAAGTAACTGGTGAAATTGTTAAGAAAAAAATTAGTTCCGACCAACCTCCAAAATACCAAGATGTATTTGGACATACCATGATTGAATTAGCAGAAAAGAACTTGTCTATAATGGGTGTTACGCCTGCTATGCCAAGTGGCTCTTCTTTAAAATTCATGATGGAAAAAATGCCTAATCGCGCATTTGATGTGGGTATTTGCGAACAACATGCCGTTACAGTTAGTGCTGGTTTAGCAACACAAGGCATGCGTGTTTTTTGCAATATTTATTCGTCGTTTATGCAAAGAGCATACGACCAAGTAGTGCATGATGTTGCCATTCAAAAACTACCTGTTGTATTTTGTTTAGATCGTGCTGGATTGGTGGGAGAAGACGGCCCAACACATCATGGTTGTTATGATATTCCATTTATGCGTTGTATACCAAATATGGTTGTTAGCGCCCCAATGAATGAAGAAGAATTGCGCAACTTAATGTACACTGCACAATTAGAAAGCAATAAGCATCCTTTTGTAATTCGCTACCCAAGAGGAGAAGGCGTACTTACCAATTGGAGAACACCATTCAAAGAATTAAGCATTGGCAAAGGCCGTAAACTAAAAGACGGAAATGGTATTGCCATTTTAAGTTTTGGACATCCGGGTAATTTTGCACAAGCGGCCATTAGAGAATTAAGGACCGAAGGAATTGATCCGGCTCATTACGATTTGCGATTTGTGAAACCTATCGATGAAGATTTATTACACGAAGTTTTTGCTAAATACAATAAAATAGTAACTGTAGAAGACGGAACTGTTGTAGGTGGATTTGGTTCGGCTGTTTTAGAGTTCATGAATAAGCACCAATACAAAGCAAGTATTGAAATATTAGGTATCCCTGATAGATTGGTAGAGCATGGAAGCCCTGCTGAATTGCATCGCGAATGTGCTTATGATGCACAAGGAATTGCAGCTGCTGTAAGAATGTTGATGAAAGAAGATACCGCTGTAACCACTAAAAATATGCTACAATAAAATTACTAAGTATTCATTTTAACTAATGAATACTTAGTCTATCACTATAGGATCATCCTCGCGAATAGTTAGGTCTTCTTCGGTTAAGCCTGCATCTAATAAATCTTCTTCGCGATTTTCATTCCACTCTACAATAAAATTGTTTCGGCCATCGCCAATCATCAATTTCATGTATTTCTGTTGTGTAAGTTCTAAGATAGATAAGAACAAAAATATTGCATGAATTTTGTCTTGACATTCTTCAAAAACCCTTTCGAACGAAACTGTTTTTTCTTTCTGTAAAAAAGTTAGCATATGATCCCTGCTACCTTCCATGGTATAGTTATAACGCACCACCGTATGCACGGGTTTGTTTTGGCGTTCTTGTACCCGAAGCATTACTTTTTCAAAAGCTTTCATCAACTTAAAAAGTGTGATGTTTTGAATTTCAGTTCCTTCAGATGCGTCTTCACCAATTTGCGAAATTTCGCGGTGTAAGTTTCCACGCTTTACCATCAACATTCTAACAGCTTCCATCTCGGCCATTTCTACAGCCGCTTCTTTAAAACGTTTGTATTCTAGTATTTTGTCGATGAGTTCTTGGCGCGGATCAATTTCATTTCCTTGCGGATCGATTTCTTTTCGTGGCAATAATAAACGTGCCTTGATGCGCATTAGCGTAGACACAAATAAAATAAATTCACTACTTAATTCAATATTGAGTTTTTCGCCTTGGTGAATATAGTCTAAAAAATCATTGATGATTTTGGTAATAGGAATATTATAAATGTCTAACTCGTCTCTTTCTATGAAGAAAAGTAGTAGGTCGAAAGGACCTTCAAATTGGTCTAATTTTATTTGATAATTGGAAGTTGCCAAGGAAATACGCTTTAATTGCAAAGAAACTGATTCAATAGCAAAAATGAAGGTTTCAGTGGAATAGTTATCCACCGACAGTACCTGTTAACCCCTATTCTGCCTTATTTTTTAAGGAATCTCTTATTTCCATCAATAATTGGTCGGTTGAAGAGGGAGATTCCTTAGAAGGATCTTGATCTAGCTTAATTCGAATTTTATTGATGGCCTTAATGAGTATAAAAACGGCAAAAGCCACAATCACAAAATCAATTAAGTTGGTTAGAAAAGCGCCGTATTTAACCGATACTTCCGAAACAGCAGCAGTGACTAATTTACCAGTAGCGTCTTTAAATTCAGGGATCGCTGCTTTTAAAATAATTTTTTTGTCGGAAAAATCAACCTCGCCCGATAACATTCCTACTAAAGGCATCACCATTCCGTCTACAAAAGAAGAAACGATTTTACCAAAGGCCGCACCCATTACAAATGCGACTGCTGTATCCACTAAGTTCCCGCGAATTGCGAAGGCCTTAAATTCTTTTATCATACCCATAATTAGTACCGTTTTATTGCCTTGAAAATAGAAAAAAAACAACAACTCAACTAATTCTTTGCTATTTATGATTATAAAATCAGCAACTTTGCCAAAATTTTTTTTCTGAAAGACAAATTAATTAACTGGGGAATATTTACTGCGCTTTGTTTAATATGGGGCAGTTCCTTTATTTTAATGAAATTGGGCTTGGAAGCCATTTCAGCTTACCAGGTTGCTGCATTACGCATGTTGAGTGCAGGTATAGTATTAACACCATTCGCCATAGATTCCTTTAAAAAGATTCCTACAAACAAACTTTTTTTGGTTGTTTTTTCTGGCTTGATTGGAAGCTTTTTTCCAGCTTTTTTGTTTTGTATTGCCGAAACAAAAATTGATAGTGGTATTGCAGGCATCCTAAATGCGCTTACTCCTTTATTTACAATAGTAGTGGGCGTTATGTTCTTTCAGTTAAAAACAACCAAACAAAAAACGATTGGGGTACTCATAGGATTTGTAGGGCTTTGTGGTTTATTCGCCGCTCAAAAGAACTTGAATTTTGAAAATATTAGTTACGCCTCTTTGGTACTAATTGCTACTTTATTATATGGCATCAATGTAAACATGGTTTCTAGGCATTTACACAATATTGGCTCATTAGATATTACGGCTATTGCCTTTGTTTTTTTAATCATTCCTTGCCTTATTATTTTATATTTTACTGGATATTTTTCATTGGCAATTTCTAGCACTATTATTCTAAAAGCCACTGCTGCAGCATTTTTGCTAGGAGTGCTAGGTACTGCTGTTGCTACTGTTATTTACTATATGTTGGTTAAACGAGCCAGTGGATTATTCGCCTCTACCGTTACTTATGGCATTCCTTTTGTTGCCATGTTTTGGGGAATTTTAGGAGGCGAACATTTAAATTTTTTACAAGGTATTTGTATGGGAATTATTTTGATAGGTGTTTATATTACCAACAAAAAATAAGCCCATCTACATTTGCAAATGGGCTTTTAATAAATTCATTAATAAACTAACTAAATAGACATTATTTCTTTTTCTTTTGCAGCTAACTGTTTTTCTACAAGCGCTATGTAACGATCGGTAAGGTCTTGGATAAATTTTTCGGAGTCTTTAGCAACGTCTTCACTCAAACCGTCTTTTTGTAATTTTTTTACTTGCTCAATACTATCACGGCGAATATTGCGAATAGCTACTTTAGACTGCTCTCCTTCTCCGCTTGCTCTTTTGAATAATTCCCTTCTACGCTCTTCGGTCAATGGCGGCATAAATAATCGAATTTGAATACCATCGCTTTGAGGCGTGATACCAATATTAGCCATCATAATTGCGCGTTCAATTGGCTGAAGCATATTTTTTTCCCAAGGTTGAATGCTAATTGTTCTTGCATCTAACACCGTAATATTAGCCACTTGGCTGATTAGGGTTGGGCTACCATAATAATCTACATTGATGCCATCAACAATTCCTGGGGTTGCTTTTCCTGCCCTTATTTTAGCTATTTCTAGTTCTAAATGACCAATGGCCTTTTTCATGGAATTTTCTGAATCTTCGGTTACTAATGCTAATGCTTCTGACATAGATTTTTATTTAAGTAGCGCAAAACTAATAAATCAAAACAAAAACGCCTATTTACTATGGTTGAACGAGCTTAAAATGGCACTATTTTATGTTTTAAGTGGTTTAATAATCAGTTTTTTAGCGATTTTACCATTTAGCTTTTATCTTCGCCCTCTGAAAATCAGTTTTATGGCAAGCATTCAAGAATTGGAACAAGTAGCAACACAACTTAGAAGAGATGTATTAAGGATGGTTCATGCCGTTCAAAGTGGTCACCCAGGTGCTTCTTTGGGTTGTGCCGACTATTTTGCTAGTTTGTTCTTTCATTCCATGCACCACCACAATGATTTTAAAATGGATGGTAAGAATGAAGATTTGTTCTTTTTATCGAACGGACATCTTTCTGCTGTTTACTACGCAGCACTAGCTCGTACTGGTTATTTTGAAGTAAAAGAATTAGCAAGTTTTAGAAAAATAAATACCCGTTTACAAGGGCATCCAACTACCCACGAGCATTTACCTGGTATTCGTGTAGCAAGTGGTTCTTTAGGACAAGGAATGAGTGTTGCAATTGGTGCCGCCTTAACAAAAAAATTAAACCAAGATGCTCATTTGGTATTTTCATTACACGGAGATGGCGAATTACAAGAAGGACAAAACTGGGAGGCGATTATGTTTGCAGCCCATAACAAAGTAGATAATTTAATTGCAACCATCGATTTTAACGGTCAACAAATTGACGGACCTACTAGTAAAGTACTTTCATTAGATAGTTTACAAGCAAAATTTGAAGCCTTCAACTGGAAAGTAATTACCATTGAAGGAAATGATATGGCACAGTTAGTTGCCGGTATTGACCTTGCAAAATCACTTACAGGACAAGGCAAACCAATTTGCGTGCTAATGAAAACTGGCATGGGAAAAGGTGTTGACTTTATGGAAGGTAGCCACGAATGGCATGGCATTGCGCCGAATGACGACCAATTAGCCAAAGCATTGGCACAATTACCCGAAACCTTGGGCGATTACTAATTAAATCTTAAGATTTTAAAGAGAATGACTGCAAACTTGCTTTTTTAGAAGGAATATAAGCAGCTAGCACTGCTATGACAAATACTGTTCCTGCTACTAAAACAAAATCAGCGAGATGCATTTTTACTGGATAGTAATCAATAATAAATGTGTTACCTCCTAGCTTAATTAATTGAAAACGTTCTTGTATGCCACAAATAATGGCAGCGATTACCATGCCCGAAACAGCGCCTAATCCTGCTAGTAATAATCCTTCGCTTAAAAATATTCCTTTGATACGATTTTGATTGGCACCCATTGCCTGTAATACTGCAATGTCTTTTTGTTTTTCTAATACCAACATGGTTAGTGCTCCTATCATGTTAAAAGCAGCCACTACTAATATTAAAGATAGGATGGCATAAATCACCCATTTTTCAATTTGCATGACTGTAAACAAACTTTGATTTTGTTCATAACGCGTTTGCACCAAAAACTTATTTCCTAAAATTTCTTGTAATTTCTTTTTTACCAAATCTTCATTAGCATTGGCTTTGATATCAAAAGCAGAATATTCATCTGCTTGCATATTTAGCATAAACCGCATGAACGCCAAGTTGCTAAACACATACTTATTGTCAAAATCTTGTTGTACCATAAACGTGCCCACTGCTTGCACATTAAAGGCATTTAAAGCATCGGCAGATTTAAAATTAGCTGCGCCTCTATTGGGCAAGTAAAGTGCTATGGTTGAGTTTGTTCTTTCTACATCTAAACAGGCGGCATTTTCAATACCCATACCAACTACCATGGTAGGCCTTTCTGCAGTGCCTAATTCAAATTTTCCACGCTTGATATGGTTGGCAATTTTAATGACAGTAGCAAATTGATCGTCTACCCCTCTAATGTAAACAATAGAAGAACATTCGCCATTTACTAAAACTGCTTTTTCTTCAACAACACCACTAATGCCAGCTATACCTGCAGTTTGTTTTATTAGTTGGTATTGTGCGGTAGAAAGATGGAATGTTTTGCCTACTGCTGGAGCTACGCGAATGTCTGCATAAAAGTCTGCATACAAGCCTTTCACTAGTCCTTCAAAGCCATTAAATACACTTAGCACCACAATCAATGCTGCAGTGCCAACTGTTATGGCAACTACGCTAATCCATGCAATGATATTGATGGCATTGGTAGATTTTTTTGATTTGAAATAGCGCCAGGCAAATAAAAAATTCATGGGTTGATTTACTCCGTTTCGGTATTTGGTGGTTTTTGCTCGTTTAATTTCTTAAACACTTCCTCCATTTTAAATACATAATCTAGGGTATCATCTAAGTAAAAATGCAAAACAGGGATGCGTCTTAACTGGTGTTTTACCCGGTTTGCCAGCTCTTTTTTAATTTCCCAAGCCCTAGATTCAATGGTTTTCATCACGGCTTTATCGTCTTTTACTTGAAACAAACTCAAGTAAATACGGGCCTCGAGCAAGTCGGGCGTTACCTTAATTGTTGAGATAGACACCATCCCTCCATCAATCATATTCAGGCTGAGTCTTCTAAAAATATCGTTCATTTCTTCTTGCAGGGCACTTGCCACCTGCCGTTGGCGCTTTCCTTCCTCCATTTTCTAACATTTGTTTGACTGTAAAATTAGTTACTTTGCCGTGTATTAAAGGTTTTATCCTGTTTATGAAGCGATTTTCAAGAATACTTTTTTATTTAAAGGACAAAAAACAGAATATTGGACTCTATATAGTGTTCAATTTATCGTCTGTTTTGTTCAACTTGGTTTCTCTGGCTTTGCTAGCCCCATTTTTGCAAATGTTGTTTTCAAAAGAAAGAATCGACATAAAAAAGCCTGTAATAAGCTTCTCAGCTAATGGAGCACAAGACTATATTAAATTCGAAATGAACCAGCTAATCATTTTGCATAGTAAAACATATGCACTGGCCGCTGTTTGTATTTTAATTGTTATATCTGTTTTCTTTAAAAATATTTTCATCTATCTATCTTATCGTGTTTTGGCACCAATGCGCAATTATGTAATGACCAAATTGCGTTCTGATTTATATGCAAAAATTTTAGAATTACCCATTGGCTTTTTTACTGAAAAACGCAAAGGCGATATTATTAGTAGAATGAGTAATGATGCAAACGAAATTGAATGGAGTGTGATGAGCACATTAGAAGGATTGATTAGAGATCCTTTGCAAATTTTAATTATACTAACCATTATGGTGCTGATGAGCCCTGCACTCTCTTTGTTTTTATTAGTGTTATTACCCCTTACCGGATTTATTATTGGAAGAGTGAGTAGGTCTTTAAAAAAACAATCTACCAGTTCTCAAGAACAACTAGGAACATTAATGTCTATACTCGATGAAACCCTTGGTGGGCTTAGGGTTATTAAGGCGTTCAATGCCGAAAAAATTCTGCGTAATAAATTTTTCGATACTAATGATACCCTCAATCATATTCGAAACAAAATGAATTTCAGGAGAGATTTAGCCTCTCCTATGTCGGAATTTTTAGGGGTTTTGGTTTTGTCTTGCATTCTATGGTTTGGCGGAATTTTAGTTTTAAATCACGAAGCGGGTTTGAGTCCTGAAAATTTTATTACTTATATTTTATTCTTTACGCAAATTATAAATCCTGCAAAAGCATTGTCTACTGCGTTTTATAATGCTCAAAGAGGTGCCGCTGCAATTGAAAGAATAGAAGAAATTTTAAAAGCACCTATTACAGTAATTGACGATCCTGCTGCAAAACCAATTCCTGCATTTACAGATAGTATTGAATTTAAAAATGTTTCTTTTTATTATGACGATACTGCTATTTTAAAAAACATTAACCTAACTATTAAAAAGGGTAAAACCATTGCGCTTGTTGGCTCTTCTGGTGCAGGAAAAAGTACATTAGCAGATTTGGTTCCACGCTTTCATGATGTATCGGAAGGCGAATTATTAATTGATGGTGTAAACATTAAAGCATTCAGTTTACATGCTGTTAGAAACCTAATGGGCATTGTAACACAGGAGCCTATTTTATTTAATGATAGCATTGCCAACAATATTGCTTTGGGAATAGACAATGTAACAAGAACAGCTATTGAACAAGCAGCAAAAGTGGCAAATGCTTATAATTTTATTGTACAAAAAGAAGCGGGTTTTGATACCAATATTGGAGACAGGGGAAGTAAATTAAGTGGTGGAGAGCGCCAACGTTTAACCATTGCACGTGCCGTACTAAAAAATCCGCCAATATTAATTTTAGACGAAGCAACATCTGCCTTAGATACCGAAAGCGAAAGATTAGTGCAAGATGCCATTAATAATATGATGCAAAACAGAACCTCCATTGTTATTGCACACAGACTATCTACCATTAGGCATGCAGATGAAATTATTGTATTGCAAAAAGGCGAAATTGCCGAAAGAGGCAGCCATGACGAACTATTACAACGCAATGGAATTTATCGCAAACTAATAGATATGCAAGAAGTAAAATAATTGAGGCATCTTGACTTTACTACTTAGGAATATTTGATTAAAAAATCATGCGCAAACATATCAACTATAAAATTCACGGAACAAACTGACTTTCTTATTGTTCCAACATAATGATTGTTTTTGTGTACCATTATTTCAATACGGGACATTTGCTCAAAAAAAGAGGCGCTATCAATTGAATGATGGCGCCTCTTTAGTATGTATAAGTTATTGTTTAATCGTGACCATTATGCTTTACCAAACCAAGCTTAGCTTCTAAACTTAGGGTTGCATGTGGTACAGCTCTTAAACGTGCTTTGTCAATTAACTTTCCAGTTACTCTACAAATGCCGTAAGTTTTATTTTCAATACGCATAATGGCTTTTTCGAGGTGGTCGATATATGTAATTTGACGGCTGGCCATTTGGCTCAACTGCTCTCTTTCCATACTCATACTTCCATCTTCCATGGTCATATAACGACTGTCGTCATTATCGCCACCCATTTCGTCTTTGCGCGTAATTAAACCTTGTAAATAAGCTAACTCTTTTTTAGCCGCTTCTAATTTCTTACCAATCAAATCTCTAAAATCAGTCAAATCTGCATCACTGTATTTTACAATGGTTTGATTTGAATGGGTTAAAGGTTCTGCTCTCTTTTCTAATGGTGTATAATGAGGCTTATAAGCAACACTGGTTTTTGCATTTAATTTAGGCAGTTTTACATCCTTTATTGGTTCAGGCTGTTTTTTAACAGGCTTTACCGGAGGAGCAGGTGGTGCTTTTACAGCAACAACAGGCTTTGCTTTTGGAGCAGGCGCTACTGGAGCAGGAACGGGTTTTGACACAGGAACAGGAACAGATTTAGCCACAGATTTTTCAGGGGTTTTGGATTTGACTGTTGCTACCGTTTTTTGTGGCACAGCTTTAACTGTAACGGGCGCAACTGATTTTGCAGCCGGTTTAGCTGCAACTACTTTCTTTGTTGGTTCAACCTTTTTTGAAGGTTCGGGTTTTTTAGATACAACTGGCTTAGCCGCGGGTTTAGCCACTGGCTTTGCTTTTGTAGCAATTACTTTTTTGGCAGGAACTGCTTTTGAAACAGGCGCTGCTTTTTTAGCTGGAGCCGCTTTTTTAGCAGGCGCTGCTTTTGAAACAGGTGCTGCTTTTTTAACAGGTACTACTTTTTTAACAGGTGCTGCTTTAGAAACAGTAGCCACTTTTTTAGCAGGTGCTGCTTTTTTAGCAGGAACTACTTTTTTAGCGGGTGCTGCTTTTGCTGCAGGAGCCGTTTTCTTAACAGGTGACGACTTCTTAACCACTGGTTTTGAAGCAGCTGCAACAGGTTTTCCTGTTTTTTTGGGAGCAGTTTTTTTAGAAGGCATAAATTTTTATCCTTTTTTAGTGACTACCACTTTCAACAAAAAGTCATTTACATCAATTGCAATACCATCCTGCAT
>Ga0194060_10002512_pt1 | contig 13051 bp, 10 predicted proteins | sample SepL225m_MetaG_FD_163427 | JGI IMG/M metagenome (GOLD analysis project Ga0194060, IMG submission 163427) | Anoxic zone freshwater microbial communities from boreal shield lake in IISD Experimental Lakes Area, Ontario, Canada - Sep2016-L222-5m | ecosystem: Environmental > Aquatic > Freshwater >... | reverse complement strand
GAGATCGAACGCGTGCTCGGTGGTGCGGCCGCCGCGACGGCTGAGATAGCGCTGCTCGAACGTCGTGAGCCGTTTCGCGCGGTCCTGCGTGACCGATTCGACCAGCGTGATGTCGGCGCCACGCGCGCGACCGCGCATCTGCACGCGGTTGCGGTACTCGCGCCACTTCGGCACGTCTGGCACGAGGTCGATGCCGAAGGTGCCGCCGGGCGCCAGGACCCGCGCCACCGACGCGAGCGTTGACGTGAGATCGCGCGGGCGAATCAGCGACTGGAGAATGCCGTAGGGCGCCAGCACCATCGAAAACGCGCCGGCCTCGAACGGCAGGGCTCGGATGTCTCCCCTCACGAACGACAGCGGGAGTCGCGACATACCGGGCGGAATCCGCCGACGACGCAGGGCCTTGGTCGCCCGTTCGAGCATCGGCGCCGATCGATCGATCCCGACGAGATCGACGCCCGCGCGCGCCAGCGGCAGCGAGACGCGGCCCGTCCCGCATCCGAGCTCGAGCACGGGACCTCCGGCCGTCGACGCGACGCGGCGCCAGAAGGGCACGTCGCGCCTGCCCAGCGTCTGGGCGTTCTCCCAGTCGTAGAACGGCGCGTACGTGTCCCACCCCTGCCAGCCTTCGCGAGCCGACGCCTTCGCGGCGGGCTTCGATGGTCGGGATGTTGGCGCAGGAGGCGCTGGGCGTCGCTTCATGGGACGTGCACGTCGCCGGACGAATGGGCAGCCGTCGTCACCTGTCTGGGCTGATTGAGCACGGCCGGCGGCTGGACATTGTTCAACGGAGGCACTCCACTAATCGGACACGGCCAGTTCGCCCGGCACAATCGGGCGCGTGCGCGGGAGCCGGCCCAGCCGCGCCAGGCGGCCGACGAACGCGAGAATGCCGACAAAGACCGCGAGCTTGATCGAATCGCCGATGGGCGTGCGCGGCACGACCTTCCACATCAGCCACAACGCGGGTTGCGCCCAGCACACGGCCCACACCGTGCCGTAGAAATACCGGCGCTCGTGCCCCTCGCCCTTCGTCGAGGCCTTCACGCGCGGAAGCCGCCCGAGAGCCCCGAGAATCCAGATGGATCCCGCGATGGGAAAATACGCGTACTGGTAGATCTGTTTGAGATACCAGTGTTCGGTCGCGATGGCGACCACCAACCCCGCAATGTTGAGCACGGCGAACGTGATCGCCTCGCTCCACGCGAAGGTGTAGCAGACGCGGCGGTAGAGCGGATTCGGCCGATCTTCGGTGAAGCGGATGATGTAGGGCCTGGGCTCCACGCCAGGCAGTGCCCCGCGCAGGCCGGCGACGCCGGTCCCCACGAGCACCGCCCCGAGCCAGAGCGCCATGCGGACGTCGAAGCCTCGCTCGAACAGATCGAAGGTGAGCGGACCAGGCGCGATGAAGAAGACGAAGATCCAGATCGGCCAGTGGTTGAAGCGGTAATAGAGCTTGTTGCGCTCGCGGATCTTCCGTTGGTGCGCGTACTCGACTGGGATGCTCACGTCTGCGTCTTCTTCGTCGTCTGTCTCTTCTTCGTGCCGGGCGCGCGCCGTACCGCCGCAGGCGACTCTTCCGGGGCGCCGGAGAACGAGTGACTCCCGAACGGCGAGTATACCCCGGCGATCGCGTCTCAGCCCTTGCCTGCCGACGGCCTCTCGCGGTCGCGCAGCGCGAAGAGCGCGATGCCGACAGCCACGGCCAGGTTCAGCGAATCGACTTCGGCCTGCATCGGAATCGATACGCGCACGTCGGCGGCAGCCTCCACCGCGGGCGTCACCCCTCCGCCCTCGGTGCCGACGATGAGGGCCAGGCGCGCGGGCCGCGGACCGGCGGCGTAGCCTTCGAGCGTCACCGACGGCCGGCGCGGTGTGAGCGCGACCAGCGTGAAGCCGGCCGCGCGCACGTCCGCCAGCGCCGTGGGCCACTCCGCCGCGCGCGCGAACGGCACGCGCAGCACGGTCCCCATCGACGTGCGAATCGCCTTTCGATAGAACGGGTCGCAGCAGGTCGGGCTCAGCAGGACGCCGCCGGCGCCCAGCGCCGCCGCGTTCCGGAACGCCCCGCCCACGTTGTCCGGATCGGTCACGCCCTCGAGAACGACGATCGTCGTCGCCGACGCGAGCACGGCGGCAAGGGTGGTCGCCGGAGGGCGATCGACGAGCGCCAGGCAGCCGCGGTGAAAGTCGTGGCCGGTGATGCCGCGAAAGTCGGCGGCCCGGCAGAGAAGGATCGGCGTCTCCGGCGGAAGCCTGCCGAAGACCGGCGCCAGGTCCCGCTCAGCCGCCTCGTTCACCAGCAACGAGTGCACGCGGAAGCGGCCGTCTTCGATGACGCGCCGCACGACGAGGCGGCCCTCGGCGACAAACAGGCCGCGAGCCCGCACCAGTTCCGGCTCGGGCACATCGCGATACGGCGCAAGCCGCGGGTCGTCGACGCCGTTCACGCGTGCCACCGGCATCAGCGTGCTGGACTCGCCAGGTCGGCGATCACTACGGTGCCGGCTGCCACAGGCCCATCAACTGCAGCACGCCGTCCATTCTGGAGGCCGCCACTATGGCGGCGACCGCTCGCTCGTCCACGTGCGGAGCCAGCGGCATCGGCGCATCCGCGATCGCAAAGGCCGTCACCGCCACGGTTGCCGCGCCCACCGCCAGGTTTCGCGCGTTGACGCGTTCGAGGCTGTCGGTCGCCTTGTGATGGATCTGCTCGTACTCGGCATCGTCTGGATTCAGGTCGAGGGAAGGAACGCCGGCCAGAATGAACGGGCCCGCGTCCGACTGAAAGGCGTAGCGAAGCGACTGGTCGAGCGCTGCGGAACCAAGGTCGGTGAGCAGTGCCGAGGCCAGCGGACGCATGGCGCTGGCGACATCGGCGCGGCCGGGCGCCGTCCACCCGAGGACCCGGCCCGTTCCGCCGTCGGTGTTCAGGCTCGCGGTGCACCGTGCCATCTCGGCCGCGTGCGCGCGCACGTAGGCCGCCGACCCGACGAGGCCCAACTCCTCGGCACCCCACAGGGCGAACCGGATGGACCGGCGAGGCGAACGCCCGAGCGCCATGATGGCCCGCGCCGACGCGAGCACCTGCGCGACACCGGTGCCATTGTCCTGGGCGCCGGTCGCGAAGTCCCACGAGTCGAGATGCGCCCCGACAATCACCCATTCGTCAGGACGATCGCGTCCGCGAATCTCGGCGACCACGTTGTGCACCGTCACCGGCCCGGGCGTGATGCGATTGCGGATGTCGATCGCCACCCGCACGGGACCGCGATCGAGCAGCCGTCGAATCGCCTGGGCCTCGTCGCGGGACACCTGCGCCGCGGGCAGGGCGCCCACGTCCGCGCGATCATCGAGCGACCGCGCGCTCAACGCGCTCCCCGGCTCCTCCTCGACCGACAGCATCGCGATGGCGCCGGCCGCGCGCAGCCGTTCATCGAGGCGATGCTGACGCGTCGCGCGCTCGAACGCGTCGCCGGCCCCCAGGCTGCCGACCAGGGCGATGCGGCCCTTGAGCGACGCCTGCGAAGCAATCCTCTCGGGCGCGAGGTCGGCGACGGTCGCGACCTCCGCTTCCATGCCGCCTTCAGGCGTGGACGGCATCCAGCCCAGCGACTGGATGTGCAACGGCAGCGCCTCTGGGGACACCAGCCGCCCGCTGGCCGACACGCGCTGCCAGCCTCGCTGAATGACGAACGGCTCGAGCGCCACGTTCTCCAGGCCTGCGGCCCGGAACTGACGGGCGGCCCACTGCGCGGCGCCTTCGTAGGCGGGAGACCCGGCGAGACGAGGGCCGAACGTGCTCGTCAGTTCCCGAAGCACTTGAAAGGTGCGGTCGCCCTCGAGAATGGAGCGGGACAGCGCCTCGCCGTCGCGGCGATCGAACGGGCTCTGGCCGGCGAGCGCCACGGTCAGCGCCACGACCGCGCAGAGCGTCAGATGGCGGGCTCGGATCATGAAGGTCCACCATGTCGCAGCATTCAGCGGCATGTCAACCTCGTGCCCGCCAAGGTGTCAGGGCTGCCAGGTACGGTACGATGGCCCTCGATGAAACGGGCCCTGTGCACGTGGGTCGTTGCTGCGGCCACGACGGCTGCGCCCGCGTTCGCGCATCCGGTGCCGTTCAGCTACCTCGATCTGCGAGTGCAGGCGACGACCATCGAGGGCACGCTCACCGCCCACATCTTCGATATCGGGCACGATCTGGGGATCGACCCTGCGGAGCGCCTGCTGGATCCGGTCGTCGCGTCACAGCAGGCGACGGCCCTCAGCGGTCTGCTGCTGCCGCGTCTTGTCGTGTCAGCGGACGGCCTCCCACTCGCCCCGCTGGCCTCACGCCGGGTGGACGTCGTACGGGACGGCCAGTCACTTCGCCTGCATTTCAGCTACCGGCTCGCCACCGCGCCTGGCACCATCGGCGTCACCGGGGCGCTCTTTCCGTACGATCCGTCTCACCGGACGTTCCTGAACCTGTACGAGAACGAGGCGGGCCAGGACGTCTTGACGCAGGCGATTCTCGACCGCGGCCGCGACCGCGTCGACTACTTTCCCGCCACGCGCCAGGGCACGCTGTCGGTGGCGGAACGGTTCGTCCCCGCCGGCATCGGGCACATCCTCGCGGGACCCGATAACCTGGTTTTTCTCCTCGGCCTCCTGCTGCTCGGGGGCACGCTGTGGCAATTCGCGGCGATCGTCACCACCTTTACGCTGGCCCACGGCGTGACGCTCTCGCTCGCGGCGTTCAACCTGGTCAGCCCGCCCACTCGCATCATCGAACCGGCCATCGCGCTGGGCATCGTGTATCTGGGCGCGGACAACCTGCTGATTCGCGGGGGACGGGACGTCCGCATCTGGATCGCGGCCGGCTTCGGCCTCATGCACGGCTTCGGCTACGCGAGCGTGGTGCGCGACCTGAGCCTGCCGACGCGCACGCTCGCGTGGGCGCTGGTCTCGGTCAACGTGGGCGTGGAACTCGGCCAGTTGCTCGTCGTGACGGTGGCGGCAGCGGCCCTGGCCAGGCTGCGGTCGCACAGCGACGTGCTTGGGCGGCAGTTGGCATTCGCGGGGTCGGTCGTCGTGATGGCGGCCGGCGCATTCTGGTTCATTCAACGCGTGTTCTTTCCCGGAGGCCTTTCACAAGGCTGAAGACGACGGAGGATCTGATGAGACGAATGGTTCTGTTGGGCACGCTACTGGTCGTCGGCGGATTGTCGCTCGCCGCTGCGCGGCAGGCGGACGCACCGAAAGTCATCGAGGTCGACAAGATCAAGGACAACCTCTTCGTGCTCAAGGGCGGCGGCGGCAACACCTCCGTCTTCGTCACCGCGACCGGCGTCGTCGTCGTGGACGCGAAGAACCCCGGCTGGGGCCAGCCGATCCTCGACAAGATCAAGACCCTCACGAACAAGCCGGTGACGATGCTCATCAACACCCATACGCATGGGGATCATGTCAGCGGCAACGTGGAGTTTCCGGCGACGGTCGACGTCATCGCGCAGGAAAACACGAAGGCCAACATGGAGAAGATGGACATCTTCAAGGAGAACAGCAACCGCGGGATGGCCAAACGGACGTTCAAGGACAAGCTCACGCTGGGCAGCGGTGCGGACGAGATCGATCTGGTCTACTTCGGCCCGGGCCACACCAACGGCGACGCGTGGGTGATATTTCCGGCGCTTCGCGTCGCTCACGCGGCCGACATGTTCTGGCAGCGCGCGCTCCCGCTCGTCGACGCGCCCAACGGCGGCAGCGTGCTCCATTTCGCGGAGACCCTGCAGAAGGCACACGACGGGATGAAGAACGTCGACACCATCATCAACGGGCACAATCCGACGACGACGACGCCGGCCGATCTGCAGACGTTCGTGGACTTCAACAAGGATTTCCTGGCGTGGGCGCAGGGCGCGCTCAAGGCCGGCAAGACCCCGAAGCAGGCGGCGCCGGAGTGGAAGATCCCTGCGAAGTATCAGGGGTACTCGCCCGCCACCAACCCGCTGTTTGGCGGCGTCGAGGGTATGCTCGTGCGGCTGCAGGAGGAGATGAAGTAGGACGGTCTTCCCGGACTTGACGCTCGGCTGGTGTTGCCTGCCCCTGTCACGGTCGCGGGGGCAGGCAGCCGGCGGCGGCCCTTGCCGCCGGCCAGCCTGGTGCGGGCGTCAGCGCCGTTTCGTTCGCGCGGTCGGGGGCGCGGTCCACGGATCCTCGGGCCACGGGTGCTTCGGGTAGCGTCCGCGCAGCTCCTTTCTCACCTCCGGGTACGTCCGATCCCAGAAGCTACGGAGATCGCGGGTGACCTGCACGGGCCTGCCGTTGGGCGCCAGCAGTGAGAACACCACGGGTTCGCGCCGCGGGCCCACCCGCGGCGTTTCAGCCAGGCCGAAGAGCTCCTGCAGCTGGACCGACGCCGACACCGTGCCATCGTCGTTGTAGGCGAGCGCGATCGCCCGGCCGCTCGGCACCACGAGCGTTTCCGGCGCCTGGCGGTCGAGATCCCGCAGAACGTCGGAGGGCAGAGCCCCGGCAATTCGCAGGTCTCCGAGCGACCGCGCGCCGTACGCGGCGGTGCGCACCAGTTGGTCCACGTCAATCTCGCGGGCGGCGAAGCGCAGCCTTCCGATCAGCCGGGCGTCGTCCTCGGATGGACCGCGCGCGTGCCAGGCCTCCGCAAGCAGGCGTGCCGCGACCTCGGCATCCACCGCCACCGGCCGCTCGGACAGGACGAGCGCGTCGTACCGCTCGACAGCCACCGCCCTCACCTTCCCGCTCTCCGCGTCGAATCGATGCGCGACATCCGACGCCGTCGCGTGCAGCCACTCGCGCTCGACGCGGCTCGCCATGCGAATGCGGGGGGTGGTCTGGGGGCTGAGGGCGAAGGGCTGAGGGCTGCGGCCCCGAGGCTGGTGGCGTGGGGCTGGTGCCTGGTCCTTCGTGGCGAGCGTCTGCTCACTGACATCGAGCGCGACGAGGAACTCGCCGTCGCGCACGCCGCTCTCCGGCGCGAGCGTCGCGCCGGTGCCGGAGCCTAGCCGCACGTTCGGCGATCCCGGCTCCCGGCGCTGGGCGACGCGGTCCGGGTAGCCCGCGAGCAGCGCGAGGCGGAACGCCGACTCGTCAGGGATCTTCTTCACGTCGGGGTACGTTGTTGCGTCTGAAGTTCTTCCGATGTCTGAACCCTGAAGCCTGAAACCCGAAATCCGATCTGCGACACGCTTCACCTGAACAGGCATCTCCTGCCAGTGGTCAAGCGCGGACAGCAGGTCAGACGCCGTGGTCGCCGCATGCGGCGGGAGCATGTGCCGTTCGGAGAGCACGGCGCACGCCTGCGCCGCCTGCCTCGAACCGGACGCCGCCACGAAGATGCGGGCGAGGCGAGGGTGCAGCGGCAGGTGCCGGACCTGCTCACCGATCGCGGTCAGCCGGCCGGCGGCGACAAGGTCCAGGCGCTCGAGCAGCATCATCGCCGCCGCCAGCGCCTCTGGGCGCGGTCGTTCGAACCACTCGAGCGCGCGGGGATCGCCGCCCCACGCGATCACGTCGAGCGCGGTGGCGGACAGATCGACCCGGTGGATCTCCGGCTCGCCGTGGGGCCGCAGCCGGTCGCGCGCGTCCCACAGGCGCCGCACCACACCCGGCGCCACGCGACCGGCGCGTCCGGCCCGCTGGTCCGCCGCGTCCTGGGTGATGCGCTCGATCTCCAGGCTGTCAATGCCGCGGTCGGCATCGTAACGGGCAACCTTGTGGAGCCCGCCGTCGACGACGGCGGTCACGCCGGGTACCGTGATCGATGTTTCGGCGATGTTGGTGGCGACGACGATGCGGCGACGGGAGGATGAGCGGACCGCACGATCCTGTTCGTCGGCGTCGAGCGAGCCGTGGAGCGGGACGATCTCGGTCGGATGCGCGCCGCCACCGATCCTCTGCTGGAGGTCGTTGATGGTCCGGCGAATCTCCGGCGCGCCAGGCAGGAAGCAGAGCACGTCGCCCTCCGTGGCGCCGAGCAGATCGACGGCGGCCTCAGCCACCGATTGGCCGGGCGCGTACCCCACGTCCACCGGATGCACGCGGCCCGGCACGTCGATGACCGGGCACGCGTCAAGGAACGCGGACACCGCGCCCGAGTCGATCGTGGCAGACATGACGACAATCCGCAGATCGCCGCGGGCGCGCCAGGCCTGCCGCGCCAGCGCAAGGGCGAGGTCAGCGTGGACGCTGCGCTCGTGGAACTCGTCCAGGATGATCGTGCGGAAGTCCGAGAGGAGCGGGTCGGATTGCAGGCGCGCGGTCAGGATGCCCTCGGTGACGACCAGGAGGCGCGTGTCCGCGTTGAACCTCCTGTCGAAACGGACCTGCCAGCCGACTTCGCAGCCGAGCGTCCATCCGCGCTCGTCGGCGATGCGGGCGGCGATCGCCCTGGCGGCCACGCGCCGCGGCTGAAGGAGAATGACCGCGCCGTCGCTCACCAGGGCCGGCGGCACCCTGGTCGTCTTGCCGGCGCCTGGCGCGGCGGTGACGATGGCCGCGCGCGCGCGCCGGACGCCGCTGACGATGCGATCGAGAAACGGATCGATGGGAAGGGGGATCATGGGGCCAGGCAGCGCTCGCTCGCCCCACCGGGCAGATTCACCCGCTCGAATGGAGGCCGGCGGGACAACTCACACCCGTGCCCCCGAGGCCACAGTAGCCGCCGGGGTTCTTGGCCAGGTACTGCTGGTGGTAGTCCTCTGCGTAAAAGAACTCGCGCGCCGGCGGGATTTCTGTCGTGATGGGCCCGAAGCCGGCCGCCGTCAGCACTGCCTGATAGGCCGCTTTCGACCGCGAGGCCGCCTGCTGCTGCTCGTCGCCGAACGTGTAGATGCCCGACCGGTATTGCGTGCCGACGTCGTTGCCTTGCCGCATGCCTTGCGTCGGGTTGTGGTGCTCCCAGAAGACCTTCAGCAAGTCGGCGTAGCTCACGGCTTTCGAATCGAACATGACGAGCACCACTTCGTTGTGGCCTGTCATGCCGGTGCAGACTTCCTCGTAGGTCGGGTTCGGCGAGTGGCCGCCCGCGTATCCGACCGCGGTGCTGTAGACGCCCGGGATCGACCAGAAGGCCCGTTCCGCGCCCCAGAAGCAGCCCATGCCGAACATGGCGCGCGACAGGCCGTCGGGAAACGGCGGTGCGACGCGACGACCGTTCACGAAGTGCGCCTCGGGCCTCGGCATCCGTTCGGAGCGTCCCGGCAGGGCGTCGGCGACAGACGGAATCGACAGCGGTTTCTTCGAGGACATCATGCGCGTTCGTGATGATGCGCGTCAGTCAGTATAGCGCCAGCCTGGCGGGCGGAAATACCCCGCGACGTGTGGTTCGCAGGACGCAGCAGTGAACAGACGCGAGGCAGCGAGTTGGTGGTGACCACCCGTTCCCGCGAGGCGTCGCGCTATGCGAGCGACAGACACTGGCGAGGACGGCGTGGACAAACGCCACTGACGGCCGCGCACTCAAGCCGGCGTTCAGCCGCCGGCATGGGCAGCCGTGAACGAGGGCCATCCCGAAGGACGCCCCGGGGGGCCGCGCGGACGGCCGTCACCCTAAGACAGAGATGTCAGTGCTTCCAGGGCCAGTGCCCTTCGATTTCCACGATGAGCGACCAGCTCAGGAACGTCCGGACGAGCACGATCACCGCGAGGGTCGTGACGTTGCCGAGCGTGGGTTCGAGTGCAACCGTCCTGATGATGTCCGCCGCGATCAGCAGTTCCAGCCCCAGCAACAGGCCCTTGCCCAGCCGTTGTTTGTATTGCTGGTAGGCATCGTCGACCAGTGGGTGCAGGGCGTAGATGATGGTGCCGTTCGCCATGGCGATCAAAATGATCACCACCGCTAGGCTTTCGATGCCGACCGTCGCCCGCTCAATTAACCAAGCAATAAATTCCATAGCGTTTCCGATTCTAGCGACCGTCGCGACAGCGGACTATGCAGTTTCGGCAACGGAAAACCCGGATCACTGGAGGCCCTGGCCGGTCGTCAGTCGTTGATTCTTCCGCACTCCCGTCGCCACCGTCAAGCGGGAACTCGCGTTATCGCTGCCGGTTCTACGCGCCATCAACCTCCCGGTCGGCGGTATCTGGACGGTCCAGGACGCGCGGCACAGACAGGCCGGATGCACAGCGGCCAACTATCCAGACGTTCACTCCCTAGATTCACCACGTCCTCCTATTGACAGCGTGGCGCAGATGCACATAATTGTTGCTACATTTATCCTCTGAGGTTTCCTGGGCGCTGCGTTCTGCATCGTCTCGGCTGGCAGCGTCGTGCTGGAGGTTACGTCTTCATGATTATCATCGTTGCAGCGTTTGGGTTCTTCGTGCTGCTCCTGCTGGAGCGGTCGATTCAGATCGTTCCCCAGAAGCGGGTGAAGATCATCGAGCGGCTAGGCAGGTACCATCGCACGGCCGAAGCCGGGTTCAACACCATCATCCCGTTCATTGATTCGGTCCGGGCGACGGTTGACCTGCGCGAGCAGATCACCAAGATCGAGCCGCAGCCGGTCATCACCAAGGACAACGTCGGCATCGAAGTGGACGCGGTCATCTACTCGCTCATTACCGACCCGGTGCGTGCGACGTACGAAGTGCAGAATCTCTCCTGGGGTCTCGAGGCGCTCACCCTGTCGGCCCTGCGAAACGTGATCGGCCAGCTCGATCTCGATCACACCCTCTCGTCGCGCGACACGACGAATTCCCAGCTCCGCGCCGCACTCGACACGGCCACGCAGCAGTGGGGCGTGAAGGTGATGCGCATCGAGCTGAAGAACATCACGCCGCCCGAGGAAATCCGCCTGACGATGGAAAAGCAGATGACGGCGGAACGGACCCGTCGTGCCGTCGTCACGACGGCGGAAGGCGACAAGTCGTCGGCGATTCTGCGCGCGGAAGGCCAGAAGCAGTCGCAGATCGTGAATGCGGAAGGCGTGAGAGAGTCGGCGATTCTCGCGGCCGAAGGTCACGCGCAGGCGCGCCTGCGCCTGGCACAGGCCGAAGCGCAGGCCATTCAGGTCGTCACGCAGGCGCTCGGCGCGGCCGACAGCCCGGCGCAGTACCTGATTGCGCAGAAGTACCTCGAGGCGCTCGGGCAGATTTCCGACAACGCGAACAAACTCGTGTTCCTGCCGTACGAAGCGAGCGGCATCATGGCGTCGCTCGGCGGGATCAAGGAACTGCTGCAGCCCGGAAAGTAGGCGGCTGGTTTTGGGCGCCGGGCTGCCGCGCAACGCGTCGGCCTGGTGCGTCGGGCTCTGAAGCCTCCACGTTGCGGCGCACGACCGCAGTCGGCCGCTGCCCACATCAGCGACGGCGCGTCATGGCCGGATTCTCCGCCGCAACCCCTGCTGCGATAGCCACGGTGCCCGCGTCCACGGTCTTCCGATCCGGGCGGTCATGCCGCCGGCCAGCCGACGCGCCGTGCTATGATCGCGTGCTCGGCTTCGCTACCGGTCCCCATCGTCCAGAGGCCTAGGACGTGGCCCTTTCAAGGCCAAAACCCGGGTTCGAATCCCGGTGGGGACGCCACCTTCTGAAACGCTCACACCTTCAGCAAAACAGGCCGGTTCTGCCTCAAGATGCCCGATTGTGGCTGATTGGTGGCGCCGGTGATTCCGCGCCATTTTGCGCCGGGAGAGGGGCCAAAAGTTAACCGCACAGTTAGCTGACCCGCTTGCCAGACGAAATGCCCGCACAACAGGCCCATGCGAAGGGCACCTACCGGCTATCAACTCGCGAACAGAGTAAACTCCCACCGTGAAGAAGTGTCCGTTCTGCGCCGAGGAGATCCAGGACGCGGCGGTTGTCTGCAAGCACTGCGGGCGCGATGTAGCAGCGTCTCCTCCTACGCCTACGATGAGGCCGCCAACGGCACGAGCAAAAGGGACAGGCCGCGGTTGGACTTGGCCAGTCGTCATCATTATGGGCCTGCTCGGTTTTGTGTGGCTGGTCAACCAATCCTCACAGACTCCGGGCGCGCGCACGGCGCCGACTCGCGAGCGCCTCTTGAATATCACGGCTGCCAAGGGGCTCCTGTCGTGTTCGATCACGAACCGTGAGGCGAGCGCCATACGTGGGTGAACAAGGTGAACCATCGCCGCGAGTTTTTCCGCACAGACTTGAAGCACATCCGCGAGGAAATCGAGGCGCTCAATATGTCGCCGGCGTGGACAATGACCGCGGAGGCACGAGAGTACCGAGAGACGCTCGCGATTGAGAAAGCGATTGAGAACGATCCTGCGGCACGAGAGGCGTGGCGGAGTCGTGAACTGAAGCTCGAGCTTGCAACCAGTCGGGAACTAGAACCAGAAACCGCTGAAGTCTGAGCATTGTCGCATTCGTGCTGCGGGCGCAGGCTGTGCAGTGGGCGGAGGAGGAGCGGGCGGCGATGGAGACACGCGCGTGAGAGCGCTAACTGTTCTCCTGCTGTCCGTATGGGAGGGGAAGCTGCAGCGATTGTTCGCGTTTTTTCTCGCGTTCCTTCGTTTGAGCCATTCGCCCATAGACGAACACGCCAGCCAGGCCGCCGATCGCGACCACGATCGCGGCGAGTCCCTGAACGTCTTTCCCCACTGCAATCAGACCAACGCCGCTGAGGATCGTGACGAGTCCGAGTGTGAACCCGAACACCTGTCCGAGGCGTTCGGACTTATGACTCGCCTGAATGTGCGTTGTTTCCAGCTGGTGACGATGCGCCGCTTGGCGTTCGGCCATGGCGACAATTCGTTCTGCGCAGTCCGGAAACGCCTCGTTGTACTTGGCCAACATCGCTGGCGGAGGAATCGGGCCAGTGAAGGTGACGGATTGCGAGGAGACGGTCGCAACCGACTGAGGCTGGGGATGAGCCGAGATCTGTTGCGGTGGCGTAAAGACCTTACGTGGGGTCTTGTTTCTTCGCCCCATCAGACTCAGCCTGGCCAATCACAGCGGCCATGGCGTCTCCGAGCTCGCGGCCAACCGCCTGCCAGTCAGAGGACATGGCTCGCCAGTCCGCGATGGCACCGTTCGGGCTGTCGTTGTACTCGTCGAACTG
>Ga0194060_10002511_pt1 | contig 13053 bp, 11 predicted proteins | sample SepL225m_MetaG_FD_163427 | JGI IMG/M metagenome (GOLD analysis project Ga0194060, IMG submission 163427) | Anoxic zone freshwater microbial communities from boreal shield lake in IISD Experimental Lakes Area, Ontario, Canada - Sep2016-L222-5m | ecosystem: Environmental > Aquatic > Freshwater >... | reverse complement strand
TCATAACTGTTGGTGCCCGTGATCTTCCAGTCGTAGCCCATGACCGGCCCGGACTCCATGAGATCGAGCGCCTTGCCCTGCGGCACGCCCTCTGCAACATCTACCATGACCACATCTGCAAGCCGCGACTCGGCGATGCGCTGAACCAGCGTCGCCCCTACATTACCAGCACCCACTACCGTTACTTTCTTTCGCATACCAATACCTCCATCGTGAATTCAAGTCCTCAGAACATAACACCAAATACAAAAGGCGTCTCTCGCAAAGGTGCAAAGGGAACCATGAGTCAATTTATTTTTTGGGTTTAAAACCAAAAACAAGCCGTGTTTTACGATTTTCTTGGCGGCCTTTGCGCCTTTGCGAGAAATAGGCTTTAGTTTTACAGCTTCGTTATCTTCACTTTATTAATCTTCCTGCCCTCAAGTTCGAGAACCTCAAGCTTGAGGTTCTTGTACTTGAGCTGTTCGCCCACCTTTGGCATCCTTCCGAAAAGCCCGAACACCAATCCGCCAAGCGTGTTGAAATCCTGGGAATGGAGCGCTGTGCCGAGCATCTCGTTCACCTCGTCGAGCGCGGACTGGCCGGACACGACAAAATTCTTTTCATCAACGATCTCGACTTCTTTCTCCCCTGTTTCAAGCTCATCGTGAATGCTGCCCACGATCTCTTCGATCAGGTCCTCAAGCGTCACAAGGCCGGCGGTGCCGCCGTACTCATCGATCACAATGGCAAGCTGGAAGCGCTCCCGCTGCATCTCGGACAAAAGTTCGCTTACCCGTTTATTCTCCGGGATAAAGTACGCGGGCCTGATGAAGTTATGGATGCTTTCTTCGCGCTTCACCTCGCCGGCAGCCATGGCAACAAGGATGTCCTTGATATACAGGATGCCGACCACCGTGTCGATCGTGTCCTCGGTCACCGGATAACGCGAATAACCGAATTCCGCCACGTGGTCAAATACTTCTTCGAGGGTCGCCTGTTCGGAAACGCTCACGATCTCGGTGCGCGGACGCATGGCCTCCGAAGCAAGTGTATCGCCGAATTCGAACACCTTGTGGAGGAGTTCCTTCTCCTCTTCATTCAACGACCCGCCCTTTTCGCCGAGATTGATCAGGTCCTTGATGTCCTCTTCCGTGACCACGGCGGTGCTTGAAAGCCCCTGTGGCCCCGGGCCGGCAACAGCATCAGCGACCGCGGCGACGATACGCGCAACAGGAGAGAGCAGCGTCACGACGGCACCCAGGGGAGCGGCAACAGCGAGGGCAAGACGGTCGGGGTCCCGCGCAGCCAGCCCCTTTGGCGCCAGCTTGGCAAAAAGCACGACAACAATGCTCATGAGCACAGCGGTAAGGGCTACTGCCAGTGAGGCATTCTGAAACACGCTGATGGCTAAGGTTGCGCAAAGCACTGTTGCCAAGATGATGAAAAAGTTCTCTGCCAATAGCAGTGTTGCATGAAGACGGTCCCGCTGCGCCACCAGGTCCAGGGCCGCGGCAGCCCTGCTGTTTCCGGCTTCGGCAAGTTCGCGCAGATGCGCTTTATTAGAAAAAACGATCGCCGTCTCCGATGCCGCGAAAAACGCGGCAAACAGAATGCTCAACACCGCAAATAACAGGTGCAGGACGTTTGTCGATATGAAGGCAATAAAATATTCCATGGTAATTTCAGTATCCCGTGGCCAGGGTTCAGGTGTCAGGAAGGCAAAATCCAGCCGTATCTGGCTACTGGCCCCTGTACCCTTGCCCCTGTCGTTTACATCTTCTCCCCCGTCACCCTGATCACTTCGTCAAACGTGGTCTCACCCTGCAGCATTTTCCTGACCGCAGCCTCGCGCAAGACCACCATGCCTTCGGCTATGGCGGCTTTGGTGATAAACTCGGCATCGGCTTTGTCGCGTATCGCCGCCCTGATCCTGTCGTTCACTTCCATGACCTCGAAGATGCCGGTCCGTCCCATGTAGCCGGTCCCCCGGCAATGCACGCAGCCCTCACCGGACTTGACCGTGATCTTTTTGTGCTGGTCCCACGCAAGCCCCACCGCCTGCACCTCTTCCGGCAGCAGGTCGTGGGCAACTTCGCAGTGTTTGCATATCTTGCGAACAAGCCGCTGCGCCATCACGCCGATAACGGTAGAGGAAATAAGGTAAGAAGGAATGCCGAGTTCCATAAGGCGCGTGATGGAACTGCCTGCATCATTCGTGTGCAGGGTCGTGAAAACAAGATGGCCGGTAAGCGCGGCCTGAACCGCGTTCTCAGCCGTCTCAAGGTCGCGGACCTCGCCGACCATGATGATGTCGGGGTCCTGGCGCAAAATGGTCCTGAGCGTACTCGCAAAAGTGACGCCGATCTGCGGCTGGACCGCCACCTGGTTGAAACGGTCGTGGACCATTTCGATCGGGTCCTCAATGGTCACGATGTTCACTTCGGGCGTGGCCACGGCCTTGAGAGCCGAATAGAGCGTCGTGGTCTTGCCGCTGCCTGTGGGCCCGGTCACCAGAATGATGCCATGGGGACGCGTGATAAATGAGCGAAACAGCTCGTACTCCCGGGGCTCAAAACCGATCTCTTCAAGGTCCTGCAGCAAAATATCCGGGTCGAAGATTCTTATCACGATCTTTTCGCCGAACGCCGTCGGCAGGGTCGAAACGCGCAGTTCTACTTCGCGCGATTTATACTCGGTCTTGATCCTGCCGTCCTGGGGCCGGCGTTTTTCCGCAATGTCCATGCGGGACAGCATCTTGACGCGCGACACAAAGGCCGGGTGCACCGCCTTCGGAATTTTGTGGATCGTATGGAGCATCCCGTCGATCCGGAGCCGCACCTCGCTCGCCTCGCGTTTGGGCTCTATATGGATGTCGCTGGCCCGCTGATCAAAAGCATAGCGGAAGAGGAACTCAACCGCGTTCACCACATGCTTGTCCGTGGCCTCGATCTCGGATACGGACTTCATCTTGACAAACTGTTCGAGATTGCCGAGATCCACCTCTGAACCCATTTCCTTGGCTGCGGCGGACACCGAGGAACGAAAACCGTAGAATTCGGTGATGATCTTGAGAATGTCCGTCTTCGGCGAAATAACGCGCGCTATTTTGTAACCCATCCGCTCGATATTCTCGATCACTTCGAGATTGTACGGGTCCGCCATGGCAAGGGTCAGATTGTCGTCGATCCGTTCGATCGGGACCGAAACCATGCGCCGTGCAAATGCGCGGGAAAGGATCTGAGTGGTTACATCGGGATTAAGTTTCAGGGGATCGATCTTTTTGAAAGGCAGCCCAACAAAATTCGCCACCGCCTCGGTGATAATGTCCTCGGACAGCGTGCCGCCTGATGGGCCAGGCATGGTCAAGTTAAGCGAGGCGGCCACTTCTATGGCCGACACCTCTTCCTCAAGGTGCAGCCTGCCGCGTTGCAAAGTTTCGCCCCGGGCCTTGAAAATCTTCATGCGCTGCACATCCTGCTTCATCTTGATCTCACGCGCCTGCTCCGGCGTGAGCTTTCCCGATTGCATCAGGATATCGCTCAGATGGTCTGTCGTTAGCCTCGTCATAGTTTTGGCAACCATTGTATCACATACTGCCGGCAGGTTTGTACAAAACGGGCTAAAATTGCCACCTACCGCGCGGACTCCGTTGCGCACCGTCAAAAAAAGGCCCCCTCAAGGGGGGCCGTGCTCAAAAAAGAACGCAATGGAATACGCGTATTATTTCTTTGCGGGTTTTGCCGGCGCAGGAGCGGGCGCGGCTCAAAGGATTCGCGTTGCCACTGAACGAGTAACGGTGAGCTCTTTTACTTTCTGCCCGAGTTTCTCGTCCAAAATTTGCTGCTGCTCCTCATTGAGACGAAGCCTGAAAACTCTTAGTTTGTTCAACGTACGTTTTGTCAGATAGATCTCGCCCAGCTCAAAACCTATCTGTTTCTTGATCTCCGCAGTCTGTTGCGGTGTTAATGCGAGAATAACGGTATTTTCCATTCAATCCACCCTCCAGAGTGAGCAAATTATAGGCTTTTGCTTTTGCGAATTCAAGTTTATTTTGGCACTCGCCAACAGCGATTACCGGTACTCTCCGTGGAAATTCAGCTTTGAGCCGTTACTTTCGCATTCCGGATTCTCTTACCCCGCCATCAGCAGTTTTTTGGCTATCTTCTCGACTGCTTCTTCGATCTTTATCTTTTCGACATTTCCGGATTTTCGTTCCTTAAACTCTACGAGGCCTTCCTTCAGGTTCTTCTCGCCGATAATGATCCGAAAGGGAATGCCGATCAGATCCGCATCCTTGAACTTGATGCCCGCGCGCTCGTCACGATCGTCCATCAGCACTTCGAACCCCTTTTGCTCAAGTGCGGCGTACATCTCTTCGGCAAGGTCCATGGACTTTTCGTCCTTCACATTCACCGGCAGGACCATCACCAGGTAGGGTGCGATCGCGAGCGGCCAGATCATGCCGTTCTCGTCATTCCCCTGCTCAATGGCTGCCGCAGCGATGCGCGCCGGGCCGATGCCGTAGCTACCCATAACGATCGGTTTCTCCGTACCGTTCTCATCCAGATAGTTCGCCTTGAGCGGAGCCGAGTACCGCGTTCCGAGCTTGAAGATATTCCCGATCTCGATCACCCGCTCGATGCGGAGCGGCTTGCCGCAGGCTGCGCACGAATCTCCTGCCACGGCCGCATGAATATCAGCAAACTCCGCGTCACTGAAGTGTGCAGCAGCGGTTATGCCTTTTACATGAAAACCTTCTCTGTTCGCCCCTGCCGCGTACACGCCCAGCTTGAGCGAGGAATCGGCGATCTTCCTGATTTTGTGGCCCATGGGGCCGATGAATCCGGCAGGCACGTTGAGCGCGGCTTTTATTTCATCTTTTTGCGCGGCACGGTGAGTGCCGATGATCTTTGCCAGTTTCTTTTCATGCAGGGACTGGTCTCCGCGAACCAGCGCAAGCACCGGGCCGGAGTCGCTTATGACCAGGAGCGATTTCACCAGGAGTTCGGGAGTGGTCTTCAGGAACCGGGTCACTTCATCGATGGTCCGCCGCTCAGGCGTTGCCACCTCTTCGTATGCCCAGTCGGGGAATTTCGGGATCTTTGGCAAAGACTTCGCAAGCTCGACATTGGCAGCGTACCCGCAGCCATCGCACAGCGCAACCTCATCCTCACCGGCCGGTGAAGGCGCCATGAACTCATGAGCGCCCGTGCCGCCCATCATGCCCATGTCGCTCTGGACTACGTAGAACTTAAGCCCGCACCGGGAGTAGATCTTCCGGTACGCTTCCAGATGGATGTCATAGGACTTGTCCAACCCCGCCTCGTCGCGGTCAAAACTGTAGGAGTCCTTCATGATGAATTCCCTGGTGCGCAAGATGCCGCTCTTGGGCCGCGCCTCATCGCGCAGTTTTGTCTGGAGCTGATACCAGATCTGCGGTAGATCACGGTAGGACCGAAGGTCGTGCGCCGCGAGCCAGGTCATGACCTCCTCATGCGTCATGGCAAGGCACATGTCGCGGCCGCCGCGGTCCTTCAAACGGAACATCTCGTCGCCAATGGAATCCCAACGGCCTGTCTGCTGCCACACTTCCGCCGGGTGTAGCACCGGCATGGTCACTTCCTGTCCGCCGATGGCATTCATCTCCTCGCGCATGATCCTCGCGATCTTTTCCATAACACGCTGGCCCAGCGGGAGATAGATATACAACCCGGCCGCAAGCTGGCGCACAAATCCGGCGCGCACCATCAGCTTGTGCGAGATCGCCTCCGCCTCGGCGGGTGCTTCTTTTAAGGTGGGGATGAATAAACGGGAATAGCGCATGAAACCTCCGAACATGTAGTTTTATTTCTTGATAAATTGCCCGATAGAATTTGAAATCTCTCGAAAAACTGCCCCCCAGGAGGGCCTGCGGAATTCTTTTAAACCATCGGGATATGCTTGTGTTCCGGATACGTTGACAATCCTCTCACCTTGGGATCGAGAGCGTTGTCGTATCGAAAGATTAATTCACCCTTATTCGACAAGTAGTGATAGCCGTACTTGAGGATATTGGCGCTATCAGATCGCAGGACAAGGAATTCTTTGACATGCAGTTTTGAGCCGTCGATGAAATTGATGCTGCCTGTTATAATGAAAGCATCGGGCGGGCGCTCTTCGAATAAAATACTTTGGGATTCCACATGAGGATTCGCAGCAATGACATCAAGAATGCCATCAAGGTAGGCCTTTATCTGCATATTTCAAAAGATTCAAGTTCCTTAAGCTCGGTTTCAAACTGCATGAGCAGTTCGACTTCTCCTTCGAGTTCTATTAACTGCATGTCCTTTGACTCAACATGCTCAATCTCACCCCGCATAAGCTTTTCAACATCAACCGACAGCATCTTTGCAAGAGCATTCACCTTATCGCGCGCTGTTCTCAGGCTGTCAGCAACAATACGTTTTTCCCTGCCCAACGCATTTGTCAACAAGGAGAGGGCTGTTTCCGAAAAGTCACCTTTGATGGATATAGTCGACATCGCATTCTCCAAACCCAGCACTTGCACTCCAGTTAACATGCTTTATTGTCAATTTATCAGAGAACCCCAATGAGTGCAACCGAAAAGAGTAAAACTCGGCAGGAGATGGGACCTGAATGCTCGAATCGTCGCTTTAGTCTGGCTCCTGGCTCCCGCCTTCCGACTTCTGTTCCTTAACGATCTCTTCAACTTCCTTCACCAGCGCATCAGCAAGCTTTTCCTCGGGAAGTTTTTTCACGATCTCTCCATGCTTGAACAGCAAGCCTACTCCCTTACCGCCTGCGATGCCCACATCAGCTTCGCGCGCTTCTCCAGGCCCGTTCACCACGCAACCCATGACCGCGACCGTGATCGGCTCCTTGATATGCGCCAGCCGTTTTTCGACTTCCTCGGCAAGGCCGATGAGGTTGATCTCGGTCCTGCCGCAGGTCGGGCAGGAGATGATGTTCACCCCGCGCTGCCGGATTTTGAGGGATTTCAAAATCCCGAAAGCAACGCGCACTTCCTCCACCGGATCGGCAGTGAGCGATACCCGCATGGTATCGCCGATGCCTTCGGCAAGAAGAATGCCGAGGCCGACGCTGGACTTGATCGTGCCGGAGGAGAGCGTGCCTGCTTCGGAGATGCCGATGTGCAGCGGATAATCAGACTTGGCTGAGAACAAACGATAGGATGCGACCGTGGTCATCACGTCCGACGCCTTGAGCGAGACCTTGAGGTCCGTGAAGTTCAGGCCCTCGAGGATACAGATATGGCCGAAGGCGCTCTCAACAATGGCCTCGGGCGTGGGATGTTTGTACTTTTCGAGCAGCTGTTTTTCGAGCGAACCTGCATTTACGCCGATGCGGATCGGAATGCCCTTGTCCTTACAGGCTTTTACTACCTCGGACACTTTATCCTTGCCGCCGATGTTGCCGGGATTAATGCGCAACCCGTCTATCCCCTGTTTGATCGCCTCGAGCGCAAGGCGATAGTCGAAGTGAATGTCGGCAATCAGCGGAAGCTTCGTGCCCTTCCGGATAGCGCCAAGCGCCTTTGCCGCTGCTTCATCAGGCACAGCCAGGCGCACGATCTCGCAGCCCGCCTGCTCGAGGTGGCTGATCTGTTCGAGCGTTTTCGCCGCATCCCGCGTATCCGTATTGCACATGGACTGGACAGCAACGAGCGCTCCCCCACCGATCTTGACGCTGCCGAGGGTGATCTGTTTTGTCTGTTTGCGGGTGATCATAATTTGTAGCGTTCGCCTTCACTCCCCCTCACCCCAGCCCTCTCCCCCGTTGGGGCGAGGGAGGTCTTTCTTCCTCTCCCCTCAGAGGGAGAGGATTGAGGTGAGGGGTGGTTTTACTTGCTGAAAAACATCCGCATGACATCGTTGTAGGAGACCACAACGATCAGGGTGATCAGGACTGACGCGCCGATATTCTGCGACACTTCCATCACCCTGCGGCTGAGCGGTTTTTTGCGGATCGCCTCGATGATGAGGAACAGGATCAACCCGCCGTCGAGCACCGGGATCGGCAGCAGGTTCAGGATGCCGAGTGAAATGCTGATCATGGCCAGGAGCGACAGAAAGGACGACAGCCCGGCGGCAGCAGCCTTGCCGGACATCTGCGCGATCATCACCGGCCCGCCCAGCGTTTTGATCGAAAGGCCGAAGGTCAGGAGCTTCTTCAGCGTAACAAAGGTAAGATCGATGTATTCAACGGTCTTATTGAAACCCAGCTGCACGGACTGAACAAAACCGTATTTTTTAAACACCAGCCTCATGAGCGGTGAAACGCCGACAACGAATTTGCCGTCCTTCTCAATTGGCGTGACCAGTATCGTGATCGGCTTTCCTTCACGCTCTATGGTGAACGAAAGTTGTTTCCCCTTGCTCTTTTTTATCGTATCAGCGAACTGGTTCCAGTAATGCACGGTGCTTCCGTCAACAGCCATGATCCTGTCATTCAGCTTGATCCCCGCTTTTGCCGCGGGATCGCCGGGGGACAGGCCGCCTATTTCGGCGGGGAAATCCGGATACAATCCCGAGACGCCTATCTTTCTTTCAGCGTCCAGAATCGGACGGATGGTCAGCGTCTTCTTTTCTCCGCTCCGGTCGATCGCAACCGCAATGTCCGTGTCAGGATTAACCGCCATCAGCATTTCCGCTTTTTCCCAGTCCGTGACATTCCGTCCATTGACCTTTTCGATAATATCGCCGACCACAAAACCCCCGCGCTCTCCCGGGGAACTTTTCTCCACGTACCCCACCCTGGCAGCTCCCAGCGTGTAGGTCCCGACCATGAACACCAGCGGCATCACGAGGAACGCAAGCACGATGTTCGTCAACGGCCCGGTAGCCGCGATCATCACCCGCTGCCACACCGTCTTTGACTGAAACTCGTCGGTCGCGCCAGTGGGCTCCTCGTCCGGGTTCTCGCCCGCCATCTTGACATATCCGCCCAGCGGCAGCGCGGACAGCACATACTCCGTGTCGCCCTTCTTGTATCCGAATATTTTCGGGCCCATGCCGAGCGAGAATTTCTCGACCCGCACCCCGGCCCGCTTTGCCATGACGAAGTGGCCGAACTCGTGCACGAACACGAGAATTCCGATCACGATGAGAAAATAGATTAATGTCATTGTCTCAAACTCTCCTTATTTTTTCCTGCACCCCTGCACCCTTACTCCTGCACCCTGTACCCTGACCCCTGTACCCTGCGCCTTTACCTTGCTACTTGCTACCTGCTACTATGAACTTCTCCGCCTTCTGCCTCGCCCAAAGGTCCGCCTTCAGCGCGTCTTCAACCGTTGTGATGGCGAACGGCGTATGCGCGTCCATCGCAGACCGGATCACCCGGGCAATGTCCGCATAACCGATCTTCTCTTCGAGAAAATAATTTACCGCAACCTCGTTCGCCGCTGACAGCACTGCAGGCATGCTGCCGCCGGAACGAAGGGCATCGTAGGCATAGGCCAGACACGGAAACCGTTCCAGATCCGGTTCTTCAAAGGTGAGCGTGCCGATCGCCGCGAGATCGAGCGCAGGAGAAACGTCATCCAGCCGCTCGGGGTATGAAAGCGCGTAAGCAATGGGCCCTTTCATATCAGGCATGCCGAGCTGCGCCACAACCGCTCCATCCGTATATTCGACCATGGAATGGATGATGCTCTGCGGGTGCACCAGCACCTTGATCATTTCGGGCCGGATATCAAAGAGCCACCGCGCCTCGATCACCTCGAGCCCCTTGTTCATGAGCGTTGAGGAGTCTATTGAAATCTTCCTGCCCATGCTCCAGTTCGGATGCTTCAGCGCCTGAGCCGGCGTTACGCTCGCAAGGTCCTGGTGAGAGAAAGTCCTGAAAGGGCCGCCCGAGGCAGTCACGATCAGCTTCCGAATGTCCTGGTTCGCGCCAGCATGAAGGCACTGAAAGATGGCGCTGTGTTCGCTGTCCACGGGAAGCAGCTTGACGCCCCTGTTCCTGCACTCGGCCATGACCAGTTCCCCGGCGGTCACGAGCACTTCCTTGTTTGCAAGTGCGATTGTCTTTTTGGCGCGGATCGCGGCCATGGTCGGCACCAGCCCGGCCGTCCCGACGATGGCGGAAACCGTGATCTCCGCTTCATCAAGGCCAGCCACCTGGATCATGCCCTCCATGCCGGAGAGAATGCTAATGTTCAGGTCTGCGCAGCGCTGTTTCAGTTTCTGCGCGGAAACGGGGTTGACAACCGAGGCCAGAGACGGCTTGAACCGCCGCACCTGCTTCTCAAGGAGTTCGATATTATTTCCCGCGGCAAGCCCAACCACTTTGAACCGGTCCGGATATTTTTCCACGACCGAAAGCGTCGACTGCCCGATGGACCCGGTGGAACCCAGTATGGAAATATTCTTCAAATTCTTAAACTCCGATTTCCGAACTTTTTATTCCGAACGGCCCTATCGCATACGCAGGTAGTAATACAGCACCGGCGCCGCAAAGAGCATGCTGTCCATGCGGTCCAGTATGCCGCCATGCCCGGGGATCATAGCGCCCGAGTCTTTAACGCCGGCCGCGCGCTTAAACAAAGACTCCACCAGATCGCCGACTGTGCCGGCAATTGCCAGAATCAGCGAGATTCCCACGATGGCGCCGATATCGATCGCCGGCATGAACCATATCCGGCAGATTAGAGCCATGCCCGCTGAAGCGATCAGCGCTCCGACAAAGCCTTCAATACTTTTCTTGGGGCTTATCTTTTCGTATAACCGGTGCCTGCCGAACGGTATGCCGATGGAATATGCCCCGACGTCGGACGCCCAGATGATGAAGTAAAGGAATACCAGCCACTGTTTGCCGTCGTTTCCCGTACGGATGGCGACCTGAAAACCGAACAGCAGGGCGACATAGAACACGCCGAGAACAGTCGTTGCCACGTCTTCGAGCGCCCCCTCCACGGAGCGCGAGGAAAATAGCCGGGCAAGCATTGCCAGGAGGACCGATGCCGTGGCAATAAAAAATGTACCTTCCTCCGGGAGCAGGGGATGATATATATCAAGGATAAGGACAGCGCCGAGCGCGATGCCGAGAACGGCATGGGGATTGAACCCGCGCGCACGGGCCATGCGATAAAACTCGTGCTGCCCCAAAGCGGCGGCAACCATCACGAGCGCGCAAAAATAGAGCGGATGAAGCCTCCATGTAAAGAGGTAAAAAATAGGCAGGAACAGAAGCCCTGACAGCACCCTTTTATAAAGCATACGATCTCTCCGTTGGAACGATTACCCTGCCGTTGGCGCTATTTGCTTACCAGTTGATCCTGCGTAAGGCCAAAGCGGCGCTGACGCCCCTGATAGTCGAGGATGGCACGCAGCAGATCGTCGTCGCCAAAAGCGGGCCACAATGTGTCGACGAAATAAAACTCGGCATACGCCGCCTGCCACAGAAGGAAGTTGCTGATCCGCTTTTCACCGCTTGTCCGGATAATAAGATCCGGGTCCGGCAGGCCGGCGGTATCGAGATGCGAGGAGAACGCTGCTTCCGTGATATCGTCCGCCGCCGGGTTGGCAAGGGACATCCGCTTGATTGCCTCCAGGATCTCGCTGCGGCCGCCGTACGACAACGCAAGGTTCAGGACCATTCCGGTGTTCCCGCTGGTCTCGGCCATGGCGCGGTCGATCCAGGTCCGGGCAGATTCAGGCAACCGATCGATCCTGCCGATGGTACGGAACCGGATATTGTTCTTTTTCATGGTCGCGATCTCGGACCGTAGAAAGGTCCCGAGGATGTCCATCAGAAAGTTCACTTCATCTGCGGGCCTGCCCCAGTTTTCTTCGGAAAAGGCATAAAGGGTCAGGACCTGAATTCCGAGGCTGCTGCATTGCTCGGTCACGCGCCGGACGGTATCAACTCCCTTTTTATGCCCCGCGACCCGCGGCAAACCTCGCTGCCGCGCCCATCGTCCGTTGCCGTCCATGATGATGGCAATGTGCTTCGGAAGGCTGGCACTGTCCACGCCGGCAAGAAGTTCAGGCATTTTGTTTTTCATGCGCACGGCTTCTCCATCCCGATTCCTCTATTCCTGCATCGAATAGCTCATCACCTGCATGACGTCTCTGGTGAACAGCCCGCCTTTGGTCTTTACCAGGGCCGCAACCCGAGCCGCCCCACCAGCCTGAAGAATGATCGCAATATCGTACACCGGCCCGATTATTTCTCCGACCCTCCATACCTGCTCCAGCCGTGCGCCGGTCCAGGCCAGGCCGCTGAGCTCTGAACCCGTGAACCCGCCAATCATACTTGAACCGGCATTCTTCTGTATGACGATCTCATCCCTGCCGTCATTGTTCAGATCAACCGCTATAACGCGCCCCCTGATCATTGCCCGCTGCGACTTATCCAGCGCCGATACCTGGGGGGACAGCATGGCATCTATCCCGGTGACCGGCTTGTAGACAAAGAGCCCGACGCCTACATACTGTTCCGCGCTTTTCCACGCCATGGTCAGCCCGGAATAGACCATCAGGTGTTCATCGTCATCAAGCGCCACAAGAAGCGGCTGCTGGTCTCCCAGGTTGGCATAGGTCCAGCCATACAATCCCAAACCCTTCGGCAGTGTGAACTCGGCGCCGGCAACATATTTCCCATCTACTGCGGAATATACCTTCGGCTGTCCGGCAAAAAAAGCCACCGGATCATAGGCCTGTCCGATCAGCATCGTTCCCTTCCCGGGATACTTGATCACCCGGAGAAAGCCGGGAACATCGGCAATGCGGCGATAACCGCCCTCCTGGAATTCGATGGCGTAGGAAAAAGCCTTGCCGCCGAACATGGACGTCACAAAGATCTCCGGCCTGCCATTGCCGTTTATGTCCGCGCTATCGACGTTGATCTGCTCCATGGTCGAAGCCGGGTTGGACTGCGCAGACTGCCCGAACCATTCCAGCGACACGACGTCCCGATTCACCGGAATTTCGGTCCAGACCTCCCGCCAACCGGCAGGTTCATTTGCGTACAGATGAAGCCTGGTCCCGTCGGAGAATGCGTAAATGAGTTTTCCATTCCCCTCGAAATCTCCGGTCACCAAAAAAC
>Ga0194060_10002510_pt1 | contig 13053 bp, 11 predicted proteins | sample SepL225m_MetaG_FD_163427 | JGI IMG/M metagenome (GOLD analysis project Ga0194060, IMG submission 163427) | Anoxic zone freshwater microbial communities from boreal shield lake in IISD Experimental Lakes Area, Ontario, Canada - Sep2016-L222-5m | ecosystem: Environmental > Aquatic > Freshwater >... | reverse complement strand
CGCCAGGATTCACGTCATCTACAGCGCGTCGCAGGCCATCGACATTGCGGAGTCCACCCACGACCAGGTGGTCTTTTTTGCCACCGGGTTCGAAACCACCGCCGTGGCGACGGCGGCCGTCGTGCTCGGCGGCTTGCCGCCGAATCTCTCGATTCTGTCGGCCCACAAGTACATCCCGCCGGTGATGGAGATCGTGGCGGAAATGCCGGAGACCAAGGTGGAGGGGTTTCTTGCGGCAGGCCATGCCGCGACGATTACCGGGTCGGCGGTCTTCGAGCCGTTCGTCGAGCGGCACCATCTCCCGGTGGTAATCGCCGGCTTCGAACCGCTCGATATCCTGGCGGGCCTGGTCAAGCTGCTCGAATTGATTCGCGACCGGACGCCGCAGGTGGCCAACATGTTTCCGCGCTGCGTGACCCGCGAGGGCAACCGGCGGGCGCAGCAGCATCTGTGGCAGGTCTTCCAGCCTACCGGCGGGCGCTGGCGCGGCATCGCGCACGTGCCCAACGGGAATCTCCGGCTCCGCGACGAGTTTGCCTCGATAGACGCGCGGCGCCGCTTCACCATCGATCTCGCATCGCTCTGGGATGCCTCGCCGCCAACGCTGGCGCAGGCGTGCATCTGCGGCAACATCATGTCGGGCCTGGCCTCTCCGTCCGACTGCCGGCTGTTTGGTGAGGAGTGCACGCCGGAACGGCCCGTCGGGGCCTGCATGGTGAGCAGCGAAGGCGCGTGCAAAATCTGGCACCAGTACGGTGGCCATCCGGATCTGGGAGGCGAAGCGTGATACGGCGCGGACTGGTTGACGACAGCATTGGACTCAAATACGGCGCCGGCGGACGCGCGATGCGTGCGCTCATCGAACGCGTCTGCCTGGCCGGCATCGGCGCGGCTCCGGTGGATGGCATCGGTCTGGCCGCGATGGATGATGGGGCGGCGATCCGCGTGGGCGATCAGTGGCTGGTGATCACCACCGATTCGCACGTGGTCCATCCGCTCGAATTCCCCGGCGGCGACATCGGGCGCCTCGCGATTTCGGGCACGGTGAACGATCTTGCCGTGATGGGCGCCACCGAACCGCTCGCGCTGACCTGCGCGGTGATCCTCGAAGAAGGCTTCTCGCGCGCCAGCCTCGAGCAGGTGTACGTGTCCATCCGCCGTGCCTGCGAGGAGGCCGGCACCACCATCGTCACCGGCGACACGAAGGTGATGGGCCGCGGCGAGATCGACGGACTGGTGCTCAACACGACGGGCGTGGCGCTGTGCAAGCGGGTGATTCCCGACGCGGGCCTCGAACCTGGCGACCTGCTGATCGTCACCGGCACCATCGGCGATCATGGGATGGCCATCATGGCGGCTCGCCACAAACTCGCGCTCGAAGGCGACCTGCGATCCGATGTGGCCCCGATCAACGGGTTGATTCGCGTCGCGCTGGCCGCGGGCGGCCTCGACCTGGTCGCGATGAAGGATCCGACCCGCGGCGGCGTCTCGAGTGCGTTGCACGAGATGGCCGAGAAGGGCGGCGTCGGCATCATCGTCGACGAAATGCAGGTGCCGGTGCGACAGCAGGTTCGCGCGGCCTGCGATCTGCTCGGGATCGATCCGCTCGCCGTCGCCAACGAGGGGAAGGCCCTGATCGGCGTCCGCCCGGATGCGGCCGACCGCGTGTTGACCGCGCTGCGCCGCCACCCGCTCGGGGCCGAGGCGGCCGTGATCGGGCGGTGCATCGATCAGCATGCCGGCGCGGTGATGCTCGACACCGGATTCGGCCGGCGCATGCTGGCGGAGCCGGAAGGCGAATTGCTGCCCCGCATCTGTTGAGGCCTGAGCCGAGGTCCGCCATGACGCACATTCGCGTGGAACAGCACGACCGGGTCGCGGTGATCAGCCTCGATCGCCGCGATCGGTTCAATTCGCTCGATGTCGACACCGCCCGAGACCTTCGCAAAGCCGGCCTGCAGTGCGCGCGCGACGAACAGATCGGCGTGGTGATCCTGCGCGGCGACGGGGGCGTGTTCTGCAGCGGTGCCGACCTGAAGTACATTCGCGCGGGCGGCCGGAGCGGCGACCTCGCGTATCTCTCGCCAGGCGCGCGCCCCGCCGAGACCGGCTACGGCGCCGTCTTCAAGCAGATTCTCGAGTACATCCACAGCACCATTTCCGAGATCAAGCGGTCGTCCAAGCCCTTCATCGCCGCGGTGGACGGCATGGCGGCGGCCGGCGGGCTCGGCATCGCGATGTCGTGCGATCTGGTGGTCGCCTCCGACAGGGCGACGTTCGAGTGGGCCTACGGCAAGACCAGCCTGAGCGGCGCCGAAAGCTCCACCTTCTTTCTTCCGCGGCTTATCGGCTTGCGCCGCGCGATGGAACTGGTCCTGCTCAACCCGAGGCTCGACGCGGCGGCGGCCCTGCAGTGGGGCCTGATCAACCGGGTCTATCCGACGGCCACCTTCGACCGCGATGTCCTCGACCTGGCGCAGCAGATCGCGCAGGGTCCGATGCCGGCCTACGCGGCGTCCAAGCGGCTGATGAACATGGCCGCCACCGTCGATCGTCTCGACTTCCATCTGGACCAGGAGCTCGATCAACTCTGGCGCATCGCCGATACGGCTGACTTCGCCGAAGGCCTCGCGGCGTTTTTCGATAAGCGGCCCCCGAAATTCGGCGGGCCGACCGGCCAGTAGGCCCCGCGATGGCGCCATACGCCTGCCGGAATGTCGGCAGCGAGGGTTTCGCCGTGCCGCCCTGCACGGGCAACTGCTCTATTTTCATGGATTTTGGGACATTTCGAGAAATGGCAATCGACTTGCTGTAGCATCCTGCGGTGGAGGATTCTGCACGCCCGAGGTGTCGGGTGCCGGGCGCCCCCGCGTCCCGCACGGTTCACGGGGCACGCCTGCGCGTGTTCCAACCGCATCCGCTCACCATCTCATGACCAGTTCATTCCGGAAACTTCATGTTGTCTATTTTTATCCTGCTGCTGACTCTCTCGGCTGAACCCGGCCAGGCCGCGGCCGGCAAGACCGCCGACGTGGACACATGCCTGGCCTGTCATAGCGACCGCACTTTGTCGGTGGCCCTGCCCAGCGGCGAAACACGTTCGCTCTACGTCGATATCGAGGCGTTCCGGGCGTCGGTCCACGGCAACAAGATCGGCTGCGCCGACTGCCATCAGGACATGGCGTCGGTGCCGCACGAAGCGCGGCCGTTCAAGACGCTTCGCGAATTCACCGTCGCCTACTACGAGCAGTGCAAGCGGTGCCACTTCGACAACTATACGAAGACGCTCGACAGCGTGCATTACCAGGCGCTGGCGCGCGGCGACCGCATGGCGCCGCTCTGCGTCGACTGCCACGGCGCCCACGAGATCAGGTCGCCCCAGAAGCCGAAGAAGCTCGTGTCCCGCACCTGCGCCAAGTGTCACGAGGGCGTCTTTGCGGTCTACAACAAGAGCGTCCACGGGCGCTTCCTCGAGAAAAGCGACGACGTGCCCGGGTGCACCGACTGCCATCGTTCGCACGACGTGGCCGGACCGCGCGACGTCAATTGGCAGCGCCGCACCCCGGAGCTGTGCCGCGGGTGCCACGAGAACAAGCCGTTGATGGACAAATACGGGTTGTCCACCGCGGTCGCGCAGACCTACGTGGCCGATTTTCATGGCATGACGGCGTCGCTGCACGAAGCCGACACGGGACGCGAGGTGAGTGTGGTCGCGCTGTGCACCGACTGCCACGGCGTGCACGACATCGCCAAAATCAACGAGCCCGGATCGCGCGTGCTGCGGGCGAATCTGGTCAAGACCTGCGCCCGTTGCCACGCCGGCGCCACCGAAAACTTTCCGGGCGCGTGGATGTCGCACTACGAACCGAGCTGGAAGAAAGCGCCGCTGGTGTACGGCGTGCAACTGTTCTACAACATCCTGATTCCCTTCATGATCAGCGGTCTGGTCCTGCAAATGCTGCTGCACTTCTGGCGAGTGGTCGTCAACCGATGAGTACCTATCTCACCCGATTCACGCTGCGCCAGCGCATCGAACACGCGCTGGTGATGTCGCTGTTCCTCATCCTGTCGATCACCGGACTTCCCCAGAAGTACTTCGACGTGTCGTTGGCGCGCTGGTTCATCAACCTGCTGGGGGGCATCGATCACGTCAGGTGGTTTCACCGGGCCGCCGGTCTTTCGTTCTCCGCCCTCACGGTCTGGCACGTGATGTTCGCCATCGGGTCGGTGGCCATCGGCCGGGCGCCGCTGTCGATTGTCCCCAACCGCAAGGATTTCGACGACGCGATTCAGATGATGCGCTTCTATCTGGGCCGCATCGATCAGCCCGCGCGCTTCGATCGCTTCGACTATCGCCAGAAGTTCGAATACTGGGGGCTGGTGCTCGGAGCGGTCGTGGTGATCTCGACGGGCCTCATCCTGTACTTTCCGCTCCTGTTCACCCGCCTGTTCCCCGGCGAGCTGATCCCGGCCGCCAAAGTGGCCCACAGCAACGAAGGCTTGATGGCGTTTCTCGTCGTCATTCTCTGGCACATCTACAACGCGCATCTCAATCCGGATGTCTTCCCGTTCGACAAGACGATCTTCACCGGCAAGATCAGCCTCGAGCGCATGCATCACGAGCACCCGCTCGAACTGGAGCGGTTGAAGCAGGTACAGGACATTCAGGAGTCATAACCGGTTGCTGGACACGCTGGGCCTGCTCATCCTGTACGGGTGCGTCGCCGCCTGCCTGGTCGAGGCCCTGCTTCGAATCTGGCGGGTGCGGGATCCGGGCGAGCGGCTGGCCCTGCGGGGACTGTCGCTGGTGGCCCCCCTGCTGCTGCCGGGTGTGTTTTACGTCCTGGCTCCGGCCCGATCGGCCGACGCCTTCGGATCCACCCGAGCCCTGTTCGCCGGCGACCACTGGAACCAACTGGCGGTGGGCGGCGTCGGCGTCGCGTCGCTGGCCACCGTGGCGCTGGCCGTGGCCGGCGCGCTGCTCTACCTGCGCGATGCGGTTCCGTTTCTCGGCGACACGGTCGGCGGCCTCGCCGATCACGACGCGATCGAGACGCATCCGGCCCTCGGCCCGCTTCGCCAGCTGCTCGACCAGCTGACGCCGCTGGTCCTGGCGCCGCCCATGGCGCTGGTCCTGCTCGACCGAGCGTGGCCGGTGCTGCTCTGCTCGGGCGTCGATCGGCCGACGCTGGTGATTTCGACCGGCACGCTCGACCGCCTCGACCACGACCAGTTGCGTGCCGCCCTCACGCACGAACTGGCGCACGCCGCGCGTCGGGATCCGCTGACCAGCTGGCTCCTCATGGTCGTTCGCACCCTGGCCTGGTTCAGCCCGGCTACCCAGGTGGTCGCGCGCCAAATCGTGCAGGAACTCGAATATCGGGCCGACGTCGCGGTGGCCGGCGTCGGCGATTCGCTGGCGCTGGGCCGGACCATCGCCGCGCTGGCCGACGCACCCGACACGCAGTCCGACCTTGCCGCGCCCCGAACCCCTGGAGCGTTGTGGCGGCGCATGATGGCGCGAGCCGAGCGCGCCGCCATTGGCGATCGCTGCGAAGGTGTCCTGACGCAACCCGTGCCGATGCGATCCGGCCTCGGCCCGTTGCGCGTCGGGCTGGCTGGTCTCGGGCTCGCCCTGCTCCTGTTTTTTGTCGTCTAGCGAACTGGCACGATGACCGCTGCCCCCGCCCACCCCACCGTCGAGGCTTCCGCCACTCGGCCCACAGCGATCGCGTGGCTGCGCACCGTTTTGGGCCTGGCCGCGGTGCTGGTGGTCGCGGCCGGCGCGCTCCGGACCATCGATGCGGTGCCGACGCTGGCCATGGGCGTCGCCCGAGGCGTTCGACGCGTGGATTCGCTGGCGGCCATCGAGCGTTACACGACGCAGCGGATGCCGGTGCCGATGTATTTTCCGGACACGCTCGGCTGGCCGCCCTCAGACCTCCTGGTCTTTGGTGGCTCTTCCGCCTCGATGTGGTTCCGACAGCGGCACAGCCGCGAAACCTGGCTCATCGTGGCCATGGGCGTCGGACAGGATCGGGTCGCGCCCGAGGTGCTTCCGAGCGTCACCTCTCTGCAAACCGAACCCACGTCGGTTCGATCGGTGCCCGGCACCGTCGACCGGCTTCGCGACGCCGACGGCGTCACCTGGTACCAACTCGTCTGGCGCTCGCCCCACGCGACGTGGCTCGTGCGGTACCGTGGTACCCTCGACGACGCCATGCTGATCGCCAACAGCCTGGATCAACGGGGGCGGTGATGGCTACCGATGCGATCGGCGATCGCCATACCGGATCGCCGCAAGGCGTGTGTGACGGAATGGCCCGCTCAACTCAAGGCTCGGTATGACGGCACCGGTTCCCGACGACGTGGATCAGCAGACCACGGAGGCTTCCTCCCGGTGGCAGATGCGCGGCCTGCAGGGGCGAGTCGCGTTGCTCGTGGTGCTCGGGTTTTTCGGATCGATGGTGGTGCCAGGCTGGATTGCGTGGCACAGCCTGGCCGCGCTCACCGACCGTGTCGTGGTCGAGCGCGAGGCCGACGCGATCGCGGCCGCCAAGCTGGTGGAGAACGTGCTCCAGCGAGACTGGCGACGCCTGCAGGAGGTGGCCGCCGCCCCCGAAGCCCAAAGCCGCCAGACAGACGGCGCCCTGTCGCCCCGCGACGACGCCCTGCGAAGCGCCTACCTCAAAGGCGAACTGCTCGATCGCGCGTTCATCACCGACGCCAGCGGGCGCGTCCTCGCCCAGGATCCTCCCCTGCGGCCTGGTGCCGACCCGGTGGTTCCGGCCAGCCGAGACGCCTTCGCGGCCGGTCGTCCGTCGGTGGCCTCGGTCGAACAGACGCCGAATGGCGATCGCATTTATCTGTTTGTTCCCATCAAGGACTGGCGCGGGACGGCGGTCGGCATCGCCGGCGGTGAGATCGATCCCACCAGCCCGCGAATGCTGGCCCTGCTCCGCGAACAGCCCGTTGCTCCGGGCGGGTCGATTGATCTGGTCGAGGCCAGCGGCCGGATCGTCGCCAGCTCGAACCCGGAGCGTCGGTCCAGACACGACGAGCATCCTCGCCTCATCGCCTCGCTGCTGCAGTCGGGCGCCTCGGTCAACGGCATGTGTACCTCCTGCCACGATCGCAGCAAAGTGGATGTCGAGCAGGTGACGGCGATGGTGCCCATCCGCCAGATGCACTGGGTGCTGAGTCTGCGCGAGCCGGAAGGCGCGACGCTGGCCGATGCGAACCGGCTTCGCCGGTCGCTCTTTTTCTGGGTGCCGCTGCTGGTGGTGCTCGGTCTGCTGTTTGCCGACGGGGTGGCGCAAAGCGTGCTGCGGCCGATCGGCGTCCTGCGCCGCGCCGCCGAACGCATCGCCGCCGGCGACATGGATCCGGCGATCCCGCCGCTTGGCAACGACGAGGTGGGCCGGCTGGGACGGTCGCTCGAGCATATGCGGTCGGCGCTCAAGTCGTCGATGGAGGCGATCGAGCAGGCCAACGCCACGCTCGAGGCACGCGTGGAGGAACGCACCCGCGAACGCGAAGTGCTCTACCGCCAACTCGCCGAGCGAGAGGAATCCCGCGGCCGGCTGCTGCGCCAGGTGATTACGGCCCAGGAAGACGAGCGCAAGCGGCTGGCCCGTGATCTGCACGACGAAACCTGTCAAACCGTCAGCGCGCTGGCGATGCGGCTCGAGACTGCCGTGGCCCGCCTGCCGCCCGGCGTCGACAACGCGCCGTTGGTGGAGGCGCGAACGCTGGCGGTGCGCACGCTCGACGAACTGCACCGCCTGATCTACGACCTGCGCCCCTCGGTGCTCGACGATCTGGGCCTCTGGTCGGCGATCGCGTGGTACGCTGAACGGCAGTTGACCCGGAACGGCGTGGCCGTGCGCTGCGAATTCAACGAGCTCGAGCACCGCCTGCCGCCCCTGATCGAAACCGCGCTGTTCCGCGTCGTCCAGGAAGCCATCAGCAATATCGCCAAGCATGCACGCGCCGAACAGGTGCTCATCCAATGCGGCATCGCGGGGGATCGGCTCACTATCGAGATCGAGGATGATGGCGAAGGCTTCGACCTGGCGGCCGTCCGACGCCCCACCGCAGAGGGACACGGATGGGGCCTGCTTGGAATTTCCGAGCGCGTCGAAGCGCTGGGCGGCAATATCGTGATCGACACCGCGCCGGGCCAGGGCGTCCGCCTGGTCGTTTCGGTGCAGGTGCCGGCGGAGGCTGCACGTGTCTAAGATCCGGGTGCTGATTGCCGACGACCACGCCATCGTCAGGGAGGGCGTCAAGTCTCTCCTGAATCTGGCCGACGACATGGAGGTGGTGGGCGAAGCCGCCGACGGCCGGGAGGCCATCGCCAAGGCTCAGACCCTCGAGCCGGATGTCTGCCTGATGGACATCGCGATGCCAGGCCTGGGGGGGCTCGAGGCGACCATCGAGATTCGGAAGCTGTGCCCGCGCACACGCATTCTGGTGCTCTCCCAGTACGAAGACCGCGAGTATATCCGCCGCTTCCTCAAGGTGGGCGTGTCGGGGTACGTGCTGAAGAAGTCGGCCGGATCCGACCTGGTCGCCGCCATTCGGGCGGTCTTCCGGGGGGGACTGGTTCTTGATCCCGACGTGGCGCGCGAGGCCATGCGAGAGCACGACGCGGCGGGCGCCGAGGGTGGCGAGGCCGATCCCTACGAGTCGCTCACCGATCGCGAGAAGCAGGTGCTCAAGCTGGTGGCCGAGGGCCACAGCAACAAGGAGGTTGCCGACCTGCTCGGCATCAGCGTCAAGACCGCCATGTCGCATCGCGAACGGGTGATGGACAAGCTGGCCCTCCACAGCCGAACCGAACTGATTCGTTTCGCGCTCAAACAAGGCATCATCCGCGTCGACGACTGATTCCTCCACGGTTGGTGACGGGTTTCCGCAGGCGCCGTTCGAGACCGCGCCGATTCGGAAAAATATCAGTGGGAAATCGTTACGTTGACTATTGGCAGTTGAATTGCTCTACACTCTACCCAGCACGGCAGCCGCCTTGTCCATGGCCGTGCGCCCCCACGATAGCTTCCGGCTCGCGCGTCCCCGGTAAGGGTCGGCGTTGGTTTGCCTGGGTGACGCGTCTGCCCCGCCAAGGTCGCGGGTGTGCCGGGCGAGATTCCGGAGAGGTTGTCCATGCCGCTCTCGTCAGTCCGATGGTGGAACCGGCTGAGTGTGCAGTTGCCCCTGGTAATTGCCGTGGGAACGCTGACCATCGTGGGCACGGCGGCGGCGCTGTTTTTGCGGGCGCAGGAGCAGTATCTGATCGCCGAGGTGGTGCGGGGGGCGGATCTGTTCAGCGAGACGATCAAGAGCAGCACGTATCACGACATGCTGCTCGACCGGCGCGAGAACGCGTATCTGGTGATGGATACGATCGGCCACCAGCCCGGCATCGACCGCGTCCGCTTCTTCAACAAGGAGGGGCGGGTCACCTTTTCGACGGAACGCAGCGAAGCGGGCGCGATGGTGGACACGCGCGCCGAGGCTTGCTACCGATGCCACGAGGCGGGCCGGCCGCTCGAGCGCCTGGCCAGCGGCACGCGCAGCCGCATCTACGAAGCGCGCGGGCACCGGGTCCTCGGGATGGTCACGCCGATCTACAACGAGGCGGGGTGTTCGAGCGCGGCCTGCCACGTCCATCCGGCCGGCAAGCGCGTGCTGGGCGTGATTGACATCGGCATCTCGCTCAGCGACATCGACCAGAATCTGGCGCGCATCCGGCGAACCACCCTGCTGATGGCCGCAGCCGCCGTGGCGCTGCTCTGGGCGTTTGTCGCGTTCTACGCGCAGCGGCTCGTGGTCCGGCCGGTGGTCGCGCTCGCACTGGCCGCCCGGCAGATCGGCGCCGGCGACCTGACCCACAAGATTCCCGTGTCGCGCACCGGCGAACTCGGCGTGCTGGGACAATCCTTCAACGACATGGTCTCGGCGCTGGGCAAGGCCCGCGCCGAGCGGCTGCAGTTACTCGAAACCCTGGAGCACCAGGTCGAGGAGCGCACCGCCGACCTCAAGCAGGCCCAGACGCAGCTGGTGCAGTCCGAGAAACTGTCATCGCTGGGCCGCCTGGCGGCGTCGATTGCCCACGAGATCAACAACCCGCTGGCTGGCATCCTCACCTACGCCAAGCTGCTGGTCAGGATGCTCGACGAGGGCGACATCGACGAGCAGACGCGGGCCACGTGCGTCCGCCACCTCAAACTGGTCCAGCGCGAGACCGAACGCTGCACCGCGATTGTCCGCAGCCTGCTCGAGTTCGCACGGCAGCGTCCGCTGTCGCTCAAACAGATCGACGCCTCGGCGGTGCTCGAAGAAGCCTCGTCGCTGGTGGGCCACCAGGCCAAGCTGCAGGGCATCACGATCGATCGGCGTGTCGATCCGCTGCCGCTCATCCAGGCGGACTTCGGCCAGTTGCGGCAGGCGTTCGTCAACATCATGCTCAACGCGTGCGAGGCCATGAAGGCGGATGGCACGCTGACCATCACGGGCCGGCCGACAGCACCTGCGACCGGGATCGAACTGGTGTTTACCGACACGGGAGCCGGCATCCCGCCCGACAAACTGGCGAAGATCTTCGACCCGTTTTTTACCACCAAGGAAATGGGCACCGGGCTCGGCCTCTCGGTGGTCTACGGGATCATCGAACGTCACCACGGCACCATCGCGATCGACAGCGTGATGGGCGTCGGCACCACGTTCACGATCGTGCTTCCGACCGCCGGGGCGCAGGCCTCCTGATGAAGGCGCGTGTGCGATGAGCTCGCACGTTCATCTCTGGTGGCTGGGCGCCGATGCGCCAGACTCGCGCCTGCTCGACACGGTGGGCGGCGCAATCCGGATGGCGTTCCACGTGACGGTGCGCATCGAGCGTCGGCCCGATCGGCCCACACAGGCCTTCGATCCCAAACGCGGCCAGCACTCGTCGACCCAGATCCTCAAGTGGCTGGTCGCGCGAGCGCCGGCCGGCACGCGCACGCTCGCCGTCACCGACGTGGATCTGTTCATCCCGGTGCTGACCTTCGTCTACGGCGAGGCGCAACTGGGTGGCGCCGCCGCCGTGGTGTCCACCGCGCGGCTCGCGCTGGGGGCCGGTCCCGACGTCGCCGGCGCGTTGTTCGACAGCCGCGTCATCAAGGAAAGCCTGCACGAACTCGGACACACGTTCGGATTGCTTCATTGCGATACGCGCGATTGCGTGATGGCCCGCTCGGTGAACCTGGTCGAAGTCGATGCCAAGCGCGCCACGCTCTGCGCCGATTGTGACGCCCGCTACCGGGCCCTCCACCCAAAGGAACTGCATCATGAGTAAGGAACGCACCCGGGTCCTGGTCGTTGACGATGAGGAAATTGTGAGGGACTCGCTGTCGGGCTGGCTGGCCAAAGACGGCTACACCCTCGACACGGCGCACGACGGGCCGACCGCGCTCGCCAAGATCAGGCAGGAGCGATGGTCGATTCTGCTGGTGGACCTGAAGATGCCGGGCATGGACGGCCTGCAGGTGCTCGACACCGCCAAGACGATTCAGCCCGATCTGGCGGTGGTCATCATGACGGCGTACGCGACGGTTGAGACCGCCGTCGAAGCGATGAAGAGCGGGGCCTACGACTACCTCGTCAAGCCGTTCGATCCCGAGGAACTCAGCCTGATGATGGTGAAGATCGTCGCGCAACAGCAACTGGTGCGCGAGAACGTCCTGCTGCGCAAGGTGCTCAAACGCGAGTACCACTTCCGCGACATGATCAGCAAGAGTCCCGGCATGCAGCGCGTGTTCGATCTGGCGCGTAGCGCCGCGCGCAGCCAGTCGACCGTGCTCGTGCTGGGCGAAAGCGGCACCGGCAAAGAACTGCTCGCCCGGGCGATTCACGCCGAAAGCCCGCGGCAGGCCGAGCCGTTTGTCGCCGTGTCGTGCGCAGCCCTCACCGAAACGCTGCTCGAATCCGAGCTGTTCGGGCACGAGAAGGGGTCGTTCACCGGTGCGGTCACCCGCCGAAAGGGCAAGTTCGAATCGGCACACGGCGGCACGCTATTCCTCGACGAAATCGGCGACATCTCGTCGAAGCTGCAGCTCGACCTGCTGCGCGTGCTCGAGGATCGCAAGTTCTTCAGGGTGGGCGGATCAGAGACGGTCGACGTCGATGTCCGCATCGTGGCCGCCACCAACCGGGATCTCCGCCAGGCCGCATCGGACGGGTCGTTTCGCGACGATCTGTACTACCGGCTCAATGTGATTCCGATCACGCTTCCGCCGTTGCGCGACCGGCTCGAGGACATTCCGCTGCTGGTCGAGCACTTCCTCGAACACCTGAATCTCGAGATGAGCCGCCGCGTCGACGAAGTGAGCGCCGACGCGCTCGCCGCGCTGATGCGCTACAACTGGCCCGGCAACGTGCGCGAACTGCGCAACGTGCTGGAGCGCGGCATGGTGGTGGCCAGCGGATCGCTCATCATGCCGGAGGATCTGGGCCTCGATGCCGGCCCGCCGCGGCACCAGCAGTCCGACGTGACGCTGTCGCTCGACGAAGTGGAGCGCCGGCACATCACCGCCGTGCTGCAGCACGTCGGCGGCAACGTGACGCACGCCGCGCGCACGCTGGACATCGACCGCGTGACGCTCTACAACAAAATCAGGAAGTACGGGTTGCGCCGCGGAGAAGCCGCCAACCTCGCCGGCACGTAGCGCCAGGCCGGCCGGATCGGTCGAGGCTGGCGAGCCGGGCTCAGAGCGCCACGGTGAGGTCGAACGAGAACCGGCTGCCCTTCCCCACTTCGCTTTCCACCGCGATGGTGGAGTCGTGGCCCTCGATGATCATCTTCACCAGCGCGAGGCCCAGCCCGGTCCCGCCCTGTTTGCGCGTCGTGGACCCGTCGAGCTGGTGAAACGCCTCGAACAGTTCGGACATCTGCTCGGCCGAAATGCCCTGGCCCGTGTCGGCCACCCACACCCGAAGGCTCGTGTCCACCACGCCCGCGCCGAAGGTCACCGTCCCGCCGTGCGCGGTGAACTTGATGGCGTTGTCGATCAG